>OFME01000425.1_pt1 | contig 32947 bp, 27 predicted proteins | sample 1541381 | NCBI WGS metagenome assembly OFME01 (sample SAMN04209243, study PRJEB22552) | human gut metagenome | biome: gut; material: feces | host: Homo sapiens | place: USA: Oklahoma
GATCTGGAGCAGATCGTCGGCCTGCAGACCGACAAGCCCCTGAAGCGTGCATTCATGCCCTACGGCGGCATCAAGATGGCAGAGCAGGCCTGCACCACCTACGGCTATCAGCCCAGCGAGGAGCTGCACAAGATCTTTACCGACTATACCCGCACCCACAACCAGGCTGTGTTCGATGCCTACACCCCTGAGATGAAGGCTGCCCGCCACACCCACATCATCACCGGTCTGCCCGACACCTACGGCCGCGGCCGTATCGTGGGTGACTACCGCCGCGTGGCCCTGTACGGCATTGATGCCCTGATCAAGTTCAAGCAGGAAGATTTCGCCAACTGCGGCGACGGCACCATGACCGATGATGTGATCCGCCTGCGCGAGGAGATCGCACGCCAGATCAGCGCCCTGAAGGGCATGAAGAAGATGGCCGAGGCCTACGGCTGCGATATCTCCCAGCCCGCCAAGAATGCCAAGGAAGCCTGCCAGTGGCTGTACTTCGGCTACCTGGCCGCCATCAAGACCCAGAACGGCGCTGCCATGAGCGTGGGCCGCATCTCCACCTTCCTGGATATCTACATCCAGCGCGATCTGGAGAACGGCACCCTGACCGAGAGCCAGGCTCAGGAGCTGATCGACCACATGGTGATGAAGTTCCGCATGGTCAAGTTTGCCCGCATTCCCAGCTACAACCAGCTGTTCTCCGGCGACCCCGTGTGGGCCACCCTGGAAGTGGGCGGCATCGGCATGGACGGCCGCAGCATGGTCACCAAGAACTGCTACCGCTTCCTGCACACTCTGGAAAACATGGGCCCCGCACCGGAGCCGAACCTGACCGTTCTGTACTCCTCTGCCCTGCCCGAGAGCTTCAAGAAGTACGCCGCCAAGGTGTCCATCAACACCAGCTCTGTCCAGTACGAGAACGATGATGTGATGAAGCCCGTTTGGGGCGACGATTACTCCATCTGCTGCTGCGTGTCTGCCACCCAGACCGGCAAGGAGATGCAGTTCTTCGGCGCACGCGCCAACCTTGCCAAGTGCCTGCTGTACGCCATCAACGGCGGCGTGGACGAGAAGAGCCACGAGCAGTGCGGCCCCAACTATGCCCCCATCACCAGCGAGTACCTGAACTATGACGAAGTCCTGCCCAAGTACGTCCAGATGCTGGACTGGCTGGCCGGCCTGTACGTCAACGTGCTGAACCTGATCCAGTATATGCACGACAAGTACTACTACGAGGAAGCCGAGATGGCCCTGATCGACACCGATGTGCGCCGCACCTTTGCCACCGGCATTGCAGGCTTCTCCCACGTCATCGACTCCCTGAGCGCCATCAAGTACGCCAAGGTCAAGGTCGTGCGCGACGAGACCGGCCTGGCCACCGGCTATGAGGTGGAGGGCGACTTCCCCAAGTACGGCAACGATGACGACCGTGCCGATGAGATCGGTGTTTGGCTGCTGCGCACCTTCCTGGAGATGATCAAGAAGCGCCACACCTACCGCAACTCCGAGGCTACCACCTCCATCCTGACCATCACCTCCAACGTAGTGTACGGCAAGTACACCGGTGCTCTGCCCGATGGCCGTGCCGCCTTTACCCCCTTTGCACCCGGTGCAAACCCCAGCTACGGTGCGGAGCAGAACGGCCTGCTGGCTTCCCTGAACTCTGTTGCCAAGCTACCCTACCACTGGGCTCTGGACGGCATCTCCAACACCCAGACCATCAACCCCGAGGCTCTGGGCCACAGCGAGGAGGAGCGCAAGGAGAACCTGGTGCAGGTGATGGACGGCTACTTCGATCAGGGTGCACACCACCTGAACGTGAACGTGTTCGGCAAGGAGAAGCTGCTGGATGCCATGGAGCACCCCGAAAAGGAAGAATACGCCAACTTCACCATCCGCGTCTCCGGCTATGCGGTCAAGTTCATCGACCTGACCCGCGAGCAGCAGATGGACGTGATCTCCCGTACCTGCCATGCCGCACTGTGATCCTGTCGGTCTCGTCCACTCGCTGGAAAGCTTCGGCTCGGTGGACGGGCCGGGTGTCAGGTTCGTTGTCTTTCTGCAGGGTTGTGCCCTGCGCTGCAAATATTGCCACAACCCCGAAACGTGGAGCGCTGAGGGCGGCACGGAATGGTCTCCGGAGAAGCTGTTCCAACACGTCTGGCGCTACCGCAATTACTGGGGCAAGAAGGGCGGCATCACCGTCAGCGGCGGCGAGCCGCTGCGGCAGATGGACTTCTTGACAAAATTCTTCCAGCTGGCGCGCGCCAAGGGGGTACACACCGCGCTGGACACGGCCGGTCAGCCGTTCCAGCCCGATGACCCCGCCTACCTGGCCGCCTTCGATACCCTGATGGCTTCCACCAGTCTGGTCATCCTGGATCTCAAGGAGATCGACCCGGAGAAGCACCGTCAGCTTACCGGCAGGGACAATGCCAACATCTTAGCCATGGCACGGCACATCTCTGATCTGGGCGTTCCGCTCTGGATCCGGCATGTGCTGGTGCCCGGCCTCACCGATGACGAGGAGGGCCTGCGCAGGACCGCAGATTTCATTCGCAGCCTGAAAACGGTGCAGCGGGTGGAGGTGCTCCCCTACCATACACTGGGGCTGTTCAAGTGGCAGAAGCTGGGCATTCCCTATCCCCTGCCCGATGCTGTTCCCCCCACGGCGGAACAGGTCCGCCGGGCGGAGGAATTGTTGGAAGTGGCTAAGTACCCCGGCTGAAGCAATGCAGCCGCCGGTGCTTGACAAAGCTTTTTGCATCTAATATCATAAGAGCAAAAGAAAAGGAGCCTTTTGGCACTCACACCTATTTCCCTGTAGAGACAGGGGATGTGAGCCCAAGAGGCTCCTTTTGCTTATGATATTTATTTTTCTTCCCTTCCGGCGTGATACACCTGCAGATACACCCTTTTGCGCTCGGCATCCGTGTTCTCTGCCAGCTGCTGGCAGAAACGCTCATCCTCGAACAGGGCGACCACATTGGGCACATAGCGGGTGCCGCTCTGGGCCCGCAGCTCTTCCAGCAGCGTGCGGAAGGGCTTGGCAAGGTTGTAGCACCGACCGATATTATCGGTGGCGGCATCCAGCGAGTCTGCCACGCTCAGCGCATCCACGATTCCCTTGATCTCCGGCGGGCAGGAGGGTACATCATTGGGATATCCGCCCTTGCCGTTGTAATAGCAGTGGTGATAGAGCGCCGCCAGGGCCAGCGTTCTTCCGCAGCCCATTCTATTCAGAATGTCAGCGCCGGTCCTTGGGTGGCTCTGGATGCAGAAAAACTCCTCATCCAGCAGGCGGCGGGCATTGTTGTCGATGTACATCAGAACGGCGCACTTGCCAAGGTCGTGGTACAGACCGCACTCATAGGCCGTCTGGCAGAGCTCTTCCCGCCGGGCCTGCACCTCGGCTGCGCTCCTGCAGCCCAGCAGGCCCACCAGTGTTTCGGGCCTTGTCTCGATCTGCCGCTGCAGCAGGGCACGGGTCAGCTCTGCCACCATCAGCGAGTGGACATAGGTCGGCTTGTGCCCGGCCAGGATACTGCCCAGCATCCGGCGGTTCGCCGTTTCATCTGAGCTGGCGCTGATCTTGCTCAACTCCCAAGCGGCAGAGTTTACCACACGGGGATACTGGCTGGCCGGCATCTGTTCCAGATACTGATCCGCAGAACGGCGTACCTGCTCCACGGTTGCACGATACCTCTGTGCTCCCGCCTCGTCCAGACGTTCTGCATAGACCGAGAGATAGGCCGCCAGAACCAGCTTCCGGTTGATGGCCTCGGCAGAATAATCATCCTGCGCCACGCTTCCCGCCGATTCCAGAAGGATCTTGACCACGTCTTCCAGGCTGCCCACCCCGGCATGGTAGCGGGCAGCGGCGTAAAAATAGGGCACCCGCCAGTTCTGCAGGCGCGCCTCCTGACCCTTGTATTTCTTCTTGTGCCCCCAGATGTATTCCGCCGATTCCAGCACCTGCCGCGCCACCTCGGGATCCTCCTCCTGCCGCAGGTGGGTCAGCAGGGTCATGCGGTCCATGTGCATGGAATAGATGTAGCTTTCCCAGGGGAACTCCGGGTCCAGTGCATGGTAATGCGCAGACTGGATGACCTCCATTGCGCGGCGGAACCGCTCCAGATACCGGCAGCTTTCCGCATGAGTGCCGCGGGACATCCCCAGCCGGGTGTTGCCCACACAGCGGATGAGATACTGCCGGGTATTCCTGTCCAGCTGTTCATACCGTGACATGTATTCAGCAGCTTCCGTAAAATAGACCTGGATCGCATCTCCCAACAGGTTGATGCCAGTTCCCTCATCCCGGACGTTCATATAATGCAGGGTGATGCCTGTGTAGTACAGCTCCCTGACGATCATGGGCACGTCTTCCCGGCTGCGGGCCCGCTGCCAGCAGCAGCTGATGCACCTTGAATGCCACACCTATATCCTCGCTGTTCGCGTAGTTGAACAGCCTGCCTGCAAAGGCACTCAGTCCCTGGATATCCGTTTCGGTCAGGGAGGCAGGGTCGCGGTCGTAGACAAACTGCGCCAGCAGTGCCTCATTCTGCCGCATCAGGGTGTTGCATCTCAGCGCGTTGGTCTGGATTTCTTCCAGCACGGCAGCGGGAGCTTTGCCCTCCGGAAAGCTGGGCCGGGAGATCGAGCGCACAACGCGCAGATCCCGAATATACTGTTCAAAAGCCTCTGCCTGCGTGCACTCCATCTTATCAGCCCCTTTTGTCGAAGTCCGTCGTTCAATTTGAAACTATCATTCAGTATACGGCATTCTTCGGCAGAAATCAACTGATTTTCGCAGATTTTTTACCCCCCCCCCCCCCCCCCCCCGGATATTTTTACGCATTCATACGTCATTTTTGTATAAAACACACTTTCACCGGGGGATCGGGTGCGCTTGATTTACGAAATTGCTTCCGGCAGCTGCATCCATTTGCCCTTCCAGGCGTAGAGCACCATCAACACTGCACCCACAGCCCAGGACACCGGGTAGACCAGCAGCACACCTTCAATGCCTGCAAACAGGGGCAGGGCAAACTGGATCCAGACGATGCGGAACAGGCACAGGGAGATCAGCAGCACCACCATGGGCGGCACGCTCTTGCCGGTGCCGCGCACCGTACCGGCAAGGCCCTGCAGGATGCCCAGCATCCAGTAGAAGGGGCAGAAATAGAGCATACAGATCTTGCCGTAGGCAATGACTGTTTCATCGCCGGTGAACAGGTGCATGATGGAATCCTGGAAGACGAGCAGCAGGATGCCGGTCAGGATAGTGTAAACGATGCACATGCCCAGGGTGACAAAGGTGCCCTTTTTGACACGGTCGATCTTGCCCGCACCAAAGTTCTGGCCCACAAAGGTGGTGGCCGCCATGCTGAAGCTCAGCACAGGCAGAATGTTGAAGCCATCCACCTTCATATAGGCGGCAAAGCCTGCCATGGCAGCGGCACCATAGCCGTTGACGCTGACCTGCACCAGCACATTGGAAAGGGAGATGACCATATTCTGGATACCGGTGGGCAGGCCCACCTTGATGATGCGGACCGCCATCTTTTTGTGCACGCGCACTTCCTTTGCCGTCACGCGGTAATCGTCCTCCACCCGCATCAGAAACCGCAGGGAGAGCACACAGGACACCAGCTGGCTGATATCGGTGGCAATGGCCGCACCGGCCACGCCCATCTTGCATCCGGCGATCAGGACAAGGTCGAGGACGATGTTGGTGATGGAGGCAGCGCCCAGGTAAAGCAGGCTCCGCTTGGAGTTGCCGGCGGCGTTCAGGATACCGGCCGCCATGTTATACACCACGCTGAACAGCACGCCGCCAAAATAGAGCCGCATATAGAGCACCGCATCCTCCAGCACCTCTGCGGGGGTGTTCATGGCGGTGAGCAGGGCACGGCTGACGGCAATGCCGCACACGGTCAGGATCGCACCCAGAATGGCCGAAAGGGCCAGCGAGGTGTGCACCGCAGTGTGCGCGCCCTCCCTGTCCTTGGCTCCCAGAAACTGGGACACCACGACACCGGCACCCACGGCAATGCCCTGGCTGAACCCGATGAGCAAGAAGATGGGCGAGCCGCTGGAGCCGACGGCTGCCAGCGCGTTGCTGCCCACAAAGTTGCCCACGATGATGGAATCGGCGGTGTTGTACAGCTGCTGCAGCATGTTGCCCAGGATCAGCGGCACCGAGAAGAGCAGGATGCTCTTCCAGATGCTGCCCTCTGTCATCAGCCGTGATTTCTTCTTTTCTTCTAAAATCGTCTGTGCCATAATGTTTCCTTTTTCACGCAAAGCTTCAACTCATATATCAATCGTCATACAGATAAACGATACCTTGTTTCTGCCAAAAAGTCAAGCAAAAGCGTAAAAAGGGGCGTTTTCACCGGTTCCGCCCTATTTCCACCCTCTTGCCGCAGGGTCCAGCATCTCGGCAGCGGAGTAGACCAGGGCGTTGCAGACTGCGGCGGCCACGGTGCTTCCGCCCTTGCGGCCCATGGCCGCGATGGCAGGCACGCCGTGGGCTGCACAGGCAGCAAACAGCGTCTCCTTGCTTTCCACCACATTCACAAACCCCACCGGCACGGCGATGACCAGGGCAGGCCGCAGCCCGGCCTCGATCTCCTCCACAATGGTCAGCAGGGCGGTGGGGGCATTCCCCACCGCAAGGATGGCCCCGGGGTGCTCCTGCGCCGCGCGGTGCATGGAGGCCACTGCCCGGGTGGTTCCGGTCTCGGCTGCGATCCGCGCCACCTCGGGGTCCGCCATATAGCAGAGGGCACTGCCGCCCAGCCGGGCAAGGGCAGGCTTGGAAATGCCCGAAAGCGCCATGTTGGTGTCGGTGATGATGGGAGTTCCGGCCCGCAGGGCGGCCACACCTGCCGCCACAGCCCCCGGCGTAAAGCGCAGATTTTTCGCATAGTCAAAGTCGGCGGTGGTGTGGATGACCCGCTTGACCACAGCGGCAGTCTCGGGCGGCGGGGTCAGGCCCAACACTTCCAGCTCTGCCGTGATGATGGAAAGGCTTGTCCGCTCAATGTCGGCGGGCAGATGATGTTGTGGGATCATTGTGCATTCCTCCGCGGGTTCTCCAACCCCATAGCCGCGTAAACGGCATCCAGATCCAGCGCGCCGCGCACGCCATCGGCCAGCAGGTCAAACTGCTGCTGGCGGTACTGCTCCATCGGGATGAGGGCCGCGCTGTCCGGCGCAATGCCCTTGCGCCGGCAGAGCAGGGCCACCAGCTTCTCGGTGAGCTCCCCGGTATCAAACAGGCCGTGCAGGTAGGTGCCGAACACATTGTCCTGCACGCAGCCCTCGGGTGTGCCGTCTGCCAGTGTGCAGAAGGGCACCCCCTGCACCTCGGTGCGGCCGGTGTGGATCTGATATCCAGTCAGGGCCGCACCCGCAAAGGGGGCGGCGGTCACGGCGGCAGTGTCCTGGGTGCGGTGCTTCTGGCCGGTAAAGACCGTGTGGGTGGGCAGCAGCCCCAGCCCCCGCACGGTCTGCACCGTACCGCTCTCCGTGCCCTCAGGGTCGGCAAGCGTCTCGCCCAGCATCTGATACCCGCCGCAGACCCCCAGCACCGGCGTGCCGTTGGCCGCCAGCTTCAACAGGGCTGCTTCCAGCCCGGACTGCCGCAGCCAGAGCAGGTCATCCACTGTGTTCTTGGTGCCGGGCAGGATGACGAGATCCGGTGTGCCCAACTGGCGGGTATTCTGCACATACCGCACGCCCAGCAGCGGGTGCTGCTCCAGCGGCATGAAATCGGTAAAGTTGGAGATATGCGGCAGGCGGAGGATGGCCGCATCCAGCGGGTGGACCGTTTTGCCCGCATCCAGCCGGGTGGAAAGGGAATCCTCGTCCTCAATGTCCACCTTCAGGTAGGGCACGACCCCCAGCACCGGCAGCTGCGTTTTTTCTTCCAGCATAGCAAGGCCGGGGCGCAGGATCTCCACATCGCCGCGGAATTTATTGATGAGCAGCCCCTTGATACGGGCGCGCTCCTCTGGCTCCAGCAGCGCCACCGTGCCGTACAGCTGGGCAAACACACCGCCCCGGTCGATGTCTCCCGCCAGCAGAACGGGGGCATCCACCAGCCGGGCAAGGCCCATGTTGACGATATCGTCTGCCTTCAGGTTGATCTCCGCCGGGCTTCCGGCCCCCTCGATGACGATGATGTCCACGGTTTCGGCCAGACTGTTGTAGGCCGAGAGGATCTCCGGGATGAGCGCTCTTTTCATCTTGAAATAGGCGGCGGCGGGCATCTGGCCCCGCACCTCGCCGTTCACGATGACCTGACTGCCCACGTCACTGCTGGGCTTGAGCAGGATGGGGTTCATCCGCACATCCGGCTCGATGCCTGCGGCCTGCGCCTGCACCACCTGTGCCCGGCCCATTTCCAGCCCATCCCGGGTGACAAAGCTGTTCAGCGCCATGTTCTGGCTCTTGAAGGGAGCCACGCGGTAACCGTCCTGCGCAAAAATGCGGCAGAGGGCGGCGCACAGCAGGCTTTTGCCTGCACCGCTCATGGTTCCCTGCACCATGATGCACTTTGCCTTGCTCATTCCAGCACCTCCGCAAGAAGTTTCAAAAGCTGTTCGTTTTCAGGCCTGGTGCGCACAGCGGTGCGGTACCAGCCGGGGCCCAGCCCGGGGTAGTTCGCACAACTGCGCAGCACAGCCCCCCTTTGCCGCAGGGCTTCTCCCAGCGTCTCCGGGGCCTGAAACAGCAGGTAATTCGCCCTGCCGTCCAGCACCCGCAGGCCCAGCGCCCGCAGCCCAGCCGTCAGGCGGGGCCGCTGTTCGGCAATGAGGGCCCGGACCTTTTCCACATACGCTGTCTCCTCCAGCGCGGCAAGGCCCGCCGCCTGCGCCAGACTGGACACGCCCCAGGGCTGGCCGCAGGCCTGCATCTGTTCCAACAGCGCCGTGTCGGCACTCAGGGCATAGCCCAGCCGCACGCCCGCCATGCCGTAGAGCTTGGTGAAGGCTTTCAGGATGACCAGATTTCCCTCCCCCAGCAGGCCTTTTGCCGTGTGCAGGGCATGGTCGGGCAGGAAATCGAGGAAGCATTCGTCCACCACCAGCAAGGTGCCGCACGCCGCGCAGCGGTGGAGGATCTGCTCCATCAGCGGCAGGGCCGTCAGCTGGCCGGTGGGGTTGTTGGGCTGGCAGAGGAATACCATGTCCACCCCCGGACGGATGGCCGCACAGAACGCATCCGTGACCGCAAAATCCTCCTGTTCCCGCAAAAAGAAGCGTTCCACCGTGCAGCCGACACTTTCCAAAGCAGTGGCATACTCCGCAAAGGTGGGTGCGGTGACCAGCGCCCGGCGGGGCTTTTTGGCCCAGACCAGCCGGAAGATGAGGTCTGCCGCCCCATTGCCGCAGAGGATCTGCTCCGCCGGCACGCCCTCATGGAGCGCCAGCTTTGCCCGCAGTTCCCGGCACAGGGGGTCGGGGTAGCGGTCGGCCGTGGGCAATGCCGCCGTGATGGCCCGGGCCACACCTTCCGGCAGGCCCAGCGGGCTGACGTTGGCCGAAAAATCCAGCGCATCCCGCCCGAACTCGGCCCGGTAACCGGCCCAATCGCCGCCATGTACTAGTTGCATGTTCGTTCTCCTTTTCCTGGATGGTTCTGGATCCCAGCTCTTGGCTCCCCCTTTGGGGGAGCTGTTATACAAAGCATGACTGAGAGGGCGAGGTCGCTACAAAATAACCCGTATTGCCACGCCCCACGCCAGTGCAAGGGCGCTTGCCACGTACATCATCCGGTTGGCATGCAGGATATCCTCCGGTTCAATGGGGCGCAGCGGATCGCCGATGGTGGGCTTGGCGTAGTATTCGCCAAAGTAATAGGCGGGCCCGGCCAGCTGCACCCCCAGCGCACCGGCGCAGGCGCTCTCGGTCTGGGCGCTGTTGGGGCTGGCGTGGTTGCGGCGGTCCCGCCGCCAGATCTTCCACGCCCCTTTTGCGTCATTGTGCGTAAAGGCCGCGGCAGCCACCCACAGCAGAGCGGCAAGGCGGCTGGGAAGGTAATTTGCCGCATCGTCCAGCTTGGCCGGGATGCGGCCAAAATAGAGGTATTTTTCATTTTTGTAGCCCAGCATACTGTCCATCGTGTTGATGGCCTTGTAGGTCAGGGCCAGCGGTGCCCCGCCGACGAGCATATAGAGCAGGGGCGCAATCACGCCGTCGCTGGCGTTTTCGGCCACCGTCTCCACAGCGGCCCTGGTCACACCCTCCAGCGTCAGATCCTGGGTGTCCCGCCCCACGATGCGGCTGACCGCCCTGCGGGCAGCAGACAGGTCGGGCTTGACCAGTTTCCGGTAGACATTGGTGCTCTCCTTCGCCAGCCCCTTTGCGGCCAGTGCCTGCCCGCACCAGAACATCTGGACGGCCAGCCCCAGCCACGGGCTGATGCGGGCAGCCCCCAGGCAGACAAGGCTCGTCAGCAGAAAGGTGCCCACCGGCAGGCAGAAAGCCACAATGGCCCCGCCCAGCAGTTCCCCCTGAGGCGTTTTGGGCAGGCGGGCCCGCAGGCGCTTTTCCAGCGCCGAGATGGCCTTGCCCATGTACACCACCGGGTGGGGCAGCCAGGCCGGATCGCCGAAGATGCAGTCCAGCACAAAACCGCCGAGTACTGCGTATTCGATCATCGGGCATCCTCCTTAGTGTACTGCACAGTTTTCAGCAGGTGCAGCACCCGCTGCTCCGCCCAATCTCCTGCATCCAGAACGTAACCGCCCGCGTTGGGGGCGCACCAGTGGTAATAATCCGCATGGGGCAGGGCGTAGCGCTCCATGGCAGCCATCTGGGTGCCGCCGTGGGCCAGAATGACCAGTGTCTCTTCCCCATCGGCAAGGGCCCTGTCCACCAGTGCGGCAAAGGCCCTGCACACCCGCTCCGAAAAGACAGCCTTGGTCTCACCGTCCGGGCAGGGGCTTTCGCAGTTGGCGTTCACCCAGGCCAGATAGTCCGGGTCGTGCTCCATCTCAATGAAATTGCGGCCCTCAAAGCTGCCGAAGCACATCTCCTGCAGGTCTTTCACCTCTACGAGCCTTGCACCCGGGAAGAGCACCTCCGCGGTCTGCCGGGTGCGGCAGAGCGGGGTGATATAGACCGTTTCCGGCCGGAGGTCAGCCTGCCGCAGCTGGGCACGGCCCGCGGGGCACAGGGGGATATCCCGCTGGCCCTGATAGCGCTTTTCGGCGTTGTAGGCCGTCAGGCCATGGCGCAGAAGATAGATCAGCATGGAGGCAGTTCTCCTTTCAATACTGTGGGGATGCCGCAGAACATCTGCACCACGCACCCGGCCCGGGCCGCCAGCAGGCAGGCCAGCCGCCCGGCGGCTTCCCGGGCGGCCCGCTCCCCTGCGTCCATGGGCACCACGCCGCCACCCACCTCGGTGGCCATCACGATATCATAAGCGGAGAGCTCCTCCGCAAGCTTTTCCAGATCCTCGGCCTCTGCGGCCAGGGCCTGCACCTCCGCAATGCGGGTGCCGGGCAGGCGCTGCGCAAAGGTGCGCTTGCCGCTGTACAGCGGCCCGGTGATAAAGATCATAACAGTCCTCCCCACTGGCAGGCACACAGCGCCGCCAGCATCCACAGCTCGGCTTTCTGCAAAAACCACCCGGCCAGATCGCCGGTGATGCCGCCAAACTGCTTGTTTGAAACAACATGATAGCGTGCAAACACCAGCAATGCCGCCAGCACCAGCGCCCAGCCGCCCAGTGCCAGCAGGGCGGCGCTGAGCAGAGCGGCCAGCACCATCAGCACCCGGCGGACGGTGGTCCGATCCGCCGCCGTGGCAAAGGTGTGGGCAAGGCCGGTGTTCTTTGCCATCGGGAACGATGCCACGGCCAGGCCCGAGAGGGCCCGTTCCAGCACAAGGGCCAGTGTCCAGCACAGGCCCACCCGGGGCGTAAAGTCCACGCAGGCGCAAAGGGCAAGGTAGGCCGCAAAATAACTACACAGCCGGATCACCGCAAAGGCACCGCAGTGGGGGTCTTTGAGGATCTCCAGCTTCTTTTCCCGGTCGCCATAGCTGGAAAGGGCATCGCAGGTGTCGGCATAGCCATCCAGATGGATGCCGCCCGTGACCCAGACAGGGATCAGGCAGAACCCCGCCGCTTTTGCGGGCATCGGCAGGGGCAGAGCGCCGCACAGGCACCACAGCCCGCCAATGACCACCCCGATGAGCGGGAAGGCACACATGGCATACCGCATGTTTTTCTGGTTCCACGCGAACTGCGGCACCGGCAGGGCCGAAAACATGGCAAAGGCCACTGCAATGGTCTGCATTCCAATCATTTTTCCACTCCTTTATAATAGACCGGGATGCCGCACACCACCCGCACCACATGGTCAGCCTGGGCGGCAAGGACATTGTTCACCTGCGCCAGCGCTTTCAGGTAGCGCCCGGTGTCGCCTGCGTAGTCGGCACCGCCGCTGAACACCTCGTTGGAGACCACGACGAGGTGTGCGCATTGTCCGGCCAATTGGTCCAGTCCTTCCAAAATGGCCGAAGCCGCATTTTCTCCCGCCCCGGCGGGGTCGTAGAGCTCGTTGGCGGTCAGGTTGCCCAGATCCTCCAACAGCGCAGTTCCCCGGGCAGGCAGACGGATGTTCTCCAGATGCAAAGGGCACTCCACGGTCTCAAACTGCTTTGCCGCCCGCATCTTCCGGTGCTTTTCCACCCGGGCGGCACACTCCGCATCCCACACCTGCATGGTGGCGATGTAATAGCGCGGGAGCGCGGTTTTCATCACCAGGCTCTCGGCATACCCGCTCTTGCCGCTGGCGGCACCGCCCAATACCAGCGTCAGCATTGGGGGGTGTACGGCGTGATGCCGCCCTCCGTGAAGGAATAGCAATCGCGGTAAACGGCCAGTGCCATATCCCACAGCGGGATGCTTGCCACCGCTCCGGTGCCCTCGCCGAGATGGAGCCCGGCGGTGAGCAGGGGCACTTTGCCCAGCGCTTCCAGCACCAGCCTTGCTGCCGGTTCGGTGGAGCAGTGGCTGGCAAACACGGCCTTTTCTGCGGCGGGGCAGAGCCGCACCGCGCACAGAGCCGCCACCCCGCTGATGAAGCCATCCATCAGCACGGGCAGGCCTTCCAGCGCACCGCCCAGAAAAACACCGCACAGCCCGGCGATGTCGAACCCGCCCAGCTTGGAGAGCACATCCAGAGGGTCAGCGGCATCGGGCTGATTCCGCGCAATGCCCCGCCGGATGGCATCCAGCTTGCGGGCAAGCCCAACGTCGGAAAGGCCCGCGCCCCGGCCTGTCATCTGCTCCACGGGCTGACCCAGCAGAACCGCAGCCACGGCGCTGGAGGTGGTGGTGTTGCCAATGCCCATCTCCCCCGTGGCCAGCAGCTGCACTCCCGCCGCCTTCTGCGCCCGGACAAGCCCCATGCCCGCCGCAATGGCATCCACCGCCTGCTGGCGGGTCATAGCAGGGCCGGTGGTGAAATCCGCCGTCCCGGCGGCAATGCGGCAGTTCTGCACTCCGGGCACCGGCTCCCCGGCCATGCCAAGGTCCACAGGCACCACTTCGCAGCGGGTCGTTTTTGCCATCTGGCAGACACTGGTGCGCCGGGCGGCAAGGTTCTCGGCCACGGCCCGGGTCACGCTCTGGTCCGTCTGGCTCACGCCCTGCGCCACCACGCCGTTGTCGGCGCAGAGCACCAGCACGGCCCGGCGGGAAAACGCCAGCTCTGCCGTACCGGTCAGGGCGGCGGCATCCTCCAGCATGGTCTCCAGCCTGCCCAGCCCGCCCAGCGGCTTGGCCAGGCTGGCCCAGTGGGCGTGGGCGGCGGTGCGTGCGGTCTCGTCCGGCCGGGTGATCTTGGAAAGAAGCTGTTTCAGTTCAAGCTCTGTCATTGGTCCTGTTCCTCTTGATGATAGTGTGCGGCGGCATCCACGAACCGCCGGGGCAGGGCCGTGCCCGCCCAATACAAATGCGGGAAGCCCGCATAGAAATGCTCATTTGCAAAGCCGCAGTCCCATTGCTTCCCGTTGGGCTTTGCGGCGGTAAAGCCGGTGCCGTTGTCTGTGGAATCCCAGTGGTGGAACTCGTGCACGGGCAGACGCTCCCCGGCGCGGAACAGCATACTGTCGGCGTGGGCAGTCAATGCCGCGTATCCAAACCGCACCAGCCGCCCCACCCGGAAGCCCTGCCCCGGCAGGACACCTGCCATGGGCCAGCGTTCCCCGTTGGCATCCTCCAGGCTCTGGCCCAGATAGAGAAAGCCCCCGCACTCGGCCACCGTGGGCAGACCGCGCTCCACAGCCCGGCGCACAGAGGCCAGCATGGAGCGGTTCGCGCTCAACTGCCCGGCATACAGCTCCGGGTAGCCGCCGGGCAGGTAGAGCCCGCCGATCCGCTCCGGCAGGACGGAGTCCTGCAGGGGGCTGAACCAGCAGAGCTTCGCTCCCGCCCGCTCCAGTGCTTCCAGCGTTTCGGCGTAGGTGAAGCAAAATGCCGCGTCCCTTGCAACGGCAATGGGAACGCGGGGGCGCTGTTCCTCTGCTCCCTGGGGCGGCAGCTCTCCCGCAGGGGGAAGCCGATCTGTGTACACCAAAGGCGCTGCGCCTTCGGTCAGGGCAAAAAGCTTTTCCCAATCCATCACCAGCGCATCGGCCATCCGGCTGATCTTCTGCTGTAAGTCCGCGATCTCCCCGGCAGTTTTCAACCCTAAGTGGCGGCTCTCAAGGGCGGCATCCGGCAGGTGGGGCAGATAGCCCAGCACCGGCAGACCGGTCTCCCGTTCCAGCATGGGAGCCAGCAGAGCATATAAATGGGGGGCGCAGTCATTGAGCAGGATGCCCGCCAGATGGCTGGGGGTGCGGAACTGTTTCAGTCCGTTGATCTGGGCCGCCAGCGTCAGGCTGGCCCCTCTGGGCTGGACCACCAGCAGCACCGGCAGGCCCAGCGTATCGGCCAGATGCCAGGCACTGGCGGTATCACTCACGCCGCCCAGTCCATCGTAAAAGCCCATGGCACCCTCGCACACGGCTGCCCCGTGCCCGGCGGCGGCCTGCGCATAGAGCGCGCGCACCGTCTCCGGCGCGGAGAAAAACAGGTCGAGGTTATGGCTCTCCACCCCCAGCACGGCCCGGTGAAACATGGGGTCGATATAGTCCGGCCCGCTCTTGAAGGAGCAGGGGTCCTGCCCCCGCCGCTTGAGCGCCGCCAGCAGGGCGCAGGTCAGTGTGGTTTTGCCGCTGCCGGAACAGGGCGCGGCCACAAGAAATTGGATCATTTGCGTTCTCCTGTGATAAGGAAGATGGGGTTATTGGCCATCAGCAGGTGTAGCCTGCCCGCAGGCCGGGTGCGGCTGACCGCGATCTGCGTTACCTCCGCAGCAAGGCCGTGGGCAGTCAGTGCGGCCACGGCAGCGCTCAGCGTTTCCAGCGCAATGGCAGAGATGCAGATGCGGGCGTTCGGATTCCGGGCAAGCACCGTGTCCACCACAGCCTCCATGCCCCCCTTGGTCCCGCCGATGAACACGGCATCCGGGGCGGGCAGGTCAGCCAGCGCAGCGGGGGCGCGGCCCTCCACCAGTGTCAGGTTGCAGGCGTGGAACGTTTCCCGGTTCTGCCGGATGAGCCCGCAGGCCTCCGGGTCACACTCCACGGCATACACATGCCCCCGGGGTGCAGCCAGCGCCAGCTCCACGCTCACGCTGCCGGTGCCCGCCCCCACATCCCACAGGGTATCGCCGGGCTGCACGGCCAGCTTGGCCAGCGCCGCCGCCCGCACCTCCTGCTTGGTCATGGGCACCTCTCCCCTGTGGAAGGCTTCATCTGGGAAGCCGGGCACCCGCCGGGGCGGCTGAGGAAGATGCTCCACAAGCAGAACGCTCAGGCCTGCAAACTGCTTTTGCGCAAACTCCTGCGCTGTGCCGAACAGGATCTTTTCCTCTGCCCGGCCCAGCTCTTCGCCCACCAGCACATGGGCATCGCCCAGCCCGGCGGCAGCCAATCGGCCGCAGAGGGAGGCAGGCGTTTCTGCCCCGCCGGTCAGGAAAAACACAGGCTTTCCCCCGGCCGTCAGGCATTCGGCCACCGGGTCGCAGGCACAGCCGTGGGCCGAGACCAGCTTCCACTCCTGCCAGGAGCGGCCCACCGCAGCGGCCAGCAGCTGAACGCTGGAAAGCCCCGGCAGCACCCGGCAGGAGATGCCAAAGGCCCGCAGCATCGGCAGCAGCTGGGCCGCACCGGAGTAAAACCCGGTGTCGCCGCTGTACACAAGGGCAGCATCCACCTCCGGGTCAGCCGCCAGCGCGGCAAGGACATCCTCAGGCTGATACAGGGCCTTCCGGTGATCCGTGCAGCCCTGCGGCAGCTGTTCCAGCAGGCGCTTTGCCCCCAGGATCAGTCCGGCGTTCTGCAGGGCGGCAAGGCCCTGCGCGGTCAGGCTTTCCGGCGTGCCCGACCCCATCCCGATGAGTGTGATCATTGCAGCATCTCCTTACAATGTGTCAGGATCTGTTCCGCCGTTTCGCCCTGCTCGGCCGGGCGGCGGATGACGATGAGCTGTGCCCCGGTGTCCTGCGCTGCCCGGGCTTTTTCTTCAAAGCCGCCCGCCGCGCCGCCATCTTTGGTAACGAGGAAGCGGATGGCAAACTGCTCCATCAGTGCCCGGTTCAGCGCATAGGAGAACGGCCCCTGCATGGCGATGATGTTCTTATGGGGGATATCTGCCCCCTCGCAGGCGGCAATGCCCTCCCGGGTGGGCAGGACACGGGGAAAAAGCCGTGCCGGTTCCAGCACAGCAAACGCAGAAAGCTCCTTGGCCCCGGTGGCAAGCAGGACATTTCCCTGCGTCCGGGCCAGAAACCCCGCCGCATGGGCCGCGGAGGCAAACACCATGCTCCCGGCAGGCAGCGGGCTTTCGGGCCGGAGCAGGCGGCGGTACTCCGTGCCTGCTGTTTTGCAGGCTGCCCGGATGTTCCGGGTGGCCTCCACGGCATACGGATGGGTCGCATCCACACAGAGGTCAGCCCCCTGCAGCAGGGCGGTCATCTCCTCCGGGGTCAGCCGCCCGCAGTGGACGGTGATGCCGGACCTTTCGCCCTGTTCCTCGGCCCCCAGCGGGGTGGCCACGCTGACCAGTACCTCGGCCCCCAGTGCGGCCAACTGCTTCGAAAACACACGGCCCTCGGTGGTGCCGCTGAATATTACGGCCCTCATGCGCGGTACCCCCGCGGCGTGACCATCCGCCCGCTCAGCTGGCGGGTCTGGGCGTTGCCGACAAATACGGTGGTGAACATATCCACCGGGGTGGTTTCCAGCGCAGCCAGCGTCAGAACGCGGCTTTCCTGCCCCTCCCGGCCAATGTTCCGCACGATGCCGCAGACCGTTCCGGGTGCTTTGCCGTTTGCCAGCAGGATGCGCACCGCCCGCGCCAGATAGTCCGGCCGTCCCTTGGAGGAGGGGTTGTACAGCGCGATGCAGAAATCCCCCATGGCTGCCGCCGCCAGCCGCCGCTCAATGACCTCCCACGGCGTGAGCCGGTCAGAGAGGGAGAGCACACAGAAATCGTGGGCCAGCGGGGCACCCAGCACCGCACCGCCGCTCAGGGCGGCGGTCAGGCCGGGCACCACCTCCACCGTCACGTCCGGGAAGTGCTCGGCCAGCTCCAGCAGAGGGCTTGCCATGCCGTAGACCCCGGCATCTCCCGAGCAGACCAGCGCCACCGCCCTGCCGCTCCGGGCCGTTTCCAGCGCCCAGCGGCAGCGGTCGATCTCCTTGGTCATGCCGGTGGAATAATAGAGCTTGTCCGGGAAGTAGGGGCGCACCAGATCCAGATAGACCGTATAGCCGCACAGCACCTCGGCTTGCGTTAAGGCGCTCTGCGCCTGTGCGGTCAGAAACCGGGGATCCCCGGGCCCAAGCCCGACAACAAAAACAACATTAGGCATCCTGCCACCTCCAATCCGGGGCAAAGGGACGAAGCGCCAGCGCAAAGGTCACGCCGTAGCCCGCCTGTTTGGGAAGAATGATCGTGCCGCCTGCCGCCAGCACCGCCGCCCGCTCGCAGACATTGTCCACACCGGTCACGCTCCGGACAAAGGCCGAAGGTGTGAACTGCCCGGGGGCGTTCTGCAGCTGTGCGGCAGAATAAAACTGCACCGGCCAGCCGTGGATTCTGCAAAATTCCAGCAGGCCCGGCTCATGGGCTTTCAGGTCGATGCTGGCTGCCGCCGTGATGCACACTGCTGCAAGGCCGTGGGCCGCGCAGAACTGTGCAAAGGCCGCTTCCAGCTGTGCGGCGCTGGTCTCCCGCCTGCACCCGATGCCCAGCACACCGATCTTCGGGATCAGGTGCAGCGCATCGCCCGCCGGGAAAAGGGTCAGGGCAAAGTCGGCGCGCTCTGCCTCCCCCGCCGGGATCACCCCGGCAGGGGCCTGCCCGGCAATGGGGAATTCCGAGCGGTACCGCACCGGCCCGCCCGCCAGCAGTCTGCTGCTGACGCGCTTGATGCGCCCCGGCTCCAGCACGGCGCAGTTCTGGTGCCTGGCCCACGCATCTACGGCAAACACCCCGTTGGCATCGGTGGCCGTGGTAATGACCGGCACCGCACCGCAGACCGCCGCCAGCGCCCGGGCCAGATCGTTGGCCCCGCCCAGATGGCCCGAAAGGATCGGCACCGCAAAATGGCCGCACTCGTCCAGCACCACCACGGCAGGGTCCACCGCCTTGCTCCGGCAGTGGGGCGCAATGGCCCGCACCGCAATGCCCACAGCCCCCACAAAGATCAGGGCATCCGCATGGGCGAACTGCTCCGCAGCCCAATCGGCAAGGCCAGGCCCGCCATGGCCGCAGCGGTCTACGGTGCCGGGCAGGGCACTGGCCAGCTTTTGGGCCAGCGCCAGCCCTTTTTCCGTAAAGGCGAGATAGGCGCGGGTCACTGGTCTGCCCCCTTGCGGAACTCCGTCGTAAAGGTTGGGTCGTAGAGCTTGCTCCGCTCATACCTGGTGCCCAGAAACTCCCCCACCACGATGAGCGCCGTCTTGGTGATGCCGTTGGCGCGGGTGCTCCCGGCCAGCGTGCCCACGGTGCAGCGCACCACCTTCTGCTCCGGCCAGCTGGCCTTGTAGACCACGGCGGCAGGAGTCTCCGGCGTGTAGGCTCCGCCTGCCAGCAGGGCTTGCTGCACCTTGTCGATGAGGCCGATGGAGAGGAAGATCACCATGGTTGCCCCATGGGCGGCAAGGCTGGCCAGCTTCTCCTTTTCCGGCACCGGGGTGCGTCCCTCCATCCGGGTGATGATCACGGTCTGGCTGATGGTGGGCAGGGTGTACTCGGCGTTCAGCGCCGCCGCCGCCCCGCAAAAGCTGGACACGCCGGGGGTATCATCGTAGGGGATGCCATCCGCATCCAGTGCGTCCATCTGCTCCCGGATGGCCCCATACAGGCAGGGGTCGCCGGTGTGGAGCCGCACGGTGGTCCCGCCTGCGGCTTCCACCCGGCGCATCACGTCCAGCACCTGTTCCAACGTCATCTCGGCGCTGTTGTAAACGGCGCAATCCGGCTTCGCCAGCCCCAGCAGGGCCGGGTTGACCAGACTGCCCGCATAAATGATGCAGTCGGCTTCCTGCAGCAGGGCCGCGCCCCGCCGGGTGATGAGGTCAGGTGCGCCGGGGCCTGCGCCTACAAAATGTACCATCTCAATGCTCCTTCCATTCGTTCAGCAGTTGTGCGGCAGTGTCGGTGGCTCCCAGCGGGCCGTGCTGGTTGGAAAACAGCACCGCCCCCACCCGGAACGCCCCGCAGGCCCGCCGGTCAAGGTGGAGCTGGACTGCCCGCAGCAGGCTTTCCAGCACCGGAGCCCGCAGGCCGGCGCTGTCCAGGAGTTCCAGACAGGCATCGGTGGTGGCAGCGTTCATCAGGGCGGCGCAGACTTCCCGGGAAGCGCCGCAGAGCGCCGCATGGGTGCAGAACAGCTCGGTGCGGCAGTCAGCAGTGTGGGAATGGGTGTTCATAATGCCGCCCGCCACCTTGACCAGCTTGCCCACATGGCCCACCACAAGCACCTCTTCAAAGCGGGCCGCAGCAGCCATATCCAGCGTATCACCAATAAAGTTCGAGGTTTTCACCACCGGAACAGCGTGAAACTCCGGGTATCTTTCGTGCAGATAGTCCAGTCCGTAATTGCCGGGTGCCAGGATGAGCCGCCTGGGGCTGCCCGCCCGGAGAGCGGCCTGATTCATTTCCAGCTGGATGGTGTCCAGGATCGCCTGCTGGCTCATGGGCTCCACAATGCCACTGGTTCCCAGCACCGAAAGCCCGCCCTCGACCCCGATGTGGGGGTTGAAGGTGCGCTTTGCCACCTCTTCCCCGCCCTCGATGGAGATGGTCACGGCAAAGCCGCCGGTGTAGCAGGCGCTCTCGGCTTCCCTTTGCAGGGCCTCGGCGATCATCTGCCGGGGCACATGGTTGATGGCAGCTTCCCCCACCGGCTGGTCCAGCCCGGCCTTGGTCACCCGGCCCACGCCCTTGCCGCCAGAGATACGGATCTCGGTGGTATTGGGCATCAATTCTACGGCGGCGATCACGGGCAGGCCGGTGGTCACATCCACATCATCCCCGCCGTCCTTCTCAATGGCGCATTCGGCACCGGCTCCGGCGGGGCGGCAGTACAGCGGGGCCACCTCCACCACGATGCCCTTCGGCGTGCGCAGGGCAACGCTCTCCGGGGCATGGCCGGTGAGCAGGAGCCGCGCGGCCCCCGCCGCACCCAGCGCCGCGCAGGTGCCGGTGGTGTACCCGCAGCGGAGCAGCTTCTGCCCACTGCGGACGTAATGTTCAAACTTTGGCCCGGCAGGCTTTTCCGGGCCGAACACGGCCTCGTACTGCTCCTTGGTCAGGCTGTACAGCGCCCGGATGTTCTCCGGGGCAAAGGCCTCCTTTGGGGTCAGCACCCCCGAAACGCTGTGCGGGAACACGCAGACCACCGCATCCGCGATCTTCTGCGCCATGTCCAGCTCGTGCAGGCTGACGATCACGGCCAGCCCCTGCTCATGGGCCAGTTTCTGCAGGATGGTCAGCAGCTCGATCTTGCCCTTGACATCCAGAAAAGAGGTCGGCTCGTCCAGCAGCAGAACTCCGGGCTGCTGACAGATGGCACGGGCCAGCAGAACGCGCTGGCGCTGGCCGTCGCTGATGCAGTTGAAATCCCGGCCCGCCAGAGGGGAAGCCCCTACCAGTTCCAGCGCGTCCCGCACGGCCTGCCGGTCGGCATCGGACAGGATGCCCAGCCGCCCGGTATAGGGGATGCGCCCGGCGGCGGCAAACTCAAAGCAGGAAGTCAGCTCGGTGCGGCGGGTATGGGGCAGCATCAGGGCCAGCTTCCGGGCCCGGGCCGGGCCGGTGTAATCGGTCAGGCTGCGGCCATCCAGCAGGACAGCCCCGCCCAGGGGGGCCAGCTGGCCCGCCAGCGTTTTGAGCAGGGTGGATTTTCCCGCGCCGTTTGGCCCGATGAGGGCCAGGATCTGCCCCGGCACCGCCCCCAGCGTGATGCCGGAAGCAAGGGGCGCGCTGCCATAGCCGATGGCCAATTCTTTCGTTTCACAGCGGTATTTCATCGCACACCCTCCTGACCCCGGCGCACCAGCAGCCAGATGACCACCGGTGCACCAAATACTGCCGTTACGGCGCTGATCGAAAGCTCGGTGGGGGCAAACATGCTGCGGGCGATGAGGTCGCACAGCAGGCAGAAGGCCGCCCCGCCCAGGCAGCACCCGGGCAGCACCACCAGCGGCCTTGCGCTGCCGAACAGCTGCTTGACCAGATGGGGCACCGCGATGCCCACAAAGGAGATGGGCCCCGCAAAGGCCGTGACACAGGCGGCCAGCAGACTGGAAAGCAGCACCAGCAGCCGGGAAAAGGCTTTGACATTGATGCCCACGCTCCGGGCGTAGGCCTCCCCCATCTGGTAGGCGGCCATGGGCTTGGAAAGGCAGAACGCCGCCGCCAGAGCGGGCAGCACCACCAGCGCCGCCGCCCGCACATTGCCCCAGGTCATGCCGGAAAAGCTGCCCTGAGACCAGTTGTGGAGGTTGACGATGTTGCTGTCCTGGGCAAAGGCCACCACAAACTCCGTGACGGCCGAACAGATGTAGCCGATCATCACACCGCAGATGACAAGGATGCTCATCCGCTGCACCCGCCGGGAGACCGCCAGCACAAAGGCCATGGAGGCCATGGCCCCCGCAAAGGCGGCAGTGATCAGAGTAAGGGAGCTGGTGAGCAGGCCATGGTTCAGAAAAGTCACCATGACCAGTGCCACGGCCAGCTTGGCCCCGCTGGAAATGCCCATGACAAAGGGCCCTGCAATGGGGTTGGCAAAAAAGGTCTGCAGCAGGTAGCCTGCCGCCGAGAGCGCCGCCCCCAGCAGCACCACCATCACGGCCCGGGGCAGGCGCAGCTGGGTGATGATGCCCACGCTCAAAGCGTCCCGCCCGCGGCCGGTCAGGGCCGCCAGCACTGCCCCCGGTGTCAGGGACACACTGCCCCAGAACAGGTTGGCGGCAAACAGCACCGCCAGCAGCAGGGCAAGGATGCCGTAAGAAAGGATCAGGCGCTTTTTGCTGGTCATAGGTTACTCTACTTTCCTCAGAAATTGCAGGTCGGCGGGGTCGTTCTCCGTAAAGACACGGTGCAGATCGAGCACAAAATCAACCAGCGCCGTACTCTGCTGGAAAAAGCTCTGGGTGGTGCACCAGACACTGCCGCTCTGCACGGCCTTGAACTCGGCCAGCAGGGGGCATTTTGCCACCAGTTCCTCCGTGGTATGCACCACGCCCTCAATGGTGCTGTTGTAAAGGAGCACATCCGCATCCTTTGCACCGGCATAAAAATCCTCCAGCGGCAGGTTCATGGTGGAAAGGTTGTTGCCGTTGTCGGTCAGGCCCGCAAAAACATAATCACCGCCCGCCATCTCGATCATCTGGGCCACATAGTCGCCGCCCTTGCGCACATTGGCAAGGTTGTTGGCTGTGATGGAGAAAAAGGCACAGCGCTTGCCGGTGGGAGCCTGCCCGGCCAGCGGTGCAAGGCGCTCCACCTGCCGGGCAAACTCCTGTTCCGCCAGTTCCTCTTTCCCCAGCAGGATGCCCCAGAACTTGAGCCATTCCAGCCGGGCCAGCGGGCCGCTCTCATAGCTGGAGCGCTCCACCAGCACCGGGATGCCGAACCGTTCCAGCTGCTCCTTGACCTCCGGGGTGTGGTAGATCATGGTGTTCTCGATGGCAAGGCCGCAGTTGGCCGCAAGGATCTTTTCGTAGTCCGGGGCGCTGTACTTGCCCGCATAGGCAATGCGCCCAGCCTCCATGGCGGCTCTGGCCTCATCCAGATACCAGCCCTCCGCCTGGGTACCGGAAAGGGTCACGCTGTCCAGCCCATCCAGCGCGAGGAACAGGTCCATCACCGAGGTGGAGACAAGGTAGATGTTCCGGACGGGCTGACGCAGCACAGTCACGCTCTCAGGCAGGCCTTCCACCGCAGCGGCATCCTCCGGGGTCACAAGGAACTGCTCCCCCGATTCGGTCAGGGTCAGCATGGTATAGCCGCCCTCATAGCAGTCTGCAGTAAACTGTGTGGCGTAATCCAGCGGGCAGGCATGGGCAAAGACCAGTTCTTCTGTGCTGGCAGGAGCCGTTTCGGAGGCGGCGCAACCCGACAGGGCCAGTACTGTAACAGGCAGAACGCGCAGGAATTGTTGTCTCGTCAGTTTCATCAGTTCAGCGCAAAGGTCAGCGTATACTCGATCTCATGGGGGGTGCTCATGGCTACGGTATCGGCAGTGACAGCCAGCGGGGTGTCCAGTGCAGAAACAGGGATCTCAAAGGTGGAGTTGCCCTCGGTGTTGGTGGGCAGATACTTCTCGCCGTCCACGATCATGTAATCATAATTGGGGCTGCTCCACAGGATGACAGCGGTCATTTTGCCATCCGCCACGGTCAGGGCGGCAGGACTTTCCACGGTGGCACGGCCAGAGCCGCCTTCCAGGGTCACATTCACGCTGTATTCACCGTCCGCAGGGGTCTCGGCAGCCTCCTCAGCCTTGGGCTGTGCATTGCGGATGCTCACAGTGTGGTCATACCACTTGCCCTTGGTCCCGAGGAGTGCCAGCTGGAAGTCCTGGTCCACAGCGGCCACGGGGATATCATAGCCGTAGACCTCCTCCGAGGTGCCGTCGGAGTAAGTGACGGTGTCGGTGGTGGGCAGCAGCCAGTCTGCCTTGTTGGCCTCGGCATCGGCGGCCGTGCCAACGTACAGGTTGACGATCTTCTTGGAGGCCAGACTGACATGGAAGGTCATCTGCCCGTTCTCCACGGTCAGGGTGCCCATGCCATTGCAGGCTTCGTTGGCGTGGAACATGCCGCTGTCGGTGTCGAACTCAGCCGTGTACACACCGTCCGGCAGGGCGGCTTCGGCAGGCTCGGATGCGGCAGCGCTCACGGCAGAAGCGGCTTCCGAGCTGACAGCAGAGGAAGCAGTGGAAGAAGCCCCGCCGCAGCCGGTGAGGACGGCGGCCAGCATCAGAGAAGCAACGGACAGGGAAACAAACTGTTTGCAGTGCATAAACAAAATACCTCAAAAATTCAGAATTTGAAATGGGAGTGTTTCTCCTCATGCGGGGAAGCTCTCCATAAAAAATGCCCGAAAAGATCTCTCCCTTCGGGCATTGGAATGCGGAATATTAGCCGTTCAGGGAATCAATGGCGGCTTTGGTGTGCTCAATGTAGCGCTGCTGGATGTCCTCGATCTCACCCAGACCGGCGATCTGGCACTCCACGGACGCGAAGTCACCGGAGGCCTGGAACTGGCTCAGCCAGGAATCGTCATCCGCACCGGCCATATCGTTGTTGGCGTGGTCACCGGCAACGACCATCAGGGGACGCAGGATGACCTTGGTGTAACCGGCGGCCTTGACAGCCTCGATGACGTTCTCGCAGGCAGTCTCCTCAGGCTCACCCTCCACCGTGCCGATGAACACGTTGCTGTAGCCCAGGGTCTGCATGGCGGTCTGCATCTGGCTGTAGCTCACTTTTGCGGTGTGGGAGGTGCCGTGGCCCATAAAGACGAAGGCGACCTTCTCCTCAGCAGCGGCCTCCAGGCTGTCGAAACCGGCATCCTTCACAGCGGCAGCGGTAACGGCCTTGGCAACAGCTTCCTTGTCGGCGTTGATGACCGCAGCATCGGCACCGACCTCGCCCAGCAGGGGCTCGGCAACGGCGACGCTCTCGAACTTGTCCTTGTACTCGTCGATCATCTCCATCATCTCGTCGTACTCTGCACCGTGCATCAGGTGGGTGGGCTGGACGACCAGGTTCTTCACGCCGTTGGCCACAGCGCGGTCCAGAGCCTGCTGCATGTTGTCGATCTTCTCGCCGTCGCGGGCCTGAACATGGTTGATGATGATCTGTGCGGTGAAGGCGCGGCGGACAGACCAATCAGGATAAGCGGCCTGCAGCGCATCCTCGATGCCCTTGATATCCTTCACTCGGCTGTCGTTGAAGGAGGTGCCGAAGGAGACCACCAGCAGCTCATTCTCGCCGATGTCGTCCTGATTGCGGCTGTCGTCCTTGGAAGCATCGCCGGTGTCGCGGCCAAAGTAGTCAGGGTCAGCCTCTTCGCCCTCGACCAGCTCCTTCTGGGCATCGGTCAGGGCATCCCATGCGGCCTTGGCGGCCTCACACTGGGCATCGGTGTCATCGGTGCGCTCCTGCACATAGATGGCATCGATCAGGTCTGCAACGTTCTTTGCGGCCAATTCGTCAGCCTCCTCGCCGGAAACCTCGCTGCTGGCAGCAGATCCTGCCGTGCTGGAAGCAGTGGTGCTGCTTGCGGCACCGCCGCAGCCGGTCAGTACACCGGCGCAGAGGGCCAGAGCGGTCAGAGCGGCCGCTGCTTTGTGGATGGTGCGTTTTCTCATTTTTGTTCGTTCCTTTCCTGTTTTTGAACATGATTTTTGCTGAACAGAAGGTACAGGAAAGAGTGCCCGGCAAAACAAAAGGGGCCTTTCTGCTTGCGGGACGGCAAAGCAAAAAGGCCCTTTTCAGTTTTTTCAGGCTTTTTGGGTACAACCAATTCCTCGTGATCTGGGACTTGCGCCCCCGTACCAACAGCGGGCAGGTTTCCTGGCTGAAAGCTCAACATCCACCGCCGCCTTCCCGGAACATACGTTCCAGTGACCGGTGCAGCTGCACCCTGGCGGTAAACTCCCTTATCACAGTGACGAGATCGTGCGGGATTTGCACCCGCTTCCCTTTTAACGTGCCTGCCCCCGGCCAGAGCCGCGGGCGGTACGCACCTGCTGTTTTCTATTCAGTTCGCTGTTCAGTATAACATACTCAACGGAGGAATGCAATCACCACTCCGGGGAAACTTCCAGGCTCACAGGCGGTGTTTTTTCCCCGATCAGGGCCACCGCCACATCGTTGACATTGGTGCCCGTTGCCCCGGTGATGATCAGGCCATCCACTGCTTTCAGGGCGTGGTAGGAATCGTTGTTCTGCAAAGCAGCGTATCCGCTCCAGCCCCCGGCCTCCAGCGCGGCAAGGGTATCCCCATCCACATAGCCGCCGGCGGCATCGGTGGGGCCGTCTGTGCCATCGCTGCCCACAGAGAACACCGCCGCGTTCAGCCCGGCAATGGCGGGCGCAGCCGCAAGGGCCAGCTCCTGATTTCTTCCGCCAAGCCCTTTTCCGGTCAGGTGAACGATGGTCTCGCCGCCCGCGATGTAGGCCAGCTTTTTCCCCTGCCCTGCCTGGGTGCGGACAATAGAGCCAAGAAAGCTGCCTGCTTCCCGTGCTTCGCAGCAGAGTTGGTCGGTCAGGAGAACCGGTTCATATCCCAGATTCCGGCAGGCACTGGCCGCGGCACGGCAAAGCTCCCGCACGCTGCCGGTGATCCGGGTGGTCACATTGTCCAGCGTTTTGGGCGTTTCCTGCGCCAGCAGGGCCCGGGCCTGTGCTGAGAGTGCCAGATGATACTTTTCGGCAACGGCAAGCGCCTGGGCGCAGGTGGAGGTATCCGGCACCGCCGGGCCGCTGGCGATCATATCCAGCGGGTCCCCCAGAATGTCGCTCAGCACGATGCTGAACACCTGCGCAGGGGCACAGCGCTGCGCGAACCGCCCGCCCTTCACACCGGAAAGCCGCTTGCGGATGGTATTCATCTCCACAATGTCGGCCCCGCTGGCCAGCAGCTGGCTCGTGATGTCCTGCAGCTCTGCCCCGGGAACGAGCGGCTGCTCGAACAGCGCACTGCCGCCGCCGGAAAGCAGGAACAGCACCGTATCCCCGGCGGTCAGCCCCTGCACCAGCTCCAGCGCCTTTTGGGTGGCCGCAAAACCGTTTGCATCCGGCACCGGGTGGCCCGCCTCATGGCAGGTCACCCCGGGGATCTCACCTTTCACATGGCCGTACTTGGTCACGACCACGCCGCCATCCACCCGGCCCAGCGTTTCAACCGCCGCGTGTGCCATCTGCCAGGCCGCCTTGCCCGCCGCCACCAGAAGCACCCGGCCCTTCCCGGGCCGGAGATCCCGCAGCGCACGGCGCACCGCCTCATCCGGCAGAACAGCGTTCAGGCTGGAACGAAGGATCACATCCGCATCCCGGCGCAGTGCAGCATTCATAGACTCGCCCTCCTTGCAGCGGTGCCCGCCCCTCCGGGACAGCGCACCAGAAACAGCCGAATAAAAAATCAAGACCGACGATCTCTTTTGAAATCGTCGGTCTTGTTCCAATCCGAGTGGCGAGAATCGAACTCACGGCCTCTTGAACCCCATTCAAGCGCGCTACCAAAACTGCGCTACACCCGGACATCTGATCGAGCTTGTCGCTCACAGCTCAATCAGTATACCCGAAGAATGGTGTTTTGTCAAGCACTATTTTCAAATTTCTTCTTCATTTTCGGCAATGGCCGTTGTGCTGCCCACCGGCTGCGGAAACTCCACCGTAGCCAGCGCCACAGCGAACACGCTCTGCGCACCGGCATCCAGCAGAGCCTGCGCGCAGGCTGAGGCCGTGGCTCCGGTGGTCAGGACATCGTCCACCAGAAGGATGCGCTTTCCCTCCACAGCCTCCGGCCGGGCCACCCGGAAGGCACCCGCCACATTGGCCAGCCGCTCGTCAAGGGAAAGTCCCTCCTGCCGCCGGGTGGAGCGGGCACGGGTCAGCGCGTCCGTGACCACCGGCACGCCCACCGCCCGGGCAAGGGGCTGTGCCATCCGCTCCGGCACATTGTAGCCGCGCTTTTTGCTGGAGGCCGGTACCGGAAGGATGCAGTCGTAACCCCTGTCAAGGCCCGGCACCGGTTCGGGCAGGGGCTCAGAGCCGCACATTCTGATCTCGCTGCCAAAGAGCAGGCGGGCCATCTCCACGCCCAGCTCCACAGCTGCCCAGGGCGCGCCCTGATATTTTGCTCGCAGCACCGCGCGGCGGACAAGGCCGGTGTATCGGTAGGGCGCGGCTGCCCCATCCAGCCGACCCAGGTAGTGCTCGGAGCCGCGCAGCCGCATGGAGGGTGCACGGCGCAGCTCTGCCAGCCCATCGGCGCAGTCCGGGCAGGCAGGCTGGTTTCCCAGCACCCGGTCACAAAAAGGGCAGCGGCGCGGGTAAAGCACCCAGCGCAGCTGCCGCAGTGTGCGGCTCAGGCCGCTGTAATAAAGCATCAGTCGTTCTTGACCGCAATGATGATGCGGACCTTTTTTCCGGCAGCGCAGCCGAAATTATCGTACCAGCCGGTCAGCTGGTAGCCGTCCGCATCCACCTGAGCCAGCTTGGTGGGGTAATACTGGCCCTTGTACCACAGGTAGACCTGCACATTGTCTGCCATCTCGTAGCGTTCATTGCCCGAGAGCACCGAGGCCGCGCCGACCTTGTCGATCTTCAGGGGCATCAGCTGCATCATGGCCTTGACAGAGCCGGTGGTCTCCTGCCGCACGGCAATGCCGCCCGCCAGCACCGGATACTTGATGGCCGTGGTGTAGCTGGCCACCGCGCCGTTGACGTAGCAGATATAGGTCGCCCCGCCGCCGATGTAATTGAAGATCTGCTTGAAGGGGGTGCCCGTGATCTCCGCGATCTGCTGGAAGCCAATGCTCATCAGGGAGCCGGTGTTGCTGGTCAGCTTCTGCCAGGCCGTGCTCAGGATATCGCCCGAGACGATGCCCCACAGGATCTCGCTGGTGGTAGGCACCAGCAGGTTGGACAGGCGGTCTGCCGCCGTGGCACCGGTCACAGTGGTGGTGGTATCCGAGGTAGAGCCGGAGCCGTCGGTGCCGCCCGTGGCCGTTCCGGTGGTGGTGCCTGTCGTGGTCGTGGTGCCGGAAGCAGAATCTCCCGCCGCAATGCCGGTGACGAGGCTCTTCAGGTCAGAATAATTCATGGCCAGATTTTTCACATCGTCCAGCACGCCGTAGCTCCACAGGTCGCCGGTCACATCGTTTAGGATGAGCCGGTCGATCTGTCCGGCATCGTTGACGGTATAGTAGCGGACATCGAGGTCACTCAGTGTTACCCCCGATAGGCGGCTGGGACGAACCGTCCCAGCCACACCCTCCGAAGTTGTATCCAGAATCTCTACATCGTCGGCCAGAGCGGCAGCGCCCAGCGCAGTGGCATTGGTATTGATGGTGCCGTTGACGCGGCGATCCTCGATGTGTTCCACGCTCTCGCCCTCCGGGGTGACCTTGATCTCTACCAGCCACCCCTGCGGAAAGTTCAGGCTCTTGTCCACGTTCACAGTGCGGGCAATGCCATCGGTGCACATGACGGAGACCTTCTGCAGAACATCCGCGCCGTTCTCTTCCACCAGACTGCGGGTGGCGGTCTGCACGACACCGTAGAACACACTGTCGGCTTCCTCGCCGGTCACGATCCCGGCAGCCTCATTGTTCATGCCCAGCAGCAGGGTGACGACCTCGCCCACGCCGCCGCCGTTGAGGGAGGACACCTGGGAGGCCACCGCAGAGGAACCCAGCGTATAGCTGGTGCCTGCCACCGTTACACTGGTGGGGGCGCTGGCACTGGGCGAAACTGCCGTGATGCGCCCAGCGGCGCGGCGGGTGTAGACCCACAATGTCTGTAAACTCTCACTGTAATAATACACATCGTATTTGTTCAGTTCCGCAGATTCCGACGCTTTATCGTTGCGGTAGACCATCTTGGGAACAAAGGGCAGCTGGACCGTATCGCCCGCCACAAAGGGGCCCTTCAGGCTCTTGAGCATGACGCTGGAGGTATCCACCTGACCATTGGAGACCGTGAAGCCCAGGCTGCTTCCGTAGGCACTGCCGCTGGCGGTGTTGGCTGTCAGGGCGTTGTAGAACAGCAGGGCGCACTCCTCGTAGTTGAGCACCTCGCCCTGGCTGCGGTCCACCTGATTGCGCAGGCCCAGCTCACTGGCCTTGTTCAGCTGTGCGTTGGGGAAGGAGCCGCTCAGGTCGGTCATCTTATAGCCCATCAGCTTGAGGATGGCCGTGACCGCCTCTTCCAGTGTCACGGCGTTGTCAGGCCGGAAAGAGCCGTCGGTGTAGCCGTTCATCCAGCCGTTCTGCACCGCAATGCGGACATAGGGTGCATAGGGCGAAGTGCCGGGCAGGTCGGTGAACAGGGTGCCCACCGTGCCCTGAGAGCCCACGCTCTCGCGGTAGGTGGAGTAGGACACCAGCATCCGGGCCAGTGCACCGCGGGTGACCACAGCGTTCAGAGCAGCCTGCTGGCTGCCGTCCATCGCGTTCAGCGTGATGGACAGCTGGACCGCCGTGTTGGCGTTGCCCGCTGCCGATGCCGGCAGCACCAGCATCGACACGGCAATGCTTACCGCCAGCAGAAATGCAAGGATTCGCTTTTTCATGGAAAATCCTCCTTAAAATAGTTTCTAATGTATTCCGGGTTGCGGCTCCCAGCATCTGCTTCGTGCAAAGCCTTGCACTTGCATCCTGCTGGCCGCGGCCCCAACAACTCCTCCCTTCATCCGCCACTGGCGGCGGTCGTCGTTGTTGCCCCTATTAGGGGAGCTCCGCAAGGCGCTGGCAAAGCCAGACCGAAGCGGTGAAAGGGTTAATCATATCTCAGCGCTTCAATGGGGTTCAGCCTTGCGGCGCGCTTGGCGGGCAGATAGCCGAACAGCACACCGATGCCCACTGAGATGCCAAAGGCCACCACGATGGAGTTGAACGAGGGGCTGACGGTCACATCAATGCTGCTGGAGATCATGGGCAGGATGCGGTTTGCCGCCATGGACACGATATAGCCAAGGACGATGCCCAGCACGCCGCCCAGTGCGGAGGTGGTGGCGGCTTCCACCACGAACTGCGACAGGATCACCCGCTCCTTGGCACCCAGTGCCTTGCGGATGCCGATCTCCCGGGTGCGCTCGGTCACCGACACCAGCATGATGTTCATAATGCCGATGCCGCCCACCAGCAGCGAGATGCTGGCAATGCCGGTAAGGATGATGATGACCATGTTGATCATCTCGTTCATCTCCTCCAGCCACTCGCTGGCGCTGTAGATGTAGTAAGCGTTGTCGCTCTTGAGCAGGTCGTACAGACCGCTTTCCACCACCGCCTTGGCCTCGTTGGCCCGGCTCTCGTCCTTCATAATCGCAACAAAGTTCTTGGCGCTGGACTGGTTGGAGAGCCGCATGGCCGTGGTGTAGGGCAGATAGATGCAGTCATCATCGGAGCCCTGCTGCAGGTTCTTGTCCGTCACCTTGGCGTTCAGCACGCCCACGATCCGGAACTTGTAGGCCCCCAGCTTGATGGTCTGGCCCACCGCGTTGCCGCCGTAGGCCGCCCGGTTGAGGTAATCACCAATGATGCAGACCTGCTTGTTGTCCTTGATGTCCATGTACTGCAGGCCGCGCCCCTGGGCGAGGGTATAGTTTTTCATCTCGGTGTAGTGCTCGTCCACACCGTAAACACTGGTGCCGTAGCGGTAGGTCATGGTGCCCACCTTGGGGGTGTTGTTGCTGAAATCGATCTGGGGCGAGACTGCGGAGATGAGCTCCTTGTTCTTATCCGCGATCTTATACACATCCTCCACCGAGGCGGTGCGGGAACCGTAGCCCCAGACCTGAATGGACAGGGCATTCGTGCCCAGCGCCGAAAAGCTGTCCCGCATGCTCTGGGTCATGCCGTTGCCCAGACCCACGATGACGATGACCGCCATGACACCGATGATGATGCCCAGCATGGTCAGGAAGGTGCGGAGCTTGTTGCTCCACACATTCTGGAGGGCCTGACGGAAGGTCTCAATGATCATTTGTTCCCCTCCTGTTCTGCCGGTTCAAAGTTCAGCGTCGGCTGGACGATGGCTTCCGGCGCACGGGAGTCGCCATCGTAGACCACCCGACCATCCTCCAGCCGGATGATGCGGTCGGCCTGCACGGCAATGGAGTTATCATGGGTGATGAGCACCACCGTATGGCCCTGCCCATGCAGGTCCTGCAGCATTCCCAGCACCTCGCGGCCGGTGTGGCTGTCCAGCGCGCCGGTGGGCTCATCCGCCAGAATGATCGCCGGGTTGCGCACCAGCGCCCGCGCGATGGATACACGCTGCTGCTGGCCGCCCGAAAGCTGGTTGGGCTTGTTTTTCAGCTTATCGCCCAGCCCCACCTGCTCCAGCACCTCGCGGGCCCGGCGGTGGCGCTCGGCGCGGGGGATGCCCGCATAGACCAGCGGCACCTCCACGTTTTCCAGCAGGTTCAATTTGGGCAGAAGATTATACTGCTGGAAGATGAACCCCAGCATCTCGTTGCGGATGGAGGCCAGCTCGTTCCGGCTCATCTTGCCCACATCCCGGCCGTTCAGCCGGTAGGTGCCCGCCGTGGGCACATCCAGACAGCCGATGATGTTCATGCAGGTGGACTTGCCCGAGCCGGACTGGCCCACAATGGC
>OFME01000442.1_pt1 | contig 32347 bp, 29 predicted proteins | sample 1541381 | NCBI WGS metagenome assembly OFME01 (sample SAMN04209243, study PRJEB22552) | human gut metagenome | biome: gut; material: feces | host: Homo sapiens | place: USA: Oklahoma
TGACAGTGGATGAGGCACACTGTATTTCCCAGTGGGGACAGGATTTCCGGCCGAGCTATCTTGAAATTGCAGATTTTCTTGCAAAACTGCCAGACCGTCCGGTTGTCAGTGCATTTACCGCGACCGCCACAGAGCGCGTCAAGCAGGATATTACCGCAAGTTTGCATTTGCAGAATCCTGTGACAGTCGTGACAGGATTTGACCGCCCGAATCTGTTCTTCCGTGTGGTCAACCGCAAGGGCGGAAAAGAGACGGACAACAGTATCTTAAATTATGTGAAAAGGCATGAGGATGAGAGTGGAATCATCTATTGTGCCACGAAAAAGAATGTGGACAGTGTGTATGCGCTTTTGCTGCAATATGGCATTGCGGCGGGGCGCTATCATGCAGGTCTGTCTTTAGAGGAACGGAAAAGGAATCAGGATGATTTTACTTATGACAGAATCCGTGTGATGGTTGCAACCAATGCATTTGGCATGGGAATCGACAAATCCAATGTGCGCTATGTGCTTCATTACAATATGCCGCAGAGTCTGGAATATTATTATCAGGAAGCTGGCCGTGCCGGGCGCGACGGGGAAGAAGCGGAGTGTGTGTTATTTTTCTCGAAACAGGATATCATGATAAACAAACGCCTGTTGCAGTACAAATCCACATCCGGGCAGACATCCGATGATCCCGCGCTGCGGGCAAATGAGCAGAGGAAACTCAATGAGATGATCCGTTACTGCGAGACCGATGAGTGTCTGCGCCAGTTTATCCTGTCCTATTTCGGGGACAACAGTCCGTGTACCTGTGAAAAATGCAGCAATTGTGTGGTTGTGGAAGATGAGGCGGAAGAAACTTATATCCAGACCGGAAGAGAAAAGAAAAAGGCATTGCAGCTTGCTGATCTGACACCGGAAGGGCAGGAACTGTTTGAGCAGCTTCGCAAATGCCGGACGGAACTTGCCGTGGAAAAAGGTGTGCCACCGTATATTATCTGTTCCGATAAGACATTAAAAGATATGTGTGCCAAATGTCCTGTGGATTCCACCGCGATGGCAGCCGTGTACGGAATGGGTGCACAGAAAATCGAAAGTTACGGTGCGCGTTTTACACAGGTTATCACAGCATTTTTGAACGAGCATGGTGGAGATACCGCCACAGCGGAGGCATTTTCCGGCATGACAGTAGACACCACGACAGCAGCTCCGGCAAGAAAAAAGAAGCTGCCGTTTTATATCGCTCCGGAAAAACTTGATGAGGTGGAACTGACCGACACCTGTATGCTTTCAGAACTGACAAACCGGATCAATGCGCTCTGCGAAGAGAACGATCGAAAGAAACTGACCGCTTCATTTATCAATCAGCTGCTTGTGGAAAAAGGATATCTTGAGGAAACCGTGCAGGGAGAAGAAAAGATAAAGCGTGTGACGGAAAAGGGAAGAGCCGTAGGAATCCGGGAAGAGGAGAGACAGGCAAAATACGGAAGAAATTATTATGCACTGATTCACACTCGGGAGAGCCAGCAGATGATTATGGAGGAACTGGGGAAATATTTGTTACAGTTTACGCCAGCAGTATAATTGTCCCCTGCTTTGTGTTATACTAAAACAAAAAGATAAAGGACAGGACATTCTATGAAAAAAACAGGAATCATGACAGACAGCCACAGTGGCATCTTAGAAAACGAAGCATCTAAGCTGGGGATTGCCGTACTGCCAATGCCTTTTTATATTGATGAAAAATTATATCGTGAAGGGGTGGATATTTCCAGAGAGGAATTTTATGAAATGCTTCGTAAAGGTGCGGATGTGGCAACATCCCAGCCGTCACCGGAGAGTGTGATGCATATGTGGTCAGCCATGCTGCAGGAATATGAAGAACTTGTCTATATTCCGATCAGCAGCGGTCTGAGCGGTTCCTGCATGACGGCACAGGCAATGGCACAGGAGGAGCCGTATGCCGGAAGAGTATTTGTTGTAGATAATGGACGCGTGTCTACGCCGATGCACCGTTCGGTCCTCGATGCCGTGGAGCTTGCAGAGAAAGGATACCGTGCACAGAAAATTAAAGACATTCTCGAAAAAAACAGACAGCATATGGTCATTTATGTGGGACTCAGCACGCTGACATATCTGAAAAAGGGTGGCCGGATCAGTTCTGTTGCAGCTGTGGCAGCAGATGTGCTGAAGATTAAGCCGGTTATGAAATTTGGTGTGGGAAAGTTAGATGTCTATCAGAAGTGCCGTGGAATGAAAAATGCGAGAAAAGCAATGATAGACGCAATGAAAAAAGAATTTGAGACGAATTTTAAGGAGGCTTATGAAGCAGGAAAACTATATCTTATGGCTGCATCAAGTTCTACCGCAGAAGTAACGGAAGAGTGGATACGGCAGATCAAAGAAAGCTTTCCGGGTATGGATGTCATGTGCGATAATCTGTCGCTGGGGCTGTCCTGTCATATTGGACCGGACGGGCTGGGAATTGCCTGCTGTAACAAAGCAGAATAGTATTTTAGAAATTTATCCGTGCAGTACCACAGTAAAAACAACGCCCCGATCCCGTGGAAAACCTTCAGGCAGCGGAGAGCAGTCACGGGGATCGTGTACCAGAATCTTTCCGTGATGTGCACGAACGATTTCCTGTGCTGTGCATAAGCCCAGACCAAAGTGATCGTGGTCAGTATGTGCATGGTCCGTGCGATAAAAGCGTTCAAAAATATGCGCTTTTTCTTCCTCCGGAATGGAAGATCCGTCGTCTGCCACGGCAAAGATGGTGTGGTGCGCGGACTGAGACAAAAGCAGCAGGATTTTTCCCCCCTGTGGGGTATAAGACAGTGCATTGTCCATAAGAATGGACAGAACCTGTGTGATGCGCTCCGTATCCAGCGCGCAGTCACGGTAAGCCGCATCCCCAAGGGAAAACTGCAGGGAAATCCCCTTGGAAGCAGCCAGGTTTTCATATTTTTCATAGACACAAAGCAGCAGATCATCAGGGGCGGCATCGTTGATCTGTAAGGAAATTCCGCGGGCATCAGCGTTTGCAAGCAGCAGCATATCCGCAATCAGATGCTGCATGCGGAGTCCTTCCTGCCGGATCAGAGAGAGAAAATGATGCCGTTCCGTGGAAGATTCCGATTTTTCTACCGTTTCCAGCCCGGACAGCATTACAGTTAGGGGGGAACGGAGTTCATGAGAGGCAGCGGCAACAAATTGCTGCTGTTTTTTTTGTGAAATTTCCAGTGGCTGTACCATGCGTCCGGTAAAGAACCAGGAGAACAGAATCAGCAAAAGAAAGGTTATCAGATCGGCTGCAAATACTCCTATGGTCATATGCGCAATCTGGCCTGTCTGATGGGAAGTGTCGTAGAGAATCACAAAACGGATCTGTCCGTTTCCGCGCAGCAAATATCCGACAGAGGCATAGTAAGTTTCTTTTGCAGAAGAACGATAGGTCAGTTCTTTATGCGCAATCGTTTGTCCGTCTTTACCGATAAAGATATCTGTACCGCTTTTTTTCAGCACAGCGTTGCGCAGATCCTCCCAGTGGCTGTCCTGCAGACGGTCATAGTAGAGCGACTCCTGATTATCGTACAGGTAAATGGTGAAATGATGCTGTTCCTGCATTTGCTTTAACCACTGATGGGAGATATAATCCTGGCTCTGCAGACTGGCAATCACAGAAACCAGTTCTTTCTGAAAGGCGGTATATCCCGTCTGAACAATTGCCTTTCGCGCAAAAAGCAGACACACCACGCTGAGTGCCAGAAGAATTGCCCCTGTGATAACCGTGCAGAAAAAAGTCAGTTGCCGGTGTAATTTTTGAAACATCTTTTCCTCCCATGTGTTATTTGATACGGTATCCAATTCCCCGCACCGTCTCTATGGTTGCGTGGCTTCCCACTTGTTGTAAGCGTTTGCGCACAAAATGGATGTAGGTATCGAGATTGCTTTCTTCTACCGGGGCATCCGCACCCCATACGCGGGAAAGAAGCACCAGGCGTTGCAGGATCATCGAGGGGTTCTGCAAAAAAATCTCCAGAAGACGTCCTTCCCGCCCGGAAAGCTGTATCCCTCCTTTAGGCCCGGTCAGTTCCCGCAGCCGGCTGTCGTATGTAATATCTGCATAAGAAAACCGGTTGTTGTCATCGTATACATGATTGCGTCTGCCGATGGAGCGGATGCGCGCAGAAAGTTCTTCATACGCAAACGGTTTTACAAGGTAATCGTCTGCACCGCAGTCGAGTCCTTCCACACGGTCATACAGCTCTCCAAGGGCTGTGATCATAATGACAGGAGTGGAAATGCCTTTGCTTCGGGCTTTTTGCAGAACAAGAAGTCCGTTCATGGTGGGCAGCATGCGATCCAGAAGAATCAGGTCATAAGCATCCTGCAAAACCAGATCCAGCCCGTCGCGTCCATCCATGCAGATCTCTACTGTGTGGTGTTCTTTTTCCAATTGAAAGCACAGCATTTCACATAAATTTTTATCATCTTCTATCAGCAGAATTTTCATTTGATTTCCCCGTTGTTATTCTTGAATTGTCCTTAGTATAGCAGATTTATCTTAAAGAAATCTTTAAATGTACCGGAAAATTAAAGATTCCCTTAAAGAAAATTTAAAGAAAGCTCTGCTACACTTAACACAAAAGCAAAGAAAGAGTCGTGGGAAGGAGAAACAAAGAGATGAAAATCAGAAAAAAAATTTCCCTGTTGCTGATGGCATGTGTTACGGCAGCCGGATTGCTGGCCGGTTGTGGTCTGAACGGGGAAGACAGTCAGAAAAATACAGAAGGTTTTGCATCTACGCAGAGTGGCAAAGGCCGTTTTGTGGAAAGTGAAATCACTTTGCCGGAGAACATACGGATTGTGAATGCCGTAGGAAAAAGCAAGGGAGAAGAATTGACGCTGATTGGCGGGGATGGAGATAAGAAACTTTTTCTGGCACATTCCAACGATCAGGGAAAGACCTGGTCACAGACGAAGCTTGGTCAACTGGACAATTATGTATCGGCTGTAAATGGGGAAGACGGATCTGCAGTGGTGTTTGGTTATAACAAAAAGTCCGGAATGCAGCGGGTGGCCGCAGATGGAAAAATAACGAAAGTCAATCTACCGCTTCCGGAATATAAGGGCAGCGGCAATGATACGGAAAATTTTATTACATCAGCAGTCTTTGCAGGGAATAAATTGTTTGTGACGGACTTAAACTGGGTGGTTTATGAAGTAAATCCAAAGACCGGGGAGATGCGCGAAATTTTACAGAACATTTCAGAAGATGTGACTCGTCTGCTTGCGGCCGGAAAGACATTTGGACTTGTCACAGACAAAGGAATCCAGTTTGTGGATGCAGAAAGTGGAACGCTTGCCGAGAATATGCAAAACGATAACGTGCTGCAGGAGGCAATGAACAAAGTCAGTGAATCACACAATATAAATAGCAGCAGTATTGCAATGACAATGGGAGATTCTGAGGATGAATTGTATTATGTCAATCATGAGGGACTGTTTTATCATAAAATTGGTGGAAGTACGACGGAACAGCTGATGAACGGTGAGCTTACCAGTCTTGGGGACAGGAGCATTGATTTTCAGGCATTGTATAAATATGATGATAAAAACTATATGGTTTTTGCGGTCGATTCGCAGGAAACACGGCATTGTTATCGTTATACATATGATGCAGAGGTTTCGGCAGTACCGGAAAATCAGATTACCGTATATGCACTGGAAGATACCAATGCGCTGCAGCAGGTGATTACGGCATATCAGAAAGCGTATCCGGATGTGGTAGTTAAAAAAACAATTGGCATTTCCGGAGAAGATGGGGTGACAGCAGAAGATGCTGTCAAATCATTAAATACAGAAATGCTGGCGGGGAAAGGACCGGATGTGCTGGTGCTTGATGGACTCCCAACCGAAAGTTATAAAGAAAAAGGAGTGCTTGCAGATCTTAGCAGCTATGTAAAAGCTGCAGATAAAAAGGAAGGGCTTTTTACAAATATTACGGATGCTTATGCAGGCAATGGAAAGATTTATCAGATTCCGGTACGCTTTTACTGTACCATTGTGGAGGGAGATCAGGAGGTAACAGATTCCGGCATAAATTTAAAAGATCTGGAGAAATATGCAAAAACGCTTCATTCCGGACAGGAAAAAGTGTTTGGCAACTGGGGACCGCTGACGACACTTGGAATTCTTTATCGTGCGGACAGTGCCTCGTGGAAAACAAAAACAGGTGTGGATCAGGAGAAACTCAAGCAGTTTCTGGAAACCGCAAAAACATTGTATGATGCGGATGGATATACAGAGAAAGATCGGATTACCGATGAAATCGCAAACAGTTTCGCAGAGGGGAGTTTGATCGGAATGAGCACAGCTGCGGCACTGTTTCGGCTCACAGGAGGGGGACAGATTGCGGTCGGATCGCTGACAAGTGTTAATGATGTGCAGCAGCTTTATGGAATCGAGAGCCGCTACAAAGGCACATTTACCTTGTTTGATACAAAGGAGCATAAGGCATTTGTCCCATTTTTAAGTCTTGGTCTGGCACAAAAAAGTGCAGATAACAAAAACGCACAGGCATTTATTAAGATGGCCATTTCTGCAAAAGGACAAAAACAGATAACAGAAGGCTTTTCCATCAATCGCACGGCTTTTGATGTCGAGTGTAAAAACAGTCAGGAAAGCAAGATGGGAAGCAGCGCATCGGATGGAAGTTATGACATCAGCTATGAGGTAAAGAAAATTTCTGAAAAACAGCAGGAGAAACTGACTAAAATGCTGGAAAGGCTTGATGCACCATCGTGGAATGACCGTGTGGTGTGGGATCTGGTGCTAAGTGAAGGAAAGAAGTATTTACAGGGAACGCAGTCACTGGAAGATACGCTTTCTGCCATCAGGAAGAAAGTGCAGCTGTATGAGGCGGAGTAAGTGGACGGGATTGTCATTTTTACTTCCCGGTTTCTGTGGAGTGGCGGTTTTTTCTCTCCTGCCGTTTATGGATGTGATCCGCCGCTCCTTTGTGCAGGCGGTCAGTGGCAGATTCTGCGGACTCGAAAATTACCGCATTGTGTTACATAACCGTGCATTTTTGCTTGCCGTAAAAAATGCGCTGCGGTTTCTTCTGGTATGTCTGCCACTATTGCTGGGGATTTCCTTAGTGCTTGCCTTTCTGTTGCATGCATGGCAGATGGCATTTCATCAAAAGCTGCGTCTGCTCAAAGCTGCATATCTGGTGCCTATGGCAATTCCGGCGGCATCGCTTGTGCTGCTCTGGAAACTGATGTTTGACAAACATGGTTTTGTCAACGGTATCCTGCATTTGTGCGGAATCCATGCGGTTGACTGGATGAACACTGGTGCAGCGTTTTTTGTGCTGGTGTTCAGCTATATCTGGAAAAATCTGGGTTATACAATGGTTCTCTGGCTTGCAGGACTTTGCTCGATATCCCCGGATCTGTATGAGGCGGCAGAGATGGATGGTGCAGGAAGAATGACGCAGTTTTTTAAGATTACGCTGCCCCTGATCCGACCGCTGATTTTTACCATTGTGGTTCTTTCGTTTCTGAACTCTTTTAAGGTGTTCCGGGAGGCCTATCTTGTGGCAGGAAATTATCCGCAGGAAGATATGTATCTCCTGCAGCACCTGTTCAATAACTGGTTTACGGATCTGTCTGTGGATAAAATGGCGGCGGGAAGCGTACTTCTTGCACTGGTCATTACAGTATTTGTCCTGCTGCTTCAGAAATTGTGGGAGACAAATGAATGAAAAAAGCGATAGTCATTACGATTCTTGTTTTATTTGGAGCCCTTACCGCGGCACCGCTTGTCTTTCTTGTTTGCGGAAGTCTGATGGGAAGCGGGGAACTGGCGGAATATCTTGCACCGGTTCTGGAGAGTACAAAGGGATATGCGCGCTGGAGACTGTTTCCATTGTATCCGACGCTGCGAAATCTGGTGGAGCTTTGTTTCGATTCTCCAGAATTTTTTCAGATGTTCTGGAATACGATGAAGATTACGGTAGGAATACTTGCCGGACAGCTGGTATTTGGCCTGCCATCGGCATGGGGGCTGGCACGTTATCCGATTCCCGGGAAACGTTTTTTATACTTCTTATATATTCTGCTTATGATGTTACCGTTTCAGGTGACAATGCTCTCGCAATATCTGGTGCTCAATCGGTTGCATCTGATGGATACGACATGGGCAGTCATTGTGCCGGGGGTGTTTTCTACCTTTTCGGTATTTCTTATGTACCGCTTTTTCTGCGGAATACCGGAAGAACTGCTGGAAGCAGCAAGGATCGACGGTGCCGGGGAATGGAAGATTTTTTGGGCGATAGGGGTGCCACTTGGCTCCTCCGGAATTTTCTCGGCACTGGTGCTGCAGTTCCTGGAGTGTTTCAGTATGATGGAGCAGCCGCTGGTGTTTCTGCAGACTAAAAAACTGTGGCCGCTTTCGCTGTATCTGCCGGAGATCAAAGAGGGACAGACGGGGTTTGCACTGTGTTGTTCTCTGGTGGCACTGCTTCCGGCGCTTTGCGTATTTGGCATGGGGCAGCAGTACCTGGAACTAGGCATTACAGCAGCGGCAGTAAAAGAATAGAATGGGTGATTATGAAATAGAAAATGCAAAGGAGGAAATACATGGGAAAACCCACAAAAATATTTATCGTGTTGCTGGGAATCATGCTTTTGTTTACAGTGATTTCCCGTTCGGCAGCATCTTTTACCGTTGCGCAGGTGCGCATTGAGCAGCCACAGGCGCGTAAGATTGAGCATAAAGTGACCGGGGACGGTACAGTGGAAAAACTGCTGGATCAGGCAGTGTATGCCCCGGCGGATATTCTGGTGGCAAAAGTGAATGTACGTAAAGGACAAAACGTAAAAAAGGGACAGACGCTTGCAGTGCTTGACATGGACAGCCTGAAAGATAAAATCCGGACGTTTTCTGATGACATTGAAATACTGCAGCTGCAAAATGACGCGCTGCTCTCTGCCGAGGCAAAGAAAAACAGTGACCGGAACCAGGCGGTTATCCGTGCCAAAGAGGATTACAGGGATACGGTCAGAAACAATGCGGATGCCGTCAGGGACGCAAAGAAAGATGTAAAAGATACGAAAACCAGATTGCGCAGGGAGCAGGCGCAGGCATATGAAAAAAAGCTGGAAGAATTACAGACAGCGGTCAAAGAGGCAAAAAAGACGTATGATGATGCCCTGGAACAGCAGAAAACCGAAGTGCAGCAGGCGAAACGCGCCATAGAGGATGCTGCAAAAACTCCGGAAACTGATTATTCCAATACCATCACACAGATAGAGATCAACCAGAAACAGCGTAAACTGGATGCTGCGCAAAAAAAGCTGGATGCTCTCACAAAGCAAAAAGACGGGATACAAAAATCCATGGATCGTCTGAATGCGCAGAAAGCACAATTAGAAAAAGCATTTGCGCAGGAGAAAGACGAAGCACAGAAGCAGAATTTAAAAACAGGGATTGCATCACTGGAAAGCCAGATTTCTGCGCTGACGGCACAGTGGAATTCCTGTTCTGATCAGTGGGAAAATCAGTACAACACGGTGCAGGATTTAAAAGATGAGCTTGCAACCGAAAAACTCCGGCAGCAGGCAAAGAAAAACGAAGCATCCCGTCAGGAAGCAGACCGCAGACAGACGCTTGCCCGTGCGCAGGAGGACTATGAAAATGTTGTGAGCAAATATGAAAAGCTTGTCAGCGAGGCGGAACAGAAATGGAAGGAATCCAAATGCACCTTGCAGGCATTTGTACAGGGGGAAGACGAAGAACCACAGGACACTTCTGCGGCAGAGAATGCGAAAAAAGCGGTAAAGACTGCACAAAAACAGCAGAAACAGCAGGATAAGGAAGCAAAACGTGCACTTGCGGATGCTGCGGAAATAGAAGCAAAAGACAATAGTGCAGAAATCAATGCGGTCACAATTACGCAAAAACAACAGCAGCTTGCAACATTGCAGAAAGTGAAAGCGTCCAGAGGAAAAGTAAAGGCACAGATGAGCGGTGTTGTAAGCAGTGTACAGCTTACAGTGGGAGAAAAAACAACGGACACGGCGGCCTTTCTGCTGGCAGATACTTCCGGTGGACTGCGTTTTACCACACAGGTCAGCAGGGAAGATGCCGTATATGTGGACTCCGGTGATACGGTTGCATTAAAAGCAGGGGATCGGACATGGGAGGACATGACGGTTCTTTCTACGGAAACGGAAGAAGACCATACTGTAAAAGTTACGGTGTATGTGCCGAAAAAAACAATTTCCCTGGGGGCAAATGCAAGTATGGAGTTGTGTAAAACTTCGGAAGAATATTCTGTCACGCTGCCAATCACCGCCATACACAGCGAAAAAGACAAATATTTTGTATACACGATGGAAAAAGCGGATACGGTGCTTGGAGGAGCGTATGTGGCAAAGAAAACAAATGTGACAATTGCTGAGAAAAATGGAGAATATGCGGCAATGAAAGATGGCGATCTGTCATCGGGAGATGCTGTGATTGTGGATTCCGATGCGATCCTTTCGGCAGGAGAAAACGTTCGCCTGCAGGAATCATGAGGCGTCTGATTGCGTTGTTTCTGGTGGGAGGATGTCTGTTTACAGCGGTTCTTTTTGCCATGGGAGCGGCGCGTGCAGAAAAGTGTGCAGATGCTGTGTGGCAGAATCCGGTTCTTTATCTGGAGAAACCGATTTCTGCGGAGGACGCACAGAACATCGCAGAAAGCGCAGTATTTACGGCATGGGGGGAAACTGCTGACCAGACAGTGACGGATCCGGATCTCGGAAAAAGTGTGCAGACAAACGTGGTGTGGCTGTATGGTTCCTCCGAATGGATATTGCCGGCATCTGCGGTGCTGCCGGCAGATGACGGGAAAGGATGTCTGATTGGAAAAAATACAGCGTGGAAATTGTTTGGTAGTACCAGTGTAACCGGACTGCAGATCTGTGTGGATCATCAGACGCGTACCATCCGCGGTGTTGTGCAGCAGCCGGGAAACGGTGTGTATCTGCAGGGGAAAGATCAGAAAAAGAAAGTGTTTTGCCGTCTGACGCTGGCAAGTGATAAAATGGAGGAAGCACAAAATTTTCTGTTGCAATATGGTCTGACAGGACATGTGCTGCGTATGGATTATTTACGCAGCTGGCAGACACTGTCAGAACTGGTTCCAGGCAGGTGGTCAGATTTTTCCGGGTGGAAAGAAAATGTTCAGACGAGAAAACAACAGTTGCGCCAGATTGCAAAAATGCGCAAAACGGGAATTGAATATTATTACGAGACACAGTGCAGGAGATATAAAGCAGACCGGTGTGGGATGTTTGTCTGTCTGGCAGGGAGCATTTTTGTGGGATATCAATATACCCACCGCAAAAAGCGATGGGTATCGTAACCGGTTTATTTGCCCCGTGATGCAAAAAAGTCATCAATTGCCGCGTGCAGTTTCTGAGGATTCATGCTCTTTAATAAATAACCGTCTGGTTTTAAAGACATGACATTTTTTACGGTTTCTGCATCATTTTTTCCAGTCAGAAATATGATCGGAATATGGTGAAATTCCGGATCTTCCCGGAGCATCTGCATGATCTGGCTGCCGTCAACGATTGGCATGGCATAATCCAACAGAATCAGATCCGGGGTGTTTAAGGTCAGGTATTTGATCGCCATTGCACCGGAGTTTGCCAGTACAACCTGATAGGTGTCTTCAAGCAGTGCCTTGATTTTGCGCAGGATAATACCGGAATCATCCACAGCCAGAATCGTGCGTTTTTTCAGCTGATAGAAATCGTTCATCTGTGTGCAGACATTATCGACCATATCGCCCACCGTAATCGGGCGGGTGAACACATCCATGACCATCTGCTGTGGGAGGGTCTCCCACAGCAGTTCCAGTTCATCTATGTTTCCCATAATAAATACCGGAGTCTTGTTTTTTATCGCCTGGTCAACCATTACTTTTACGCTGACCGCTTTTTTTAAAAGCTCCGGGCTTGTGCAGATCAGGTAACCACTTGGTTTTTCCGAGATGACAATGCTGCTGGCTTCTGCTATCGTTACAATTTTTACTTTGACATTTTGTTTTTCAAAAGCACTTTCTAATGATTGTGCGAGATAACTTTGTTCCTCCATCAGGATGAGAAATGGGCTTTTTATTTCGTGCATAATGTCTCTCCTTCTATTGTAATAAATTGACCATTGTATCAGTTAATTTCATAATTTCTTCCATTTCCACATCTGCAACGCAGACACGCAGCTGTTCCATCAGGTCTTTGAGCTTATCCGGTGTCTGAAACGTATCCATGGTTTCCATGGCATGATCCACGCCATCCATGTCAAACTGTTCTACACACTGATGCATCTGCTCAAGAACGGTAATCCAGTCATCAGAAGAAACTTCCTTTTTGCTGCTTTCGTTATCCTCCACATAAGGACGCAGGAGGGACTTAAGACTTCGGTATATGGCAAGCATCGGTCCTGTTTTTTCTTCAAGTGCAGCAAGATTTTGTGCATTTCCATACATTTCCAGTTCCTTTGCAGCTTCGGACAGACCGGGGGCACCGATCAGCAATGCGGAACTTTTTAATGCGTGGACTTCAATCGTATAATCCTTTATTAATTGTTCCTTTAGACATTGTTCAATCTTTTTGGATTTGCTGTCGATGGTGTTGTAAAAAATCTGTATGATCTGTTTTAATGCTTCCTCCGATCCGCAGTAGGGCAGACCGTTTTCGAAGCGGAATCAGGGGTTTCAGAATATGAAAAAATAGATCTGCAGGCATATGAAAAACAGGCGGATAAGCTGGTAAAACAGCTAAAGAAATATCAGAAAGATTATGAGTATGTAACATTTGAATCCAATATTCATGGGGATCTGCGAAAAACGGATGTGGAAAAAATCCGGAAATCCTTAGAAACCGGGACTTAATAAAATTTTTAGAAATTTTATTAGCACTCATACTTGACGAGTGCTAATAACGTGCTATAATAGGGGCATAAACAAAGAACAAAACGTTTACAGGAGGAAATGACTTATGTACGATTTATTTGATACATTTTTTAACCCATGGTATGACGATAGTGAATATAACAAGAAAGCCCCGAAGCAGCAGGCACCGCAGAATACACAGAACCTGATGAAGACAGATATCAGAGAACTGGCAGACGGATATGAGCTGCAGATGGAACTGCCTGGTTATAAGAAAGAAGAAGTGCAGGCAGCATTGCACAAAGGCTATCTGACGATCAGTGCAGCCAAGAGTGCAGAAGAGACCGTGGAAGGTAAGTATCTGCGCCGCGAGCGTTATACCGGAAGCTGCCAGAGATCATTCTATGTGGGCGAGTATCTCCGTCAGGAAGATATCCGGGCAAGTTTCCAGAACGGTATTCTTACCCTGTTTGTTCCAAAGGAAGATAAGACAAAGACAGAAGAAAAGAAATATATTACCATTGCGTAATCCTTTATAAATATCCCCTGATTTTTGAGCCGTTGCAGGTATTTTTCCTGCGGCGGCTTTTTTCGCGTCACAATTCTTTTTTCCGAAGAAACAAAACTTTATATACAGGTATAGAGGCGGGTGGCAATGATTGATGTTGCTTAATGATGAAAAAGGCAATATAATAAATGAATTGAGATGAAATGACACAGGAAAAAAGAGAGAATTTTATGTTTACAAAAGATACAATTTTTTATAAAAAACTCTGGAGTCTTATGCTTCCGATGATGCTGCAGAACCTGATGCTGGCACTGGTTGCCGTGGCAGATGCGTTTATGCTCGGAGGGATGGACCAGAATTACATGTCGGCAGTTTCGCTTGCCACGCAGATTCAGTTTATCCAGAATATGCTTCTTTCTGCTGCAACCGGAGGACTGGCGATTCTCGGGGCACAGTACTGGGGCAGGGGCAATATCAAAACGCTGGATGATATTTTCTGTATGGCACTGCGGCTTTGTGGTCTGGTGTCGATTGCATTTTTCATTGCCTGTATCTGTTTTCCACAGTATCTGATGCTGTTTTTTACGGATGAACCGGTATTGATCGGTTATGGCGTGCAGTATCTGCGGATTGCCGGATTTTCTTATCTGCTTACAGGAATTTCCCAATGCTATCTGGTGGTTATGAAAATCAGCGAGCACGCATTGACGACGGCATTGATCAGTTCTGCTACGGTAGGGATCAATATTGCACTGAATGCCATTTTGATCTACGGAAAACTGGGCATTACCCCGATGGGTGTCCGGGGTGCAGCAACAGCGACATTAAGCGCAAGGATGATAGAACTGGCCTGTTGTATCCTGATTTCCAGCCGTCCGGGCTACATCCGTCCGTATCTGACCCGTCTGTTTCAAAGAAACCGGGAACTGGCACGGGATTTCCGGAAATGCGCAATGCCGATTCTCGGTGCGTCCCTGTTCTGGGGAGTCGGATTTACTTCGTATTCTTCTTTTATGGGACATCTGGGAGTAGACGCGGCCGCTGCCAATTCTGTGGCGGCGGTTGTCCGTGATATCATCTGCTGCCTGAGTGCCGGAATTTCCGGTGCGGCGGGGATTATGGTCGGAAATGAGCTTGGTGCCGGCAACCTAAAACGGGGGAAATTATATGGTACGCGGATGATGAAGATTTCCTTTGTGTGCGGAGTTGCCATGATGGTTCTCATGGGAATTTCGGCACCGTTTATTTTGCATTTTGTCAAACTGACACCGCAGGCAGCCGTATATTTAAAGGGAATGTTTGTTGTGCTCTGCGTCTATATGATTGGCCGCTCCGTCAACGAAATTACCATCAATGGCGTGTTTGGTTCCGGCGGTGATACAATGTTTGATGTGTACAGCCTTGCCGTAACAATGTGGGGAATCGCGATTCCACTTGCTGTGCTTGGAACTTACCGATTCCACTGGCCGGTGATTGTCGTATACGCGTGTACCTGTATTGATGAGGTTGGAAAAATTCCGTGGACGCTCTATCATTTTCGGAAATATAAGTGGGTGAAGGATCTGACGCATACGGGGATGGAGCAGAAAGAAAAATCATAAATTTATAAAAAATCAGCTGGTCGTATCCCTGCGGATCAGTACCGGTGTAATCTGTTTATGGATCGGTTTCGAAAGAGAAACCGGTCTTCTTTTTTTTCGTTCTTCCATCTGCTGCACCAGAAGTTCCATTGCGGTTTTGGCGATCAGGTCGATCTGCTGTCCGACCGTTGTGATAGGCAGAATTGCCTCGCTTGCAATCGGGGAATTGTCAAATCCGACCAGTTCATAACTGTCAGGAAAGCATCCGTATTTTTGGAAAATCAGGTTTAAAAACATATTTGCATAGGTATCATTGGCGAGGAAAATCCCCTTTTTTTTGCATGGATACTTCTCATCAATATCAGAGAAAATGTGTTTCATTTGTGCAAAAATGTCCTGATAAGAATCCCCTATTACATTTAAATTCAGTTCATAAGGAACGTGATATTCCTGACAGGTATCTTCAAAGGCACGGATACGGTCATAGGCAGGGATGGACTTTGGAACATCCGCATTAACGTGAATCAGTACATCGCATTTGTCCCGGATCAGAAGTGTTGCCGCCTGGAGCGCACCCATATAATTGTCGCTGGTTACGCCACAGATATGTTCAGCTTCGCGCTCAATGGCAATGACAGGGATCTGGTAAGAAGCCAGTTTTTCGGAAGAAAGAGTGTGACTTAACACGATCAGGCCCTCAATCTGGTATGCCATCAGTTCATCAATGTACTGTTCCTCCTCGGACGGTCCGTTGTCGCTGACGAATACGAGAAATTTATAATGAAAATCGCGGTAGCTGGAAAGAATCTGTGTAAGCATTTCCGAATAATAGTGCAGATAAAGGTTCGGAATAATGATTCCGATAAATTCACTCTTTCCATTGGCAAGAACCTTTGCAAGCTTATTCTTTTTGTAACCCAGAGTATCAAGAGCCTGTGAAATTTTCTCCTGATTTTCAAGCGTCAGGGAGTCCGGATGATTAAAATATCTGGAAATGGTTGTCTTTGAAAAATTCGTATATGCTGCAATATCTGCAAATGTTACCTGTTTCTTTCCCATCTGAAAGCTGTCTCCTTTATCTGTTTTATCCATAGTATAACAACCGGAAAGAAAAATAGCAATGAAAAAATAACTAGTTACGTAATCGGTTACTTTAATAAATAAAAGTGTTGACATATCGGAAACTTTGTAGTACTATCAGAATATAAAGTAACCGGTTACTTTACCGGTTACACCAAAGCAGAACGAGTAATACGATGAAAAGGGAGGAGCAATCGCATGAAAAAACTGGCAAAACAAGTCGGCTCTGCGAAAAAACAAACCATGGGGAGTAAGCTGTCTTATATAAAGAAAAACTGGCAGCTGTATGTTTTTTTCCTGATGCCGGCACTGTTACTCACAATCATATTCAAGTATCTTCCGATGGGAGGACTTCTGATTGCATTTGAGGATTACAATGTCATTAAAGGAGTTTTGGGAAGCCCGTGGGTGGGGCTGGAATATTTCCGGAGATTTTTATCATCACCGGATTTTATGAACTACCTGCTGAACACATTAAAGCTGAGTATCTTTGGACTTCTCTGGAGTTTTCCGATACCAATTATTCTGGCACTTTTACTGAACCGTATCCGCAAGGCGGGGATTAAGAAAAAAATCCAGCTGCTGATCTATGCACCGAATTTTATTTCCGTCATCGTGCTCTGTGGTATGGTGCGTATGTTTTTATCTCCGGTAGGACCGTTAAACCGCCTGTTGGGGATGAATACAAACTGGATGACCATGCCGTCCGCATTCCGTACCATTTATATTGCAAGCGGAATCTGGCAGGGAGCAGGCTGGGCATCCATCATGTATACTGCAGCATTATCCAATGCAAGCAAGGAACTGGAAGAGGCAGCCATTGTGGACGGTGCAAATCTTTTGCAGCAGATCTGGTATGTGGAACTTCCGGCAATCAAGGATATTATCGTGATCCAGTTTATTTTACAGGCCGGAAACATTATGAGCATCGGCTTTGAAAAGGCATATGCCCTGCAGACAGATATGAACTTACCGGCTTCTGAAATTTTATCAACCTATGTATACCGGATTGGTCTTTTGAATGGCGATTACGGTTATTCTACGGCAGTGGGACTGTTTAATTCGGTGATCAATGTGATCCTGCTTATATTTGTGAACTGGGTGGTAAAAAAATTAAACGATGGAGAAGGATTATAGGAGGAACGTGAAATGGAAACAGTTAGTAAAATGAAATATTCACGGACAGACCGGCTGGTGCTTGGAATCGGTTATGCCATTCTTGGACTGTTTGTTCTTTCAATTGTTGTTCCGCTGGTCTATGTTGTTTTAGCATCTTTTATGGACCCGACGGTATTGAATAATCAGGGACTGAGTTTTCACATCAAAGACTGGACACTGGATGCATACCGGCGTGTGCTGGAAAACGGAATGATCTGGCGCGGATTTTTAAATTCGTTTTTGTATTCACTGGCATTTGCGGCAATTTCCGTATTTGTCACATTGTTAGCAGCGTATCCGATGTCGAAAAAAGAATTTGTCGGAAGAAAATTTTTTAACGTGATTTTTCTGATTACCATGTTTTTCGGCGGTGGAATGATCCCGACGTTTATTTTGATCAATCAGCTTCATATGGTAAATACCGTGTGGGCAATTCTCATTCCGGGAGCATTTAATGTCTGGAATATGATTCTGGCAAGAACGTACTATCAGTCCATTCCAAAAGAACTGCGGGAGGCATCCGCAATTGACGGGGCAAATGAGATCCAGCATTTCTTCCAGATTATGATGCCGGTGTGCAAACCGATTATCGCGGTGCTGGCACTGTGGTCTTTTGTCGGTATGTGGAACAGTTATTTTGATGCGATGATTTACTTAAATGATGCAAACTTACAGCCACTGCAGCTGGTTCTGCGTTCCATTCTGGTACAGAATACACCGCAGCCGGGCATGATCGCGGACATTCAGAGTACCGCGGAGATGGCAAAAGTTGCCGAACAGTTAAAATACGCAACAATTGTAGTATCAAGTTTACCATTGCTTATTATGTATCCATTTTTCCAGAAATACTTTGACAAAGGTGTTATGGTTGGATCGGTAAAAGGTTAAGCAGAAAGGACAGGTACAGATATGTGGAAGAGAAAAATTAAAAAATGTCTGGCACTCGGACTGGCATTTGCTATGATGACCGGTGTGGCAGGATGCGGAAAAGAGCAGCATCTGGAGGCAGAGATCAATCCGGATATACCGGTTTCAGAAGTACAGTTTCCACTGAAAGAACAGGCAGAATTATCATTTATCACAAGTGCTCCGGCAACCTCTACGCAGAATCCGAACGAGCGGATTATTTTTAAGAGACTCGAAAAACAGACGAATGTACATATTGACTGGACCTGTTTTGTGGCAGACCAGTTTTCCGATAAAAAGAATCTGGCACTGGCACAGTTTGGAAACCTTCCGGATGGTTTGTTTAATGCAGGAATGAGCGATTATGATCTGCTTCGTTATGCAAAGCAGGGAATTATTATTCCGCTGGAAAATCTGATTGACAAATATATGCCAAACCTTCAGGCGGTCTTTGAGAAATATCCGGAATACCGGACGATGTGTACCGCACCGGACGGACATATTTATTCATTTCCGTGGATTGAGCAGCTTGGCGCAGGGAAAGAAGCCATTCAGGCAATCGGGGATATTCCTTATATCAATAAAAAGTGGCTGGATTATCTGGGACTGGATATTCCAACGACAACCGATGAACTGGAACAGGTGCTGATTGCGTTCCGGGATCATGCGGATGATCTGAAAAAACAGTTTGATATCGAGGGAGATGTGATTCCGATGTCATTTATCATCAACAATGGCGATCAGGATCCGGCGATTCTCATCAACGGATTTGGCGAAGGATATGGAGATACGGGCGATCATTTTGCCGTAAAAGATGACGGAACCGTGATTTATACGACCGTGCAGGAAGGTTACAAAGAAGGCATCGAATGGCTGCATAAGCTGGTAACAGAGGATCTTGTAGATCCGGAGGCATTTACGCAGGAGTGGTCAACCTATGTGGCAAAAGGTAAAAATCACCGTTACGGTCTCTGCTTTACCTGGGATATTGCAAATATTGACAATAATACCGATTATGTGATGCTTCCGGCACTGACCGGTCCGGAGGGAGCCAGAAATATCACAAGACAGAATAACAGTGAAACAAGTGGTTTTGACAGAGGCCGCTGTGTGCTTACATCCAGCTGTCGGAACACGGCACTGGCGGCAGCTTGGATTGATCAGATGTATGCGCCGCTTCAGTCCCCGCAGAATAACTGGGGAAGTTATGGGGAAAAGGATTCGTTTAATATTTTTGAACTGTCCACAAATAAAGATGGCGGTGAAATGTTGAAGCATCTGGATCTGGGCGACCAGTCACCGGTAGAGGTACGTGAGGCGCAGTCTGTCAACGGTCCGCTTGCAGTTCTCAATGAGTATTATGATGTGTATGTCACACAGCCGGCGGATGCTAAATGGCGTCTGGACAATATGCATGAAACATATCTGAAGGATATGAAAAGCAAGTATGTATATCCGAATGTGTTTATGAGTATTGACGATACCAATAAAGTATCCCAGTATGATACCGATATTAAAAAATATGCGGAGCAGAAAAAAGCAGACTGGATTTTAAATGGCGGAATCGACAAAGAGTGGGATTCCTATTTAAAGAAAATGGAGAAATACGGGCTTTCCGATTATCTGGCAATCAAACAGAAATATTTCGATCAGTATCAGGAGTCATTGAAAGAAGAAAAATAAACAGGAGAATTTGTATGAGTGAGATGTTAAAAAAAGCGAGAGCATATGAGGCAGAAAAAGCAGCACAGACCGATAAAAATACCAGACCGTTGTTTCATATCTCGGCACCTGCCGGATGGATCAATGATCCGAACGGTTTTTCCGTTTACGATGGAAAAATCCATCTGTTCTACCAGTATTATCCATATGCAAGGGAGTGGGGACCGATGCACTGGGGGCACAGTGTGACAACGGATATGATAAGCTGGGAACAGCTTCCGGCAGCACTTGCACCGGATCAGGACTATGACCGGAACGGATGTTTTTCCGGAAGTGCTATTGAAGCGGATAACAAACATGTGCTGGTCTATACCGGTGTCACAAAGATTACACTGCCGGACGGCAGGGAAGAGGAACGACAGAACCAGTGCATCGCATTCGGGGATGGCAGGGATTATGTAAAGTATGAAAACAACCCGGTTGTGACCGGGGAGATGCTGCCGGAAAACTGCAGCCGGATTGATTTCCGTGACCCGAAAATCTGGAAGGAAGAGGACACCTATTATCTGATTGTCGGAAGCAAGGATAACAGGCAGATCGGACAGGTCGTGCTCTGTTCCAGCAAAGATTTAAAAGAATGGAAATTTGAGACCGTTCTTGCGGCAAACAGTACCGGAAAAGTCGGAACGATGTGGGAATGTCCGGACTTTTTCCCACTGGGAGATAAACATGTACTGATCTGTTCCCCACAGAATATGAAAGCGGAAAAATACGAATTTCACAATGGAAATAATTCTGTTTATTTTCTTGGAAATTATGATAAAAATTCGCATATATTTGAAAAAGAAGAACCGCATACGATTGACTACGGACTGGACTTTTATGCACCTCAGACCACACTTCTCCCGGATGGGCGGCGTGTGATGATTGCATGGATGAAGTCATGGGATGCCTGTGTGGTGCCGGATACGCAGGACTGGCAGGGCATGATGACCCTTCCGCGGGAACTGGAAGTAAAAGACGGACAGATCTGGCAGCAGCCGGTTCGGGAGATTGCGCAGTATCATAAGAATCCGTGCCATTATGAGCATGCAGAGATTGATGGTGAGACAGCACTTTCCGGCATTTGCGGACGGACGATGGATCTGACTGTTACAATGGATGAACAGGATTTTAACGTTTTTTCCATACAGCTTGCCGCAGATGAGGAATACGAGACAAGTTTTACTTATCATAAGGGAACGGGAATATTGGAGATTGACCGCACATACTGTGGTGTGACAAAAGATGTGGTCTGCGTGCGCAAAATTAAAATTGCAGATCCAAAAGGACTTAAAAAAATGCGGTTTATTCTGGACCGTCAGTCCATTGAGCTTTTTATCAATGACGGGCAGCAGGTGGCAACAACGGCGGTCTGTACCCCTTTGGAGGCAGAGGGAATCCGATTTTTCAGCGATAAAAAGATGTATATTACGGTCGAAAAGTATGATATTGTATTATAAAAAGTAACAGGAGGAAGAGAACATGGACGTAGTGGCTTTGGGGGAACTGCTCATTGATTTTACCGAAAACGGAGTCAGCGGGCAGGGCAATCCGCTGTTTGAGGCAAATCCGGGAGGCGCACCGTGCAATGTGCTGGCAATGCTGTCGCGCTTAGGACACAGGACGGCTTTTATCGGAAAAGTAGGAAACGATTTTTTCGGAAAGCAGCTGGAAGATGCGATCACGGAAGTCGGTATTGATGCAGCCGGACTTTTAAAGGATGACAAGGTGCACACGACGCTGGCACTGGTGCATACGTATCCGGATGGGGATCGGGATTTTTCCTTTTACCGCAATCCGGGCGCGGACATGATGCTGACGGAAGAAGAACTGCCGGAGGAAATAATCCGCGGAGCAAAAATCTTTCATTTTGGAACGTTGTCCATGACGCATCCGGGTGTCCGCGCAGCAACGAAAAAAGCGATCGCGGTCGCAAAAGAAGCAGGCGCGCTCATTTCCTTTGATCCGAATATCCGCAAACCGCTCTGGGACTCCATGGAAGATGCCAGGGAACAGGTGTTATATGGTCTGGGACAGTGTGATATTTTAAAAATATCGGATAATGAAATCCAGTGGCTGACGGGTAAAGAAGATTATACGGATGGAGTCCGCTGGATACGGGAACGCTATCCGGTTCCGCTCATACTGGTTTCCATGGGAAAAGAGGGAAGCCGGGCGTATTATAAAGACAGAATTGTGGAGGCAAAGCCGTTTCTTCAGCCAAATACGATTGAGACGACCGGTGCGGGAGATACGTTCTGTGCGTGTGTTCTGCATTATGTGCTGGAGCATGGACTGGAGGGGCTTGAAGAGAAAAATTTGAAAGAGATGCTTCGTTTTGCCAATGCGGCGGCTTCTCTGATCACGACGCGCAAAGGCGCGCTCCGCGTGATGCCGGAGAAAGAAGAAATTGAAAAAATGCTATAAGAAATGGGAGGGCAGTGCCCTCCCGTTTCTTACAAAGAAAATGGTTCTATCTTACATGTATGAATCCTGCTTTTGGTATCGTAATTGATTCCGACCAGTAAAAGGTTTCCATGATACTCTTTCAGGCTTTCACAATATTGTTTTTGTTTAATCTGCGTGATTGCGCCCTGTGCACTATGATCCCATTTTAATTCGATAACAAGTGCTGGTTTATCCGGAAACTTCTTCCGTGGAAGAAATACCATATCCGCAAATCCCTTACCGCCGGCAAATTCCCTGTGTATCGTATAGAAATTGCGTGCGGCATAGAGTGCCAGTGAAACCGTATAACTTAACGCATTTTCATCATTATACTGGATATGTGATGTCTCAAAATGCGCCTGCTGAATCCCAAGTGCTACCTGTTCTGGCCTTCCCTGCCAGATTGCCTGCAGGGTGTCTGCTGAATTTTTCAGGGCTTTAGAGATTTCGCCCCAGTCGGATACGGAAACACTGTTAACGTATTCTTCACGCACTTCATTGTTTGGTATTTTTACGGTTTTGTTTTCGTAGTCATAGCTAAGATAGCCCAGATGGATTAAAAGAGTCAACACATCATCTTCGGTGCGAAAGGTTGTCATATCATTGGTAAAACTTCCGGTATTGACAGGAACGGATTCCCCGGCTATCATACTGAGAACATCATCTTTTAATCCTTCAAAATTCATATCGATATAAATCTGCAGGGCTTCAAATGTTTCTGTTTGGTTCCAGTAATTTCCAATTTTCCCAAAACGCATGCAGCTTACAACAGACCTCGGATTATAGATGGATGGTATTTTTTCAAAAGAGTATCCATTATACCATGCTTTTATTTCATCCAGATCCATATGATAATCTGTACAAAGGGCAGCGACTTCCAGTTCGGTAAAGCCGACATAGGATGCAAGAGGTCCCGGATTTATCATGGAAAATTCATCAAACATATTTAAAGCGGAATGGGTTCCGTATTTTTTGATCGGAAGAATTCCTGTCATATAAGCGAGTGCAATACAGGACTTATCTTTTAGCATATCCCTCAAAAAATCCAGATAGATTTCCTGGGCTTCTTTATCCTGTTTGTATTCCCGGAAAATACAGTCCCATTCATCAATGATTACGACAAAAGGACAGTTAGTTTCCTGATATACATCCTGCATGGATTCAATAAGATCTGTATCATCAAAATAATCAACATTCGGGTATTCCCGTTTTAAATCCCGCAGTACCAGCCGTTTCATGCGATCAAGCAGTTCATAGATGTTTTTCGTCCGGCTTAAAAATTCCTGCATATTTAAAAACAGGGTGTTGTATTTATTACGATAGGTGTCAAAATCCAGATTCCGGGCAATTTTATATGGGGAAAAGAGTTCTTTTGCATCACAGCCACGGCTGTAGTAGGCAGCAATCATGCTGGCGGTTATTGATTTCCCAAAACGGCGGGGACGGCTGATACATATATATTTCTGCAGAGTCTGTAAGACAGAATTTGTATAGGTCAATAATTCTGTCTTATCCACGTAGATATCAGAATGTGTAATTTCGTAAAATTTTTTTCCATCCTGGTTTAAATAATTTCCCATGCAGTACCCTCCTCTAATTACACGTTTGCCCGTGTAAATGTATCATATCACAGGAATGCCTGCAGACTCAACTATTTCCGCAGAAACAGCACACTTACATACTATTATGCGATTAAATATACAAAATAACAGGATTATGTAAATTATAATCTGATATTCTCTTGGAAAATCTGGAAAATACCAGTATAATTTTCTTAAATGAAGATCGGAGAAGGAAATCATGATTAATCGGGAAGACATGCTCGAACTGACACGGCGCATGACTCCGGCGCGGTCACACATTGACCGGATCGCCGGTGCATATTATGATGCAGAAGGATATATAGATGGTACATTCAACACGCATTTTTTAAAACTTTCCACAGCAGAAAAAACAAAAAATCTGGAACTGGCGAAAGCAGTTTTACAGGCAGAGACCAATAAACAGCTGAAGGATTACCGGATTCCGGAAACCGCAAGAAAGCAGGGAAGTATCTGGCAGCTGCTGGATGGAATCAAAGAGTCCGGGCTGCAGAACGATGCGTTTTTGGATCTGCTTTATGAAATGATCGGGGAACGTGTTGCACCGGGAAAAGAAAGTTATTGTTTTTTGTTTCATGGAATGTATGATGTTCCAGTGAAAGGAACCGATAAGGAATGGCAGGAAGGTTCCGAGGAAGTATACAATTATCTTCTGTGTGCCGTGGGACCGCTTGAGGGAGAATATGAGCCGGGACTGCCGGAAGCAGGATTTTTATATCCGGCATTCCGGCAGAGAAGTACGGCATGTAATTATATAAATCTGTATGAAACAGCTGCTTATCAGAACCTGTGGAATCTGTTATGGAAATAGAAACTACATACGGAAACATTTTTGAAGTTCTTTATATTCACCGAGAACAAGCAATGTGGTACCAGACTGGAATACGGTATTTGGAGAAATTGCCATATTAATTTTGTCGTCTTCCCGGATGGCAACAATATTGATTCCGAATTTTTTCCGGATATCCAGTTGACCGATTGTTTTGGAAATCCAGTTTTCCGGAACTTCCACTTCAAAAATTGCATGTGCCTCATCCACCTGAATATAATCGCGTATGTGATCGGCAGTATACCGGATAGCAGCCCACTCTGCAATCTGTTTTTCCGGATAAACAACTTCGTCTGCACCGTTTCGCAGAAGAAATTTTTTCTGTACATCCCGTTCTGCACGCGATACAACCGTTTTTGCACCGAGTTCTTTGAGCAGGGAAGTAGTTTCAAGGGAATTCTGGAAATTTCCACCTATCGTTACCATACACACATCAAAATTACCAATGCCAAGGGATTTTAAGAAATCGGCATTGGTACTGTCACCGATCTGAGCATTGGTGACAAACGGAAGAACCTCATTGACACGTTCTTCGTTGTTGTCGACTGCCATCACTTCGTGACCAAGATTGTTCAGCTGTATGGCAACATGTCTTCCAAATCTTCCTAATCCAATTAATAATATATTTTTCATGGTATTTTCAACTCCTTTTTAACCAACTGTTATCTTTTCGAGCGGCAGTTTTACTCCGTTTTGTTTTACGGAAATTGCCGCATAAATTAAGGTAAGCCCACCGACTCTGCCGAAAAACATCAGAAGGATCAGAATCAGCTGGGACGGGATGCCGAGAGTTGGTGTAATTCCAAGTGTAAGTCCGACGGTTCCGACAGCGGATGCCGTTTCAAACAGGCAGTCCAGAAGCGGAAGGTGTTCGATGGAACTGATGGCAATCCCTCCAATAAAGAAAAAAATGATATATAAAGCAACGATGGTGGCCGCATTTTTAATGGCATGACTGTCAAGCCGCCGACCGAAAATTTCAATGTCCTCTTTCTGGCAGAACGTGGCAACCATATTTAAAATAAGGACTGCAAAAGTTGTTGTTTTCATGCCGCCGGCAGTAGAGCCGGGAGATCCTCCGATCAGCATCAGCAGAATCATAACAGATTTTGATGTCGGTGTCATTGCTGTAAGATCTGCGGTATTAAAACCGGCAGTTCTTGTTGTTACAGACTGAAACGTGGAGGCCAGCAGTCTGGTGCCGGTTGATGAACCCGTAAAATCCACAACAAAAAAGAATACGGCCGGAATTATAATAAGTAAAGCCGATGTCCAGAGAATGACTTTGCTCTGTACGCGATAACGTCTGATATGCCATTTATGGGTGCAGATATCGTCCCACGTCAGAAAGCCGATGCCACCAATTATGATCAAAAGCATAATTACGAGGTTGATCAGTGGGTTGGCGATGTATCTGCTCAGAGATACAAACGGCTGGCTGGAAGTTCCCAGAAGGTCAAAACCGGCATTGCAAAATGCAGATACAGAGTGAAAGGCTGCCATCCAGATGCCTTTGATGCCATAATCACGGAAGAAAACCGGAAGCATGGCAGTCATGCCGAGCAATTCAATAAACAATGTACCCTGTACGCTGAATTTGGTCAGGCGGACAATACCGCCGATTTTCGGTGCAGAAATTGCATCCTGCATTGTACTGCGCTGCATGAGCGAAATTTTCCGTCCGGATAAAATGGCAAAGGAAACAGCAACGGTGATGACACCCAGCCCTCCGGTCTGGATCAGCAGCAAAATAACTGCCTGACCAAAAGAAGACCAGTAACTGCCGGTGTCCTGTACAACAAGCCCTGTGACACATACCGCTGAAACAGAGGTGAATAGTGCCTCATGAAAAGGAGTCTGTGTACCGGAAACCGAAGAGACCGGAAGCATCAGCAGCAGTGCGCCGACAAAAATGACAGCGGCAAAGCCCAGTACAATTAATTTAAAGGAGGAAAGTCTTTTCTTCCTGTGAACCACTTTTGACATATGTTTAGATTTCTCCTGTATTTATTCTACGTATTATAACATCATCTACATAATAACGCATTTGTGAGGATATACGAATTTACAGTAAAATTTTTGTAAACTATTATGCGTTTGTATCAAAATGCGAAAACAATGGTGGGATTTGTAAGAATTGCAGTTGTAAATATATAATAACGGGGATCAGAATTTGTATGGAAGATGTGGAAAAAAGAATGGTATCAGAAACTCAAAAGGATACATGTTGATTATTTACAGAATAGAGAGAAAGTTCATCACCTTGTTGTGAAAAATTATATAAACTTATATAGGGTGTAGGAAGTTGTATGAGCAATGCATTTTTTAAAACTTTCCACAGAAGAAAAAACGAAAAATCTGGAACTGGCGAAGGCAGTTTTACAGGCAGAGACCAACAAACAGCTGAAGGATTACCGGATTCTGGCAGAGAAGTACGGCATGCGAATATATAAATCTGTACGAAAAAATTAAAATATGGGACATATGTGGGAAAAAGTTATGAAAAGATCCTGCGAGAAACAGGGGAGTGGACATATGTAAAAAAATTTGATGAAAAAGTCCCTTGAGAGACTGAAAACGGGATGTATACACCAAAAATAAGACAAAAAGTCCCGTAGTGATTTCTAAATGGGACATAATTGCAAAGAAAGTTGCTATATATCCTGAAGAGATAAATTGCCGGGATATCTATGTAAAGAAAAATTTTATATGTCCCAACAGAAGGGAGGTGCGGGATATATGAATTTACTTTTTTCCGATATATCCCATTGTTAAAAAATATAAAAATTTACTTTACATGAGAATGAAGTTGTGTTTTAATAACGTCATATTAATGCACAGAAAGGAGAGGTTTTTATAACAATTTATTATCAGATTCTTTCGGAGAAGAGAAGGCTTACGAAAGAATTACAACAAATCAGTGAAGAACTATTGCATCTTCCTGATGGAAAAATTATTTGTGTTCACAATGGAAACCGGGTGAAATGGTTTCACAGTGACGGTCACACACAGACGTATATTCCAAAGAAACACAGAGAATATGCACAGCAGTTGGCATACAAAAGATTCTTATTGGAAAAACAGACAGAGTGTAAAAAAGAACTGTATGCATTAGAACTTTATCAACGACATGCAGTTGGTGAAAATAAAAAGTCGGACAGGTTTCTTTCAGAAGATCCGGCGTATCAGGAATTGCTCTGTCCATTCTATCAGATGGTTACGCAGGAAGAACTTATATGGAGTGATACTTCCTATCCTAAAAATCCCAATTATCCCGAACAATTGAAGTATAAAAGCTGTAAAAATGAATATGTACGATCCAAGTCAGAAGCATTGATTGCAATGAATTTGTATATGGAAAAAATTGCATACCGTTATGAGTGCGAATTAAAAATCGGGAAGGCAGTGTTTTATCCGGATTTTACAATTCTTCATCCGCTGACAGGAAAAGAAATTTACTGGGAACATTTTGGGAAGATGGACTTGCCTGAATATGCAAAGAATGCCGCGGATAAGTTACATATGTATGCGAGAAATGGGATATATCCGGGAGATCGGCTGATTACAACATATGAGACTATGGAGCAGCCGCTGGATACTGCAATTGTGCAAAAGTTAATTACTTATCATTTTAAATAATTCTGAAAGGCAGGAAAATGAGAGTATTTTGCTTTGGAAATTTATATACAGGGTATGTTGATAAACAAATAAGTATCATCTGATAAAGATTTTGTGGCGGTATTAAAAGGGGGGACATATGCAAAAAAAGGCGAGGAAACCTCCCACAGAAATCCCAAAGTAGGACATATGCCAAAAAAGGCAAGGAAACCTCCCACAGAAATCCGAAAGCAGGACATATGCAAAAAAAGGCGAGGAAACCTCCCACAGAAATCCGAAAGCAGGACATATGCAAAAAAAAGGCGAGGGAACCTCCCACAGAAATCCGAAAGCAGGACATATGCAAAAAAAGGCGAGGGAACCTCCCACAGAAATCCAAAAACGGGACATAATCAGAAAGAAAATCTGCATATGTCCCAACAAAAGGAAAATGTGGGACATAGTCAAAAGAAAATCTGCATATGTCCCAACAAAAGGAAAATGTGGGACATAGTCGAAAGAAAAAGCTCCATATGTCCCACATCCTATTTAAGTTTACCTGAAATAAAATTTGAATAAAGTTTGTGAAGTGATGGTGTAAGTTTTTCAATTTTTTGCGATGGTCAATAAATCAGCCACCATTTTTACAAGGTTTAATCAAACTCAAGTTCTTCATCTGCAGATTCTGAAACAGACGTTTTGTGAATATACCGGTTCATTCAATTTTTCGGAACAGAGATGTCTTCTTTTATCAGTAAATCCAGTCATACAGGGGACGTATGATATAAAAAGTCTTGCGACCTTCCAATAAAGACTGCGGACCTAATGGGTCAGCAGTTCTTCATAAATCCCCTTTGTCTGGGTATCGTCTACACCACCCATATAGTAAGTTTTCCCATTTGCGGAAAATTGGAGAAACGCATCATTTTCTGGATTTAAGAAAACATTGACATCCTCCCCTCCGGAGATGGTAAATGTGCCTTTTTCCAATGTATCCATGCTGGTGCCGTATGTTCTGGTCCAGTCCGGCAGATCACTTGCGGTAAGAAGTGTGGGATCTTTGATTTCACTAAGCGGAATCTGATAATCTGTTTTCAGATGCTGTGCGCATAGTGTGTGGTTTTGGATCACCAGATCAATTGGAGTAAATTCCTCCTGAATCAGCCAAATGCATAACAGAGGGCAGGAAAGCATCATAATGGCACTGAAAATAGTAAGTCCTTTTCCGAGGGATGTGGCCATATTTACCGTTGTCCCGATGCCGACGCGCTGTTCTACCATCGTATGGGGATCGGACGGATTGTAGTAGAGGATGCCGCCGATCCAGTTTCTGTCATCATTTTCATCGCTGGTCAGATTCCGTTTTTGTGCATAGCTTCGGTCAATTTTTTTCAGCTTTATCATGCAGAAAATGCACAGCAGGAGTAAAAGCAGTGTATAAACAATCATGCCGGTGATGGAACATATTCCCATGTGTCTGGCAGACAGGGTAAGGATCTCCAGAAACAGGATCAGTGCCGTGTTCAGCCAGCAGCAGATCAGCCAGAAGTTCTTCCAGAGGTTTTTCTTTGCGCGTGCATAATTGATATTCACGTCACTGTCCGTACTGATGACGGAAACCGGCTGGCGGTCTATCCATACAGCTGCAAGCCAGAAGACCAGCCCGCAGGAGGCACCGATCAGACAGGAAATCCCAAGCCCGCTGGACTTTGGAAGCAGCAACAGGGCACTTGCGATACTGATGATATTTGGCAGGAAAAACGGGAGAAAACGGACTTTTCTTACGGAGCCAGCCTGTTTTAATTCCACATAATGTTCCGGCTGCCGGTCTTCGTACAGATGATTTTGTGTTTTCCATGTTTTCAGCCGGTGATTCGCACGCATGATCGGCAGGGAAAGCAGAAAAATCGCTGCCAGAAGCCAGAACATCCAGATGGTAAGCTGAATGGACATATGGGAGGTCAGCAGACTTACAAATGGAACAATCGCAAGGAGAATGGCGTAGTAACGCATTTCCTTTTTGAATTTTTGCCGGATGTCTGCGACGGTGGCATCTTTTATCCATTCTTTTTTCATGTTTACGGCAAACAGGCGTCCGTTCTCATACTTATTTTGTGTGGAAAATAAAAACAGCATGATAAAGACGATCGGATACATGGTTGCAAAAAAGATAATATTCATAATCATAACAATCACCCCTTATAGATGCGTTTGCATAAGTCGAAAAATTCTGTCTGCGTCATGCCGCTTACTTTCGCTTCGGAAATGATCTGGCGCAGCAGTTCCTGGGATTTTTCCGACAATTCTTTATTCGTTTCAAATTCCTGCCGCACGCGGGCACCGCTTCTGCGGTCGGTGTAGATGTAGCCCTCCTGTTTTAAGAGGGTGTAGGCTTTGCTGACGGTCATGGAGTTGATACCGATCTCCTCTGCCAGTGCCCGCACGGTGGGAAGTTGTTCGCCCGGAGCAAGCCGCCCGTCCGAAATGCCGAGCACGATCTGATTGCGGATCTGCTGGTAGATCGGAATCTCGGAGGCATCATTGATGGAAATTACCATGTTTTCTCCTTCCGTAAATATCATACAATATTTTGTATTAGTTATAATAATACAAACAATACAAAATGTCAAGTAAAACAAGAAGGAATCTCAGGCATTGAAAAATAAATAAAAAAGTGCATAATAGGTTATAGAAGGAAGGGAAATTATTCTATGAAAAAATCAATGATCTATCGTGTATTGATCTATATTGCAGGATTATTAATCCTGGCGATGGGTCTTACCCTGAATACGAAAGCAGGACTTGGCGTATCTCCAATCATTTCGGTATCTTACAGCGTATCGGAGATCACACATCACAATTTCGGAAATACAACACTTGTGTTATACACAATTTTCGTAATACTGGAACTGGTTTTGCACAATATCCGGGAAAAGCAGTATGAAAAAAGGGTGGAAAAGTCACTTCGGGAGACAGAAAACGGCACGGAAGATTTGCTGAAACATGCAAACCGGATGAACCGGAAGCTTATTTTTGTTATGGATATTTTGCAGATGCCACTCAGCATCGTGTTTACGCGGTTTTTAAATGTGTTTTCATCGGTTTTGCCGGCATTTCCGGAAGGAAATATGACAGCACCGGTTATGGTGCAGCGGTTGCTCGTATTGCTTCTTGCCCTGCTCTGTACAGGAATCGGTGCAGCAATGTCTTTGAATATGCGGATTCTATATTTTTCTCGGCAAAATATGGAAGGAATAGGGGAACGAGAGCTAAGCTTATAGCAGGGCTTGTAGTAGTAACGGCTATTTATTGGATAATTATTGTTTTATATTCAGTCATTGTATTAGGCTGTCTTGGTTTTGATGGTGGAAATGTTATGATACAGACGGGATTTTGGTACTGGAAGTCCTTCTACAATATTACTTATATGCAATTATATTTACTCACGATTGTATCGGGATATATTGGAACATTGTTTTGCTTGCTATTGTCTATGCTTATATCAGCGAAAACACACACAGCAGTAGTGGCGGTTACAATTCCATTCGCCATTTTGGTTTTACCATTATTTTTATCAAATTTCCATTTCTTAAAGGGCACATTAGGAGTATTTCCTGATCAACTATTGCAGATTAATGAGATTATCAATATTTTTAATTTGTATCAAATTGGTGGGAAAATTGTTGGTTCAATTCCAATTATGATGGTAATATACCCCATTTTAAGTGTGACGTTATTGCCAATTATTTATTGTACTTATCATAAAACAGAGATCAAATAGATGAAACGGAAAGATTATTGTTGGGCATGAACAGGAAAATAAAGACCGGGCAGATTATGGAAAGCAGACTTTAAAGCAGCTTTCAAAAGGTATTATTTTTTGTATGGATAAAGACAGCATAGCTGCTGAATATGCTCTCGGGGGTTTGTCCAACAATATTTTTGCTTCACGCTATATTTCTTATATTCCAAATAAAGGGCAGTTAATCGCACAGATAGA
>OFME01000443.1_pt1 | contig 32337 bp, 28 predicted proteins | sample 1541381 | NCBI WGS metagenome assembly OFME01 (sample SAMN04209243, study PRJEB22552) | human gut metagenome | biome: gut; material: feces | host: Homo sapiens | place: USA: Oklahoma
GCCACGAGGCATTCACCTCCATGCGTGCCCGCGGTGCCAACATGACCGATATCGCTGTTCTGGTCGTTGCCGCCGATGACGGCATCATGCCCCAGACCGTGGAGTCCATCAACCACGCCAAGGCTGCCAATGTCAAGATCATCGTGGCCATGAACAAGATGGATAAGCCCACTGCAAACCCCGAGCGCGTGATGGAAGGCCTGACCAAGTACGGCATCATCACCGAGGACTGGGGCGGCGATGTGGCCTGCATCCCGGTGTCTGCCCTGACCGGCATGGGCATCAACGACCTGCTGGAGCGCATCGCGCTGGAAGCCGAGGTCATGGAGCTCAAGGCCAACCCCAACCGCCGCGCCAAGGGTGCTGTTGTTGAGGCTCGTCTGGACAAGGGCCAGGGCCCCATCGCCACCATTCTGGTGCAGAACGGCACCTTGCATGCCGGTGATGTCATCATTGCCGGTACCGCTGTGGGCCGTGTGCGTACCATGCGCAGCGACAAGGGCATGCTGCTGAACGATGCAGGCCCCTCCACCCCCGTGGAGATCACCGGCCTGACCGCTGTGCCCGAGGCAGGCGACCTGTTCGAGGCCGTTGCCGACGAGCGTCTGGCCCGTGAGCTGGCAGAGCAGCGCATTGCCGCTGCCAAGGAGAAGCAGTTCTCCTCCTTCCAGAAGGTCACTCTGGATAACCTGTTCAGCCAGATGGCACAGAACGATATGAAGGAGCTGGCCATTGTCGTCAAGGCTGATGTGCAGGGCTCCGCCGAGGCCGTCAAGCAGAGCCTGGAGAAGATCTCCAATGATGAGGTGCGCGTCCGCGTCATCCACGCCGGTGTCGGTGCCATCAGCAAGTCCGACGTTGACCTGGCCGATGCCTCCAACGCCATCATCATCGGCTTCAATGTCCGCCCCGACAACGTGGCCAAGGAAGAAGCCGCTGCCACCAAGGTCGAGATGCGGATGTACCGCGTCATCTACGATGCCATCAACGATGTCACCGATGCTATGAAGGGCATGCTGGCTCCCAAGTTCCGCGAGGTCGCTCTGGGTGAGCTGCAGGTCCGTCAGGTCTACAAGATCAGCAACGTGGGCACCGTTGCAGGCTGCCGCGTGACCAGCGGCAAGATCACCCGCGACAGCAAGGTGCGTGTTGTCCGTGACGGCATCGTCATCACGGAGGACGAGATCGCATCTCTGAAGCGCTTCAAGGATGATGCCAAGGAAGTGGCCGAGGGCTACGAGTGCGGCGTTACGCTGGCAAAGTTTGCCGATGTCAAGGAAGGCGACGTATACGAGGCCTTCAAGATGGAAGAATATCGGGACTAAGGAACGGATTAAACCTCTCCGTCATTGCTTCGCAATGCCACCTCCCCTAGTAGGGGAGGCCTTGGCAGCCGGGTGAAGCCTCATCTTTATGCCAAAGGCACCCCCATTAGGGGAGCTGTCGAGCGCAAGCGAGACTGAGGGGTTTTGTTTTAGAGGAGAAGCTATGTCTCAGAAAAATATGGGTCGTCTTGCCCAGGATATGAAGCGTGAGGTCATTGCCATCATCGGACGGCTGAAGGACCCCCGCCTGGAGGGCGGTCTGCTGACCGTCACCCGTCTGGATGTGACACCTGACCTGGATGTTGCAAAGGTCTATGTGAGTGTGATGGGCCGCGAGGACGGCCCCAAGCCCGCCATCGAGGCACTGAACCGTGCCGCAGGCCATGTGCGCACCGAGGTCAGCAAGAAGATGCACATCCGGAAGGCTCCGCGCTTCATCTTTGTGGAGGACGACGGTGCCGCCTACGCAGCCCACATCAATGAGCTGCTCCGCACGCTGAACGTGAACGGTGACGCTGAGGAAACCAGCCAGCCGGAAGAGACCGAGGAATAATCAGCCTTGCGGAAAGGATGGAACATGGGATGACAGAACAGCTGAATGTACAGCAGATGGCAGAAAAGCTGCTTGCTGCGGATAACATCTTGATTCTGTGCCACAAAAACCCGGATGGTGATACGGTCGGCTGCGGCAGCGCGCTCTACTATGCGCTGCTTGCACTGGAAAAACACGCAGCCGTGCTCTGCGCCGACCCCATCCCCGGCCGGTACGCATTTACCAACCCCCGCCTGTTCAAGGGCGAATTTGAGCCGCAGATCGTGGTGGCTGTGGATGTTGCCAGCGTACAGCTGTTTGGCGAGGGCAATGGCGTTCCCCAGTACACGCGCCATGTGGACCTGTGCATCGACCACCATGCAGGCAACAGCGGCTACGCCGAGTTCACGCTACTGGACGGCAGCGCCGCCGCTGCGGCAGAGCTGCTGTATGAGGTGATCTCTGCCATGCATGTGGAGATCACCCCCCACATTGCCGATTGCCTGTATACCGGCCTGTCCACGGATACCGGCTGCTTCAAGTTCTCTTCCACCAAGGCCAGCACCCACATCACTGCGGCCAAGCTGATGGAGGCCGGTGCCCATGTGGAGGAGCTGAACACCCTGCTGTTTGACACCAAGTCCCGGGAGCGGATGGAAGCCGAGCGGATCGCCCGCAACCATCTGGAATATCATCTGGATGGCCGTTGCGCCCTCATCTACCTGACCCGGGATGAGATCGAGCAGAGCAGGGTAGACCCTGCGGATTTGGAAGAGCTGACCAGCCTGCCCATCAGCATTGAGGGCGTGAAGGTCGGCCTGACCCTGCGCCAGCAGCCCGGCGGCAGCTACCGCATCAGCGTGCGCACCGCCAAGGGTGTAGATGCCTGTGCCATTGCCCGCCGTCTGGGCGGCGGCGGCCACACCCGTGCGGCGGGCTGTGAGCTGCTGGGCAACCTTGACAACGCCAAGAGCGCGATCCTCTCTGAGGTGGAAGCTGTTCTTGATGCACCGCAGGAGGAAGCATGATGCAGGGGATCCTCATTGTTGATAAGCCCACCGATTGGACCAGCTTTGATGTCATTGCCAAGCTGCGGGGCATTCTGGGCACCCGGAAACTGGGCCACAGCGGTACGCTGGACCCCATGGCGACCGGTGTTCTGCCGGTGTTCTGCGGCGGGGCCAGCAAGGCAGTTGATCTGCAGCTCGACCACACCAAGGCCTACCGCGCTGTTCTCAGGCTGGGCCAGCGCACCGATACCGGGGATGTGACCGGCACTGTGCTGGAGACCGCCCCGGTAACGGCAGGGGAGCAGGAGCTGCTGGCCGTTCTGCCGCAGTTCCTCGGCCCCCGGATGCAGACCCCGCCCATGTACTCGGCGGTCAAGATCAACGGCCAGCCGCTCTATAAGCTGGCCCGTGAGGGCAAGACCGTGGAGCGCAAGGCCCGGCCGATCGAGATCCTGGACATCCGGTACGAGGGCAGCCCTGCGGAAAACGAGTATGCCCTGACCGTAAAGTGCTCCAAGGGCACCTATATCCGGGTGCTGCTGGAGGAGATCGCCGAAGCCATGGGCCAGAAGGGCACCATGAGCGCCCTGCGCCGCGTGGCTGCCGGGGTGTATTCCGAAGCCGATGCCCATACGCTGGAAGAGATCCAGGCGGCAAAGGACGCGGGGCCGGAGGCCCTGCAGGCCCTGATGCTGCCGGTGGAGAGCGTGTTCGCCAGCCTGCCGCTGCTGGTGGCGGACGAGCGGGTGGAGCAGCACCTCTACAACGGGTGCCCCACCAGCCGCTATCCCGCTGCCGACGGCCGCTACCGCGTGCGGAACGCCGGAGGGCAGTTTCTGGGTCTTGCCAATGTGGTGAACGGTGTGCTCAAGGTGGAAAAGCTGTTCGTGGAAAGGAACTGACGACCAATGCAAATCGTTTCATCTCTGTCGCCGCTGGCGCTGGAACATGAGGGCGGCACTGCTGTTGCCATGGGCTACTTCGATGGCATCCACATCGGCCACCGTGCCGTCATTGAGGGAGCAGTGGAGTGGGCAAAGGCCCACGGCGCTGCCCCGGCGGTGTTCACCTTCAAGCTGCCCGCTGACAACAAAATGAAGGGCCGCCGTCTGCTCTCCACCGAGGACAAGCATGCCCTTATCGCAAGCCTGGGTGTGGAGTATTACCTCTGCCCTGAGTTTGAGGAGATCCGCGCCATGACCCCGGAGCAGTTCGTGTACGGCATCGTGCAGGACTGCCACGCCAGGGCGTTGTTCTGCGGCGAAAACTTTACCTTTGGTGCCAAGGCCGCCGGGACCCCCGAGCTGCTGAAGGAGCTCTGCGCCCCGCTGGGGGTGGAGGTCGTGGTGGTACCTATGGCACAGTTTGAGGAAAAGCCGGTGTCCTCCACCCGCATCCGCACGGCACTGGAGGGCGGCGATGTGCCTGCCGCCAACGCCATGCTGGGGATGCCCTATGCCATCCGCTTTGCGGTGCAGCACGGGGCGGGTCTGGGCCACACGCTGGGCGTGCCCACCATCAACCAGATCTACCCGGCGGGCTTCCAGATGCCCCGCTACGGCATCTACATCACCCGCACCCGGATCGGTGATACCTGGTATCCCTCGGCCACCGGCCTGGGGACCCGGCCCACTGTCAATTCGGACGAGACCAAGGTGACCTGCGAGACCTTTATCCCGGATTTTTCCGGCGACCTCTACGGCACCGACCCGGTGGTGGAGTTCTACGCCTACCTGAGTCCCAGCAAAAAGTTTGATACCCTGGACGAGCTGAAGGCCTGCATCGACCATGCAGCCCGGCGCGCCAAGGCCTATTTTGCAAAAGCATAGTAAAATTTTTCTTGCTTTTTGCACGGATTTCTGTTATACTAGCCATGTTACCGCGGCACGGGGCTGGGAGTATGCCCATTTGGGAGTACCGTTTTCCCGCATTCTGTGCCGACGGCAAATAAAATTTTATAAAGAGGTACTGTTACTATGAACAAGCAGGAAGTTATGGCCAAAGTCGCTCTGACCGAGAAGGACACTGGCTCCCCCGAGGTTCAGGTCGCTCTGCTGACCGCTCACATCAACGAGCTGAACGAGCACCTGAAGAAGAACCCTAACGATCACCACAGCCGCCGTGGTCTGATGAAGATGGTTGGCCGCCGCCGCAATCTGCTGGCCTACCTCCAGAAGAAGGACATCGAGCGTTACCGTGCTCTGATCGCAACCCTGGGTCTGCGTAAGTAATAGAAAACAGAGGGCAGGTACCGCATTGTGGTGCCTGCCCTTTGCTCTTTTTTGAGGAACAACAGGCCGCTGCTGCGCGTTGCAGCAGTAAATCGAGCGCCTGTGCTGTAAAAGGCACGGGCGTTGGCTTTATTGCTATGATGCGCTGGCCGCTGCCTTTTGGAAGATAAGAAGATAAACCGCAAAAGGACAAAGGAGGCAAAACCAAATGGCAATTGAATTTGGTTCCCGCAAAGAGACCTTTGAAAACTTCAAGGTCTACGAGACCACGCTGGCTGGCCGTCCGTTCAAGGTCGAGATGGGCAAGATGTGCGGCCTGTCCAACGCAAGCGCCCTGATCCGCTACGGCGAGACCTGCGTGCTGTGCAACGTTGTGATGAGCCCCAAGCCCCGCGAAGGTGTGGATTTCTTCCCCCTGAACGTGGAGTATGAGGAAAAGCTCTACGCCGCAGGCCGCATCCCCGGCAGCTTTATGCGCCGTGAAGGCCGCCCCGGTGAGCGCGCCATCCTGACCAGCCGTGTGGTGGACCGCCCCATGCGCCCGCTGTTCCCCAAGGAGATGCGCAACGATGTCTGCATCACCATGACCGTGATGAGCCTGGACCCCGATTGCAGCCCTGAGATCGCCGGTATGATCGGTGCGTCTCTGGTCACCGCTGTGTCTGAGATCCCCTGGAACGGCCCCATCGGCGGTGTTCAGGTGGGTCTGGTGGACGGCGAGATCGTCCTGAACCCCACCCAGGAGCAGCGCAAGGTGAGCGACCTGGCCCTGACCGTTGCCGCCACCATGGACAAGATCGTGATGATCGAGGCCGGTGCCAACGAGGTGGACGAGGACACCATGCTCAATGCCATCAAGGCCGCCCACGTTGAGATCAAGAAGATCATCACCTTCATCAACGGCATCGTTGCAGAGCGCGGCAAGCCGAAGATCGACTTCCAGGTGGTGGGTCTGGATATGGACGTGTTCCACGCCATCCAGAACAAGTATCTGGACGACTTCAAGGCCGCCATGGATACCGACGACAAGAATGTGCGGGATGCTGCCCTGCTGCCCATCATGGACAAGATCGCCGAGGAGTACCCCGACCTGTCTGACGCAGACCTCGACCTTGTCAGCTACAAGATGCAGAAGTATGTTGTCCGCCGCTGGCTGCTGGATGAGGGCAAGCGCGTGGATGGCCGCGGCATCAATGAGATCCGCCCGCTGGCTGCCGAAGTGGGCATCCTGCCCCGGGTCCACGGCTCCGGTATGTTCACCCGCGGCCAGACCCAGGTGCTGACCACCTGCACCCTGGGCGGCACCAAGGACAACCAGCTGATGGACGATCTGACCGACGAGCAGACCAAGCGTTACATCCATCACTATAACTTCCCGCCGTATTCTGTCGGCGAAGCCCGCGCACCCCGCAGCCCCGGCCGCCGCGAGATCGGCCACGGCGCACTGGCAGAGCGCGCTCTGGTTCCCGTACTGCCCTCTCTGGAGGAGTTCCCCTACACCATCCGCTGTGTCTCTGAGGTCCTGAGCTCCAACGGCTCCACCTCTCAGGCTTCCATCTGCGGTTCCACCCTGGCTCTGATGGATGCCGGTGTGCCCATCAAGGCACCTGTTGCCGGTATCTCCTGCGGCCTGATCACCGAGGGCGACCGCTGGATGACCATGCTGGACATTCAGGGCGTGGAGGATTTCCACGGCGATATGGACTTCAAGGTGGGCGGCACCCGCAAGGGCATCACTGCCATCCAGATGGACATCAAGATCGACGGCCTGACTTACGATATCATTGCCGAGGCCTTTGAGAAGTGCCGCAAGGGCCGCCTGTATATCCTGGACGAGATCATCAAGCCCGTGATCGCACAGCCCCGTGAGGAGCTGAGCCGCTGGGCTCCCAAGATGTTCAGCATGATGATCCCCACCGACAAGATCAAGGACGTGATCGGTAAGGGCGGCAAGGTCATTCAGGATATCTGCGCCACCTGCAACTGCAAGATCGACGTGCAGGAGGACGGCCATGTGTTCGTCTCCGCCGTGGATCAGGAGGACGCAAAGCGCGCCATCTTTACCATCAAGACCATTGTGGAGGATCCCGAGATCGGTGCCATCTACAAGGGCAAGGTCACCCGCCTGATGAACTTTGGTGCCTTTGTGGAAATCGCACCGGGCAAGGAAGGTCTGGTGCACATCTCCAAGCTGGACACCAAGCGTGTGGAGCGCGTGGAGGATGTGGTCGCCGTGGGCGATGCCATCGTGGTCAAGGTCACGGACATCGACCAGCAGGGCCGCATCAACCTGAGCCGCCGCGATGCCATTCTGGCGCTGGAAGCCAAGCGCGCCGCGCAGGAGCAGCAGTAATCCATAAATCAGAGGGACCCCACAGCCGGTTGGCTGCGGGGTCCCTTTTTGCTGTCCGAAAAAATTTTTGGGTTTCCTCTTGACAGAAATGCAAAAATGTGTATTATTGTATTAGCTGCTTAATACAGCAACACACAAGGAGGGCAAAGCAGAATGAGTGAACAGTTTGATGCCAGCCGCCCGATCTATGCCCAGCTGGTGGAACGGCTCAAAGCCAGAATTCTGGCGGGCACCTACCCGCCGGGGGGCCATCTGGATTCGGTGCGGGATCTGGCCGCAGCTGCCGGGGTCAACCCCAACACGATGCAGAGGGCTCTGGCCCAGCTGGAAAGTGAGGGCCTTGTGCGCACCGAGCGCACCAGCGGACGTTACGTTACGGAGGATACGAATTTGATCGAACAACTGCGGGCTGCCGCCGCCCATGACATCGCGGTAGATTTTCTGGAGAAGATGCGCAGCATCGGCTACACGCCGGAAAAGGCGGCAGCCCTGTTGGAGCACTGGGATACAGAGGAGGTAGAACCCCATGAGTAAAGTGCTGACCTGTGAAAAATTGACAAAAGTATACGGAAAGGAAAAGACCGCGCTGGACGGCATCGATCTGGAGCTGGATTTTGGCCGCATCGTAGGGCTGCTGGGCCCAAACGGCAGCGGCAAGACCACCCTGCTCAAGCTGGCCAATGGTCTGCTGCAGCCCACGGAAGGCCGCATCCGGATCGCGGGCATGGCCCCCGGCCCGGAGACCAAGGAGCTGGTCTCCTACCTGCCGGACGCCGACTGGCTGCCCGACTGGATGCGGGTGGAGGAGCTGGTGGAGATGTTCCGGGATTTTTACGGCACGCCCAGTCAGGCCAAGGCTTACATCGGCTTTGACGCTGACAAGGCCAATGAGATGCTGGCCCGGCTGAACATCGCCCCCAATGCCCGGCTCAAGACCCTTTCCAAGGGCAACAAGGAGAAGGTTCAGCTGGTGCTGGCCATGAGCCGCAACGCCCGTCTCTACCTGCTGGATGAGCCCATCGGCGGCGTGGACCCTGCGGCCCGGGACTACATCCTGAACACCATCATTTCCAACTACAGCAAGGACGCGACCGTTGTCATTTCTACCCACCTCATCGAGGACATTGAGCCGGTGCTGGACGAGGCCGTGTTCCTGAAGGACGGCAAAATCTTTGCGCACCGCGCTGTGGATGATATCCGCGAGACTGAGGGCAAGAGCGTCGATGCATATTTCCGGGAGGTATTCAAATGCTGAAGCAATTGTTGAAATATGAGTTCAAGGCCACCAAAAGCCTGTACTTCGGGCTGTATCTGGCGCTGGCGCTGCTGAGCGTGGTGCTGGGCGTGACCTTCCGGCAGGAAAATGCATGGGCCGACAATACGAATTTCGGGCGGCTCGAAGTCATTCTGATGGTCCTCTATCTCTCTGTCATCTTCGCCATTGCGGTGCTCTGTTTTGTCAGCACGGTCCAGCGCTTTTATAAAAATCTGCTGGGACGTGAAGGCTACCTGATGCACACCCTGCCCGTGACCGAGACCCAGCTCATCCTCTCCAAGCTCATCACCAGCATGGTCTGGGTGCTGTGCAGCGGCCTGGTGGGCATCGTCTGCATCACGGTGATGGTTGCTGTCGGCGTGTTCGACCCGGAGACCTTCGGCATGGTGGACTGGGAAAGCTGGAAGCAGCTGTGGGGGATGCTGTATGGGGAACTGGGCGCGAGGTTCTGGCTGGTGACGTTCTGGACCATCCTCATCAATCTGGCCCGGCTGGCAAGCCTCATCCTCTGCGTTTACGCCGCCTGCATGATCGCCCATCAATTCCCCAAGCATGTGATGGTGGCCGGGATTCTCGCGTTTATCGGCCTGAACATCGTGGAGACCCAGCTCGATAAGCTGCTGGGCACGAACCAAGTGAACCTGTTCATGGACATTACCTATCGGGTGGCCGATGTGAACGTGACCGGTGTGACCTATGGAATGACCCCGATGCAGACCATGACCACAGCGTTCGGGGCCGGCTCCGGCTACCTGTTCTGCTTTGTTGTGACCTCGGCCTTCGCGGCGGCATACTTCTTCCTGACCCGGTGGCTGATGAAAAATAAACTGAATCTGGAGTAAACAAAAAGGCGGTGTGCCCGGAGCGGACACACCGTCTTTTGCTGTCTGGAAAAAGGATCACACGCCGGAAGCGCCGTAGTTTGCCAGCACACGGGCAGAAGGATCGTTGACGTTGCAGCCGGGCCATGCCTTGTTTGGCATCCAGAAGCCAACGATGGTGCGGCTCTGGTCGTGGTAGTATTTCTCGAAGATCTCGCGGTAGAACAGGCTCTCCTTGGTAAAGGGCATACAGTGGGCCGAGTAGTTTGCCCGGCGGAGCTGGAACTCCTCATCGGTGTACAGGCTCTCGGCGTACTCCTTGATGTCGTCCACCATGCTGTGGCCCACGGCGTCCGAGAAGGCGGCCTTTTCGCGCCACAGGATCTCCGGCGGCAGCCAGTCGCCCTCAAAGGCCTTGCGCAGCAGGTACTTGCCCTTGCCGTAGCTGTTCAGCTTCTTTTCGGGATCAATGGCCATAACGTAGCGCACAAAGTCCAGATCGCCAAAGGGCACGCGGGCCTCGATGCTGTTGGCGGAGATGCAGCGGTCGGCCCGGAGGACATCGTACATGTACAGCTCCCGGATGCGCTTCTGGCTCTCCTGCTGGAAGGCATCGGCGGTGGGGGCGTAGTCGGTGTACTTGTAGCCGAACAGCTCATCGGAGATCTCGCCGGTCAGCAGCACGCGCACATCGGTCTGCTCGTGGATGGCCTTGCAGAGCAGGTACATGCCCATGCTGGCGCGGATGGTGGTGATATCCCAGGTGCCCAGCAGCCGGATGACCTCCTCCAGGCTCTGGATGACCATGTCCCGGTTGATGATGATCTCATGGTGTTCGCTGCCCAGATAATCGGCGGTCTGGCGGGCATATTTCAGGTCGATGGCATCGGTGTCCATGCCGATGGCAAAGGTGCGGATGGGCTTGTCCAGCTTCTTGGCTGCAATGGAGCAGACCAGCGAGGAATCCAGACCGCCCGAGAGCAGGAAGCCCACAGGGGCATCGGCATCCAGACGCTTTTCCACACCTGCGATCAGCTTTTCGCGGATGTTCCGCAGGGTGGTCTCCATGTCATCCTCCATGGGGGCGGGCACGTCGGCAATGTCCTCATAGCGGACAAAGCGGCCATCGCAGTAGTAGCTGCCGATGGGGAAGGGGCGGATGTCGTCGCACCAGCCGATCAGGTTCTGCATCTCGGAGGCAAAGGCAATCTGGTGGCTGGACTTGGAATAGCCGTAGAACAGCGGACGGATGCCGATGGGGTCGCGGGCTGCGATCAGCCGGTCCTTGCGGGAATCATACAGAATAAGCGCGAACTCGGAGTCCATGTGGCGGAACATATCCAGACCGTACTCGTAATACAGCGGCAGCAGGATCTCGCAGTCGCAGTCGGAGGCAAACTTGTAGCCCCGGCGCTTCAGGATCTCCTTCTCAAAGCGGAAGCCGTAGAGCTCACCGTTGCAGACCACGCAGTCGGCACCGCGGTAGAAGGGCTGCATCCCCTCCGGGGTCAGGCCCATGATGGCAAGGCGGCCAAAGCCCATCAGACCAAAAGGCCCTTCCACCACACGCTGGTCGTCCGGCCCGCGCATCACGGTGCGCAGCAGATACTCCTTGAATTTGGCGGCACTCAGGTCGTGCCCCGTGTAACCCATAACACAACACATATTTCTTACCCCTCTCTCTAAACCTCTCCGTCAATGCTTCGCATTTCCACCTCTCCTGATGGGAGAGGCAAGTTTCCCGGTGACTGAGAGGTTTTTGCAAATAAAAAAATACGGCAGCCTTCATCCCATTGCTAGGACGAATGCTGCCGTATCCGTGGTGCCACCTAAATTACCGGTGCGCGAACACACCAGTCACTTTTGTGTACTCTCCCCGTTGAAAGCACTGCCGCGATAACGAGCGGCTGCCGTCGGCCCCTACTAACTGCCCGAAGCAGGTTCAGGGGGAAGCTCACGGGGGTTCGTTCGGGGCTCATTCTCTGTGCGGCTTCCACCGGCCCGCACTCGCTGCAAAAGAACCTTGAGCACTTACTTTTCCCGATCAACGCTTTTCCTGCCTGCATTGTATCACGGCTCTTTGTCCGTGTCAACACAGTGTTCGCATTTTTGTGCGGTCTGCCCCGGATGGGGGCTGTTTTGTGCGCAGCTGCGGCACAATCCGTACAAAACGCTGCCCTCGCACTGCAGGGTGAAGCCGTGCTCCGCCATCAGATGAGCACGCACCTCATCCATAAAGTGGCAGTCCAGGTGATAAATGCGCCCGCACTGCACGCACTTCAGGTGCAGGTGCTCGCGGCAGTGGCGGCCCTCGTCCACATACTGGAACACGGCCTTTTCGCCCTTATCGGCCACATATTTCATAATGCGCTGCTCGCCTGCCAGCTTGTCCAGATACCGGTACACCGTGGTGGGATTGGGGCTGGCCCCCTCTGCCTCCAGATGTTCCAGAATGTTGGATGCACTGACCGCGTGCTGGCGGTTGTTGATGAGATAATCCAGGATCAATTGCCGGGTTTTGGTGTTGTACCCCCCGCGACCTGCCATGGTATCAGCCTTCCTTTCTGGGTCAAGTGTACCACAATTTATCCTTTGATGCAAAACAAGAACGAAACACTGGCGACAAGCACAAAAAAAATGTTCAATTTATAGCAAAATAATGCATGATATCTGTTCAAAACGGAAAAGCTCCCAAAGTTTTCAAAAAAGTCTTGTAAACATTGTCCAGATATGTGATAATAATATTAATGATTACTTGGATTATTTAAGGGATACAAGCTGTCCGGCGGGCGACTGATTGCTGCCTGAATGGTCCTGCTTGCGAACTAGGAGATAGAACAATGAAAGAGATGGATTCCCAGTCAAAGACCAGCCTGAAGCTGCAGGCTTACCAGTACCTGAAAACGAAGATTCTGAACTGCGAGTACCGCCCCAACGAATTTCTGAACGAGCAGAAGCTCTGTGCCGAGATGGGCAACATCAGCCGCACCCCCATGCGTGACGCGCTGGGCCGCCTGGAGCAGGAGGGGCTGATCACCATCCTGCCCAAAAAGGGGCTGATGGTCTCCGGCATTACCGAAGAGGACGTGCACAGCATGTTCGAGATGCGCCTGCTGGTGGAGCCTTACGCCCTGCGCACCTACGGCAACCTGATCCCCCGGGAGCAGCTGGAGGCCTACACTGAGCTGATGCACCACCCCGAGCGGATCGACGACTTCTGCAAATCCGACGATGATTTCCACGAGCTGCTGATGAGCAGCCTGCCCAACAAATATCTGCGCTCTGGCTATGACCGCATCACCGGCCTGAACACCCGTTTCCGCATTATGACCGGCAAGGTGAGCATGATCAATCAGGATCAGACCTGTGAGGAGCATCTGGAAATTCTGAATGCCGCCCTGAGCGACAACTGGAACACCGCCGCCGATGCGCTGCAGCATCACCTTGAGCTGGCCCGCGATAAGGCCGAGGGAGTCATCAAGGTCATCCGGCTGTGGTAAATGAAACGATAAAAACGCTGTATCACTCCTTCCGGCATCGCTGATGCGATGCCACCTCCCTCTCAGAGGGAGGCTTTTGCGTTGGCCGCCGCGTTAAGGCTCCCTCCTAGAGGGAGCTGTCGAGCGAATGCGAGACTGAGGGAGTGGTACAGCGTTTTCTTTTGCTGGAAAGTGTAAAAAATTCATAGAAATCAAAAGAAAAGTACATTGAATATTGTTTAACAATGTGGTATCCTTAACAACAGAGAGAGCCCGCTGGCAGGCGGGCAGAATGATTTGGAGGAAAATAATTATGGCTGACCGCATTGTCCTGAACACCATTTCCTACCATGGCCACGGTGCCATTGAGAACATCGTTCCCGAGCTGACCGCCCGCGGCTACAAGAAGGCTTTTGTCTGCTCTGACCCCGATCTGATCAAGTTTGGCGTGACCAAGAAAGTCACCGACCTGCTGGATGCTGCAAACTTCGCCTACGCTGTTTACAGCGAGATCAAACCCAACCCCACCATCGCCAACGTGCAGGACGGCGTGGCAGCCTTCAAGGCTGCTGAGGCAGACTGCATCGTGACCATCGGCGGCGGCTCCTCCATGGATACCGCAAAGGCCATCGGCATCATCATCAACAACCCCGAGTTCGCGGATGTGCGCTCTCTGGAAGGCGTGGCTCCCACCAAGAAGCACGCTGTGTTCACCATTGCCGTGCCCACCACCGCCGGTACTGCGGCTGAGGTCACCATCAACTATGTCATCACCGATGTGGAGAAGAAGCGCAAGTTCGTCTGCGTGGACACCAACGATATCCCCGAAATCGCTGTGGTCGATCCCGATATGATGTCCTCCATGCCCAAGGGCCTGACCGCCGCCACCGGTATGGACGCTCTGACCCACGCCATCGAGGGCTATATCACCAAGGGTCACTGCACCATCTCCGATATGTTCCATCTGGAGGCCATCAAGCTCATCAGCGAGAACCTGCGCGGTGCCGTGCAGAACACCCCGGAGGGCCGCGAGGGCATGGCTCTGGGCCAGTACATCGCCGGTATGGGCTTCTCCAATGTGGGTCTGGGCATTGTCCACTCCATGGCACACGGCCTGTCCGCTCTGTATGATACCCCCCACGGCGTGGCCTGCGCCATCCTGCTGCCGGTGGGTCTGGAGTACAACAAGACCGTTGCCGGGGAGCGCTACCGTGCGGTCGGCAAGGCCATGGGCGTGAAGGGCATCGACGAGATGAACGATGCCGAGGCCGCCGATGCCACCATCGCCGCCGTCAAGCAGCTGAGCGCGGATGTGGGCATCCCCGCAAACCTGCAGGGCATCCTGAAGGAAGAGGACATCCACTTCCTGGCCGAGTCTGCTTTTGCAGATGCCTGCCGCCCCGGCAACCCCCGCGATACCAGCGTGGAGGAGATCGAGGCACTGTATAAGAGCCAGCTGTAATTCGTAAACTGGACAAAGAGGGTCGGGAATGCCGCTTCCCGGCCCCTTTTTGTTCCGGGAAAGGAGCACTATGAACCTGAATTTCTATACTCTTTGTGTAATTTATCTGGTATATTCCTTTTTAGGCTGGGTAGGCGAGACCGTTGTTGCAACCGCAAAGGGCCGCCGGTTCACCAACCGCGGCGTGGCCTCGGGCCCCTTCTGCTTTGTGTACGGCACGGCAGGGGTGCTCATCACCATCGGCCTGAACGATCAGCGCGCCAGCCTGGCGGCACTGTTCTTCGGCAGCATGATCTATGCCACGGTGGTGGAGTGGCTGACCGCCAAGCTGCTGGAACGGATCCACCACCGCCGCTGGTGGGACTACTCCGATAAAAAGTTCAATCTGGACGGCTATGTCTGCCTGCAATACTCCCTGCTGTGGGGTCTGCTGGGCATGGCTGCAGTCCGCTGGGGCAACGACCTGCTGTTCCGGCTCTGCGCCCACCTGCCGCCGCTGCTGTTCCACGCTGTGGTGTGGGTCGGCATGGCGCTGGCCGTCCTTGACCAGATCTCTGCCATGGTGGTGGTCAGCCGGTATGCGAACCGCCACCCACGGCTCGAGCAGCTGAATCGGGAGCTGGGCAGGGGCTCGGAGAGGCTGCGGCAGAAAATTACCGCCAGCGTGGAAAAGCGGATCCAGCGGGCGTACCCTGCTGCGGCCCGTCCGGAGCCCACCACCAGTGCCGAAAAGCAGCTCTCCCTTGCCGACCTGCTCTGGCTCTTTGTCATCGGGGCTTTCCTCGGAGATGTGGTGGAGACCATCTTCTGCCGCATCACCGCCGGGGTCTGGATGAGCCGTTCCAGCCTGGTCTGGGGCCCGTTCAGCGTGGTGTGGGGGCTGGCGCTGGTGCTGGCCGCCATCCTGCTGCGGGGTGGCGAACAGAAGAGCGAGAGCCGCATCTTCTGGTTCGGTGTGATCCTGGGCGGTGCGTATGAGTATGTGTGCAGCGCCGTGACAGAGCTGCTGTTTGGCACCGTGTTCTGGGATTACAGCGGCTTCAAGTTCAATCTGGGCGGGCGCATCAACCTGCTGTACTGCTTCTTCTGGGGCATTGCGGCCGTGACCTGGATCCGCTATGGCTACCCACTGGTGGCAAAGGGGATGAAGGCAGTCAAGCGCAGGATCCGCCCCTGGATGACCGCTCTGCTGGCCGTGTTCATGGCCGTGAACCTTGTGACCAGTGCGTTGGCGCTGGCCCGCTACGATGCCCGCACCAGCGGCGCGGCTCCGGCCAATGCGATGGATGTGCTGCTGGATGAGCATTTTGACAATGCCCGAATGGAGCGCATCTACCCCAACGCCAAAAAGGTGGAGAAGGCTGGGTAAAAATGCACGATTTTGCTTGCGTTTTGCAGGGGAAACAGGTATAATACTTTTTGGATTAAAAAGGAGAGATTTTATATGCTGATCCCTGTATTATTGTTTATCGTGGGCCTGCTCTGCCTCATCAAGGGCGGCGACTGGTTCGTGGACGGTGCAACCGGCATCGCCCGCCGCTTCAAGGTGCCGGAGCTGCTCATCGGTGCCACGGTGGTGTCCATCGGCACCACCCTGCCTGAGGTCATGGTCTCCACCACCTCGGCCATGACCGGCCACGGCGAGATCGCCTATGGCAACGCCATTGGCTCGGTCATCTGCAACGCGGCCCTGATCGCGGCCATCACCATTGCGGTCCGCCCGGGCAAGGTGGACCCCAAGAGCCTGCGGGTGCCGGTGCTGTTCTTCTTTGTGGCAGCGGCCCTGTATGCGGGCGTGGCCTACACCACCGGCTACTTCAGCCGCCCCATCGGCATTGTGCTGCTGGCAATGTTCGTGGCCTACATGGTCTGCAATGTGCTGGCTATGAAAAACACCCCCGCCCCGGAAGACGATGAGGATGAGCCGGAAAAGGAAATGTCCTTTGCCAAGGAGATTGGCCTGCTCATCCTCGGCGCAGCCCTGATCGCTGTGGGCGCAAACCTGCTGGTGGACAACGGCACCCTGATTGCGCAGGCGCTGGGTGTGCCGGAATCCGTCATTGCCCTGACCTTTGTGGCGCTGGGCACCTCTCTGCCTGAGCTGGTCACGGCAATCACCTCGCTGGCAAAGGGCCACGGCTCCCTCTCGCTGGGCAATGTCATCGGTGCCAACGTGTTCAATCTGGTGCTGGTCAGCGGCATGTCCATCACGGTGTCGCCCTTCAGCATCCCGCAGAACTCCACCATCATGGGCATCAATTCCTCTCTGGTCATGGATCTGCCCGTGATGTTCGCGGTCATGCTCCTCCTGACTGTGCCCGCTCTGCTCAAGGGCAGGCTCTCCCGCTGGCAGGGCGTGCTGCTGCTCTGCATCTATGCAGCCTTCTGCGCTGTCCAGTTTGCAATGTAAGCCTCTGCGCCGGAGCGGGCGCTTTGGGGCAGAAAACCGTTTTGAGAAAGGCATCCTCGTCTGCGGGGATGCCTTTTTTCTGTCCCCGCAGCAGGGGCTGACCGGAAGAAGCGTTTTCTTAAGAAATCCTTAGAAAAATTTCGTGGAAAATGCAGGAAACTGCTGTTATACTAGAACCGAGAATGACAAAAAGGGGAGAAGACCATGGCAGAGCAGACCATTCTGATCGCGGAGGACGATCCGGATATCCGGGACGGCGTGCGCATCTTGCTTTCCGGCGAGGGATACCATATCATCGAAGCCGAAAACGGCACCCGGGCACTGGAGGTGTTCCGCCCGGAGGTCGATCTGGTGATCCTGGATATTATGATGCCGGGTATGAGCGGCCTGCGCGTCTGCGAGGAGCTGCGCAAGCTCTCCACAGTGCCGATCCTGTTCCTCACGGCAAAATCACAGGAGTCCGATAAGCTGCTGGGCCTGACCGCGGGCGGGGACGATTATCTGCCCAAGCCCTTTTCCTTTGCGGAGCTCAGCGCCCGGGTCAAGGCATTGCTGCGGCGGTACTGCGTCTATCAGGGCAAGGGACAGACCCCGGCCCGGGCCGAGAACCTGACCCTGTGCAGCCATGGCGTGAAGCTGGCGCTGGACTGCAACCGCGTCTGGGTGGACGGGGAGGAGATCGACCTGACCGAAACGGAGTACAAGATCCTGCGGCTGCTCATGCAGAGCCCCCAGCGCATCTTCCCGGTGCAGGTGATCTACGAGGATGTGTGGCAGGAGCCTTATTTCTACACCTCCAACGGCACCGTGATGGTACATATCCGCAATCTGCGGATGAAGATCGAAAAAGACCCGCAGAACCCCGCCCGTCTGCAGACCATGTGGGGGAAAGGGTACCGCTTTGTGCCCGGGGAGGAGAAGGATCATGCGTAAAAAGCTGGGGCTTTCCGGCAAGCTGGTGTTGATGATCCTGTTCTCAGCACTGGCAAGTGCTGTATTTCTGGTGGGAATGCAGGTCGTGCTGAACAAAGCCCTGTGGCTTTATTTTGACCAGCCGGAAACCCAGCAGAAGGCTGTGGAAAAGCAGGTGCAGGAGCTGCAGAGCTATATCGACCGGCGCGGTCTTTCCAGCCGGGATATCGACAAGTTGGACGACTGGTCTGTGCGGAACGGCAGCACGATGTTCATCATCTACGACCGCTCCCGGATGCTCTATTCCTCCTATCCGCTGGTCGCTCCGGTCTACGAGGGGCGGGAAAATGTGACGGAAACGGTTCCGGCCGAGCGCTGGCTCCCGATGTACTCGCTCACCTTTTCGGACAAAGAGGCCACAGCCATGTTCTATTACAACGGCGTGGATGCCTATTACGGCAAGGGGTGCGAGATCCTGCTGCTTGTCAGCTTTGCCCTTTTTCCGCTGTTTTTCTTCCTGAGCAGCCGGAAAATCATCCGTTATATCCTCCTGCTCAGCGGGGAGATCCAGGCCATGGAGGGCGGCGACCTTGACCACGCCATCACGATCCAGGGAGACGATGAGCTGGCCCTGCTGGCCACCAGTCTGGATGGTCTGCGTCTGACCCTGCGCCAGCAGCAGGCCGAGGAGGCTCAGGCTGCCGCCAAGGTCAAGAGCCTGATCACTGAGATGTCCCACGACCTGCGCACCCCGCTGACCACCCTGCTGCTCTATACCGAGATCCTGCGTCACCACAAATACGAGACCGAGGCCCAGCAGGATGAATATCTGGCAAAGATCGACGGTAAGGCCCGGCAGATCAAGCAGCTGTCCGACAATCTGTTCGAGTACGCGCTGGTCACCCGGGACACCGTGGTGCAGCTGGATGCCCCGGCCCGCTTCTCCCAGATCTTTGAGGAGCCGCTGGCCGAGATGGTGGAGATGCTGCAGCAGCGCGGCTTTGCCTGTGCGCTGGAGCTGGGCAGCGAGGATGTGCTCCTGACCGTGCGGGCGCAGTACATCCGGCGCATTCTGGATAACATCGGCTCCAACCTGATCAAGTACGCCGACCCGGCCCGACCCATCGAGGTGCTGTTCCTGCGGCAGGAGGGGCGGGCGGGCCTTGTGTTCCGCAACCATGTCCTGCCCGCGCCCCCGGCAGTGGAAAGCACCAAGGTGGGCCTGACCAGCATCGAGACCATGATGGATAAGATGCACGCAGACTGCAAGATCGAACAGGAGAATGAGCAGTTCACCATGACGCTGCTGTTTCCGGTAGAATAAGACAACCCTCTCAGTCAAAGCCTACGGCTTTGCCAGCTCCCCCGAAGGGGGAGCCAATGCAGCACCTCGGATAGAGCCTGCATAGCCTCTCCCTTCGGGGGAGGCGGCATTGCAATGCGATGACGGGGAGGGTCTCTTTTTACACTTTTTCCACCGAACTTAAGCAAGTCTTAAGAAATATCTCCGGCGAATGTTAAGAAAGGCCCGCTATACTGTTGGAAGAAGGGCGGGTGCGGCTTTGCACCCTGCCATAACATCAGGGAGGGGCAACCAATGCTGCGAAAAAAGAAACAACCGCCGCAGGAACAGAGCGACCAGGAATTCAATCTGGCGCTGGAAGTGCCTGCAGAACAAAGACCGAAGGGCTGGAGACCTTTTGTAAGGCGCAACTGGAAGCGCATTGCCGCTGCCGCCTGTGCAGCCGCAGTGGCCGGTGCGTTCCTGCTGCCCGGGAAGGGCGCAAAACCGGCAGGCGTAGATACCGCCTATCTGGAAAGCGCGGTGGAGCGCCGGAATATCACCAATGTGTTCAGCGGCTCCGGCACCATTGCCGCCGCCAACACCTACACCGTCAATGCGCTGGTGTCCGGCACCGTGCTCACCGCCGATTTTGCGGTGGGGGACACCATTGAAGAGGGAACGGTGCTCTACACCATCGACAGCTCCAACGCCGCCAACAGCGTGGAAAAGGCCCAGCTCTCGCTGGATCAGGCCCAGCGCAATTACGAGGATGCCGTGGATGCCCAATACGTCCGCAGCACCATCGGCGGCACGCTGGCCTCCTATAAGGTGGCGGTGGGCGATGTGGTCACCGCCGGGCAGGAGGTGGCCACTGTGCGGGATGCCTCCACCCTGCTGCTGACGCTGGAATTCCCGGCGGCGGATGCGGCGAACTTTACCGTGGGGCAGGCCGCACAGGTCACGCTGGACGGCACCTTTGAGGCCGTCTCCGGCACCGTGCGCTCCGTCTCCGGTGCGGATGCCCTGAGCAGCGGGAACCTGCTGGTGCGCACCGTGACCATTGCGGTGAACAACACCGGCAGCCTGACCACTGCGCAGGCCGCAACGGCCAGCGTCAACGGGGTCAGCGCACTGGCATCGGCAAAATTCAGCTACCAGAACGAGCAGACCATCACCGCTTCCACCGGCGGCACCGTGACCGCCCTCTGCGTGAAAGAGGGGGCCTCCGTCAGCGCCGATACCGCGCTGGTCAGGATCTCCGGCAAGGAGCTGACCAAGCAGGTGCAGAACGCCTCCGATAACCTGCGCAGTGCCCAGATGTCCATGGAGGACACCGAGGATCAGCTGAACAACTATACCATCACTTCGCCCATCAGCGGCACGGTCATCTCCAAGGAGGTCAAAGCGGGAGACACCGTGAGCAATACCGCGGGCAGCACCAGCCTGTGCACCATCTACGACCTGAGCTATCTGCAGATGACGGTGAATGTGGACGAACTGGAGATTCTCTCCATCAAGGAGGGGCAGAGCGTGACCATCACCGCGGATGCCATCTCTGACCGCACCTTTACCGGCGTGGTCACCAGCGTATCCAAGGCGGGCACCACGGCAGGCGGCACCACAACCTATCCCGTCACCATCCGCATCGACGATACCGGCGACCTGCTGCCCGGCATGAATGCCACCGCCGAGATCACGACGGCCAGCACCGAGAACGCGCTTTCCATTCCCAATGCCGCTGTGGTGCGGGGCAATTATGTGCTGGTGACCAAGGATTCCCCCAGCGCTGCCAACGCCGACCCCAGCATGACCGCCCCGGAGGGCTATGTCTATGTCAAGGTGACCACCGGCACCAGCGATGATGATTACATCGCCGTAATAAGCGGCCTGCAGGAAGGCGACACCGTAGCCTACACCGCCAGCAGCACCGCCTCTGTCAGCGCTGACGGACAGATGGAGGAGATGATGGTGGTCGGCGGGCCCGGTCAGGGCGGCGGTGGAAGCAGCAGCCCGAACGGTGGCGGTGCACCGGGAGGTGGCTCGCAATGAGCGCTCTGATCGAATTTGAGGATGTGTGCAAATATTACCGGATGGGTGACACCACGGTAAAAGCCGCCGACCACATCAGCATGAAAATTGAAAAGGGGGAGTTCGTGGCCATCGTGGGCCAGTCCGGCTCCGGTAAATCCACCTGCATGAACATCATCGGCTGCCTGGATGTGCCCACAGCGGGCAGCTACCGGCTCAATGGCCGGGAGGTGGGCAAAATGTCCGGGAATGAGCAGGCCGAGGTGCGCAACGAGATGTTGGGCTTCATCTTCCAGCAGTATAACCTGCTGCCCAAATTGAATCTGCTGGAAAACGTGGAGGTGCCGCTGATCTATGCGGGCGTGCCCTGCGCCGAGCGCCGCCGCCGGGCCCGCGAGGCACTGGAGCAGGTGGGGCTGGGCGATAAGCTGAAAAACAAGCCCAGCCAGCTTTCCGGCGGCCAGCAGCAGCGCGTCTCCATTGCCCGGGCGCTGGCCGGGAATCCGGCGGTCATTCTGGCCGACGAGCCCACCGGCGCGCTGGACAGCCACACCGGCCGCGAGGTGCTGGGAATGCTGCAGCAGCTCCACCGGCAGGGCAACACCGTGGTGCTCATCACCCACGACAACTCCATTGCCGTGCAGGCCCAGCGCATCATCCGGCTGGAGGATGGTCGCGTGGTCTACGACGGCGATGCCCGGGCACCGGAGGCCATCGTTCGGCCGACACTGAACTTTGAACCGGCAGAACAGGAGGGGAACGCATGATCTACGAGACCTTCCGCGAAGCAGTCAAGAATATCTGGAGCAACAAATTCCGCACGGTTCTGACCATGCTGGGCATCATCATCGGTGTCACGGCGGTCATCGTCATCGTGGGTCTGGGCAATGGCATGACCCAGAGCATCAAGGACAGCTTTTCTGAGATGGGGACCAATGTCCTCAGCGTCCAGATCACGGGCCGCGGCTCCCGCACCGTGACCGTGCAGCAGCTGTACGACATCGTGGACAGCCACCCGGAGGTGTTCACCGGCATGTCGCCCACCACCACGCTGGACAGTACCGTGAAGGTGGATACCACCACCTATGGCTATACGAGCGTCAAGGGCGTGAGTGAGACCTACCTGGATATGATGGGGCGCACGCTGGCCCAGGGCAGGGGCCTGACCTATGTGGACATCACGGACAATAAAAAGGTCTGCGTGGTGGGCGATTACATTGCCCGTGCGGCCTACGGCGGCAACGCCATCGGCCAGACCATCAAGATCGGCAGCGAGAGATTTACCATCGTGGGCGTGCTGGAAGCCAATGTCAGCAGTACGACCGATCAGGAGGGCACCGACGATGACATGATCTTTGTGCCCTATACCACCGCCCAGCGCATCAGCAAGACCAGCGCCAGCTCCTACGGCGTGGTTCTGGTGAGCGATGAACTTGCCGATGAGGGCAAGAATCTTCTGGTAGTAGGGATCGAATCCATCCTCCACGCGGAGGACGGCTATTTCATCACCAGCCTGAGTGAGATGCTGGAGACCATGACCAGCATGATCAACATGGTGGTGGCGATCCTGACCGCCATTGCAGCCATCTCCCTGCTGGTGGGCGGCATCGGCATTATGAACATTATGATGGTGTCCGTCACCGAGCGCACCCGGGAGATCGGCATCCGCAAGGCGCTGGGTGCCAAGGAACGCAGCATTCTTGCCCTGTTTGTCACCGAAGCGGCCACCACCTCCGCGCTGGGCGGCCTGCTTGGCATTGCACTGGGCTATCTGTTCAGCGCTCTGGCCAACCGGGTGCTCCCGCTGCTGGTGTCGGATATGGAACTGACGGTGGCCCCCTCCATGACCTCAGTGCTGGTGGCCTTTGGCATCTCGGTGGGCATCGGTGTGCTGTTCGGCTACCTGCCTGCCAAGCGCGCCGCAAGGCTGAACCCCATTGAAGCATTGAGATATGATTAAACCTCTCACCGCTTCGGTCTGGCTTCGCCAGCGCCTTGCGGAGCTCCCCTGGCAGGGGAGCCTGGAATAGAGGAAACACGATCTTAAGGAGAATCTTCCATGAAAAAAAGAATCCTTTCCCTTTTGCTGGCGGTGAGCATCGCCTGCTCGATGCTGGTGGTGCCGGCAAATGCCGCTGCCAGCAATGCGGCGGTGCAGACTGCCGTGACGCTGGGCGGCTTGACCAGCGAACAGGCCTCCGCCCTGAGCACCGCCCTGACCCGGGGCCAGCTGGCAAAGCTGCTGGTGGCATTCTCGGCCTACCGGGAGAGCGCCGCCACGCAGGGGAACACCGGCACCCTGTTCACCGATGTGGACAGCGGGAACGAATATGCCCCCTATATCCGCATTGCCGTCCAGCAGGGGTGGCTCAGCGGCTATACCGATGGCTCTTTCCGGCCCGACAACGGCGTGACGCTGGAAGAGGCCTGCACCGCCGCCCTCAAGCTGCTGGGCTATGATGTTGCCACCCTGAGCGGCAGCTTCCCGGCGGCACAGCTCAACAAGGCCAGCAGCCTGGGCCTGCGGGCCGGTCTGAGCGCCGTGCAGGGGCAGGGCCTGACCCTGGAAGATGCCGCTGTGCTCTTCTATAATGCCCTGACGGCCAGCACCGCTGAAAACCAGACCTATGCCGCCACGCTGGGCTTTACCGTGACGGATGGCCGGATCGACCTGTCCTCAGTGCTGCTCAGCAGTGTGGAGGGCCCCTTTGTGGCCGATGGCACCACCCAGCTGCCCTTTGCCCCGGCGGCGGTCTACCGCAATGATACCGTGGCCACAGATGCCGCTCTGAACGCCTACGATGTCTACTATTACAGCGCCAGCGCCAGAACGGTCTGGATCTACTCCCGCAAGGCGGCGGGCCGCATCACGGCGGTCTCGCCCAGCGCCAGCGCCCCCACCAGTGTGACAGTGGCAGGCACCAGCTATACACTGGCTTCCTCGGCAGCGGCATCGGTCCTCTCGTCCCTCAACGGCGGCGGAGTGGGGCAGGTGGTCACCCTGCTGTTGGGCATGAACAACGAGGCGGTGGCCGTTCTGACCGGCGAGGAAGCCGACAGCGTGTTCTATGGCGTGGTGCAGACTGCCTCCCGCAGCCTGACCGAGGAAAATGGCGCGGATGTGCTCCAAAGCGTGCAGGTGGCCTGTACCGATGGCGTGACCCGCACCGTGAATGTGGACAAGAGCCTGAACTTTCCCGCCGGCTGGCTGGTGAAGATCACCGTCAACGCCGACGGTGAGAACGTGGAGACCCTGAACGGCCAATCGGTCAGCGGCACCATCCGTGCGGACGGCACCGCGCTGGGCGATGCGGCCCTTGCATCGGATGTGGAGATTCTGGATACGACAGCGGAGGGGTTGGCTGGGACAGTAAGTCCCAGCCGCCTATCGGGGGTAACACTTTCTGCCTCGGATGTCCGTTACTATACCGTGGATGAGAACGGTGCCATTGACCGGCTCATCTTGAACGATGCCACCGGCGACCTGTGGACCTACGGTGTGCTGGATGATGTGACCAACCTCATCAGTACCGCAGCCAGCTCCACCACGAACACCGGCCCCGGCTCGTCCACCTCCAACACCACCGGTTCCAGCGCCTCTGACCTTGTGGCCGGTGCGGTGGAAAGCGTGATGCCCTCCACCAGCACCCTGCTGTATGGGCTGGTCGATGGCAGCATCGGCAGCACTCTGTGGGAGAGCGTGACCAGCAGCACAGCCAGCCTGGCAAGCTATCTGCTCAAGATCGGTGCCAACAGCACCACGGGCGTGGTCAGCTCGGTGCTGGATTACCTGAGCAGCGGCGCGAACTATGTCTGCTACGTCAACGGTGAGCAGACCACCTATAAGACCAGCGTGAAGTATCCCGTGCTGGCGGGCGGCATCTCGGTGCGCAAGACTACTTCCGGCAGTGTGGGCACTATGACTCAGCTGCTCCCGGTCACGGTGGATCAGCTAGGGGCCGCCTCCGTGCGGAGCGGCTCCACCCGCTATGAGACTGCCGATGATATGCAGGTGTATCTGTGGTACAAGGGCAAGTATTACGCCACCACCCTTTCCCAGATCAACGCCGAGGATTACAGCCTCATCGGCTGGTACGATGCCCACGGCAGCGCGGCGGGCGGAAAGATCCGCGTTCTTGTGGCCGTGAAAAAAGACTGACCGCGTCTCCGACAGGCTGTGAAATGGGACGAAATCCGGTCATAAAAAGGCAGTTAGGCGACATTTTTCACGAATTATCCATTGAAATTCTCCCCCGGGGATGATATGATAGACCTGTTCCTGTGCGGCAAAAGGCCGGGAACGAAATCTGAAGTGGGAGAATTTTGTGCCAGATGCAGAAAAAGAAGCTTTATCAGCTGGCTGCGGTCATCGTTCTTGTGGTGGCCGTGGCAGCTGCTTTGATCCTGACAGGGATGCGGAAAAGCACCCCTGTGTCCAAGGCGCAGGCCAGCTCTGTGCCGTCTTCCGCTTTGTCCGGCGGGGAAGCTGAGGGGCCCTCCAGCGCCGCCTCCAGCGAGAGCGCCGTCAGCAGTGAAGCAACAGGAGAATCCCCGGTTTCGTCCTTTTTGGAACAGCTGGAAGAGGAACTTGGCCTTTCCTCTTCGGAGACAGCTTCGTCCAGTGAAGCCTCCTCTGCCGCCAGCGCAGGCAAGGCGGACAGCGTGAGCTCCGCAGTGTCCAGCTCCAGCGCCGCACACTCGGTGCCCGCGTCCTCTGCGGCTTCCAGCAGCCATGCGGCCAGCAGTCAGGCCCCCGGCAGCAGCCATGCCTCCAGCAGCTCCGTTGCTTCGGAGAATGAGGTGGATGCCAAGATCAACAGCTACATCCGTAGATTGGAACGGCTACAGCGGCAGACCGAATCCAGATTGTATGCTGTGATTTGCGAAGCGTATGATGAGTATATGTCTCATCCAATCGAAGAGAGGAATATGGGAATGAAGATTTCCATTGTGCTCTCCAAGACGGCCAAGTTGGGCAGTGTCCAGAGCGAATGCGATCAGGAGTTCAACGCCATCCTGAAAGAGCTGCGCCAGTACCTGCGGGACAATGGTCGTGACCAGACAGTTGCTGATGATTCTGAAAAGGCGTATAAGAAAATGAAGTCTGACCTGACCAGTGAGCTAACCGACATTGTCTACAAAAGTGCCGTGGGTAGCGGTGACGGGGGAAGATGGATTACCGAGCACCGGCAGTATAAAACTTAGTCATAATGAAAGGAACCCGTGTCTTTCTCGGCACGGGTTTCTTTGCGTCACAACAGTTCCTGCGGCTGCAGCAGGGTAAAGTGGTTCTTCTAAAATTGATCAGCCCTTATTCTCTTGCTTTGCTCATCTTCTTGAAAATCCGTATGTGTACGGTAATCAGGAAAAGAAAGAATAAAAAGACAATTTAAAAATTTTTTGTATTGAAGACAAAAATGCAATGGCTATACTGCCTGCGTCACTGCCATGAAGAATGATGGCAATTTCTGCTCTGGAAGGGGTGACCTTTTCGGCAGTCAATTATTGTACCGCCTTCAGTGCGGAGCCAAGCAGATCGGCAAACTGCTCCAGACGCTCCCGGAGCTGGACAATGGAATCGATGTCGCTGTCGGAAATGACACTGACGGGAGCCGAAAGGCTGTTGACACCGGCTTTCAGTGTGCCGCTCAGGGCTGCGTTGACACCGTGGGCGGGGATCTCCACATGCACATCCACGGGGATGGTGTCATCGAAGAGCAGGGACTTCAGCGGCAGGCCCACCACAAGGACAGCCGCGTCCTCCCCTTCATAGGGGAACTGATAGTAGGTGTAGTCCTTCTTGGCATAATCGGGGTGGACGACGCACTGGCGGCTAAGGGTCATGGTATAGCCGGACATCTCCTGCATGGCCACCTGCGTGTTGGGTACGCCAAGGATCTTTGCCAGCTGGGCCTGCGTGATGTAGTTGGGCAGAGACCACTCCGGCAGGAACGCACCCACCAGCGGCGCGCTGTCCGCGATGGAATCCCGCAGGGTGCGGTAGAGCCGCCCGGCATCGAAGTAGGTGTCGTTGGCATCAATATAGAGGTCGGTGAAAAAGTCAGTGCCGCCGGTCTCGGCGTGGGCAAGCCCGCCGGAGGGGTACAGGTACAATTGCAGCTGCCCCGGCGAATACAGCCCGGCCACATCGCCGGAGGTTGCACCCACCTGTTTCAGAATATTGTACAGGGCCGGGGTACTGGCACTGTCCTGTGCGGTGATGTTATAGCTGAACTCAAAGGCCGCCCCCTTTTGTAAGGCACGGACTTTGCTGTTGACCAGACTGAAAAGAACCAGCGCAGCCACCAGACACACCGCCAGAATGCAGGCCACCACCGTGACCACGGCGCGGGAACGCTTTTTGGAAGATTTCATGGCAGAACCTCCTGTTCTCTTTATAAGGAATACGATCCAGAGCTTAAAAATCGTTCAAGTTGGCTTTGATTTTTTATAATTTATTTGCAGGCCGCCACAAAGGCATCAAAGATCCTCTGCATGGTGGGGTCGGCAGCGCTGAGCCACTCAGGGTGCCACTGCACGCCCAGGCAGAACTTCGCGTCCGGCTTCTCAATGCCCTCCACGATGCCGTCCTCGCTCAGGGCCGACAGCACAAGGCCAGGGGCGACCTTGTCTACCGCCTGATGGTGCTGGCTGTTGACCAGTACGGTATCTTGCCCCAGAATGCGGGAGAGCAGGGTATCCCGCCGCACGGTGACGGTGTGGATCTTGCCCCAATGGTCGTTGTGGGGGACATGCTCAAAGGGTTTGATGTCCTGATACAGATCGCCGCCCAGCGCAACATTCATCAGCTGGATGCCCCGGCAGATGGCCAGCACCGGCTTGTCGGCGGCAAGGAAGGCGCGCAGCAGCAGCGGCTCGGCGGTATCCCGCAGAACGTTGGGCTCACCGCAGGCAGGGATGCGTTCCTGCCCATAGAATTTGGGGTCGATGTCGCCGCCGCCCGGCAGCAGCAGGCCGTCACAGGCCAGCGCATCCTGCACGGCCTTTTCGGGGTCATCCAGCTCGATCCAGCGCATCTCTGCCCCGGCCCGGGCAAGGCTTTCGGGATATTTTGCGTGGGCCTCCGCCAACAGCTGGTTCGGCACCATGCGCGGCATTGCAATCGTAATAGCAGCAGACATTGTAGAAACTCCTTTTTACGTCAACAGAAAAACCCCGGAACATTCGTTCCGGGGTTTCTGGCGGAAAGATGGGGATTCGAACCCCAGAACGCTTTTGACACGTTACACGATTTCCAGTCGTGCGCCTTAGACCAACTCAGCCATCTTTCCACATCTTCAGTTTTCAGCGTTTCGGGCCGTGGCCCTCAGCGCTCCACTATAATACCTGAAAGGATGACTTTTGTCAAGGATTTTTTTGAAAAAATTTGAAAAATCTAAAAATCAACGTTTCTGCGCCATACATTTTTTCGTTAGAAAAAGCGGGACCCGCTGATCCCCTTGACGAACCCATAAAAACGGACTATGATGTGGGCAGAGAACGGTTGGAATTTGCAGGTTCCGCTCGAAAAAGAGAGCCTGAATAGGAGGATGCGATATGAATTACGCTGATGTTTTGAACAATGCCCGCCAGTGCATCGGGCAGTACTGCAAGGCCTGCCCCGTGTGCAACGGTGTGGCCTGCAAAAACCAGATCCCCGGCCCCGGTGCCAAGGGCGTGGGCGATACGGCCATCCGCAATTATAATAAGTGGGCGGAGATCCGGGTGAACATGGACACTCTGTGCGAGAACGGCACCCCCGACACCGGCGTGGAGCTGTTTGGCAAAACCTTTAAGTATCCCTTCTTTGCAGGCCCTGTGGGTGCGGTGAACCTCCACTATTCCGACACCTACACCGATATGACCTACAATGACGTGCTGGTGCGTGCCTGTGCTGAAAACGGCATTGCCGCCTTTACGGGTGACGGCACCAACCCTGACGTGATGACCATGGCCACCAAGGCCATTGGCGCTGCAGGCGGCTGCGGCGTGCCCACCATCAAGCCCTGGAACATTGACACTGTCAAGGCCAAGATGGAGCAGGCCAAGGCCAGCGGCTGCTTTGCCGTTGCCATGGATGTGGATGCCGCCGGTCTGCCCTTCCTGAAAAATATGACCCCGCCCGCCGGCAGCAAGAGCGTTGCCGAGCTGGCCGAGATCGTCAAGCTGGCCGAGCGCCCCTTCATCGTCAAGGGCGTGATGACCGTCAAGGGGGCCCTCAAGGCCAAGGAGGCCGGTGCTGCTGCTATCGTGGTCTCCAACCACGGCGGTCGTGTGCTGGATCAGTGCCCCGCCACCGCCGAGGTCCTGCCGGAGATCGCAGAGGCCCTCAAGGGCAGCGGCGTGAAGATTCTGGTGGATGGCGGCATCCGCTCCGGCGTGGATGTGTTCAAGGCGCTGGCTCTGGGCGCTGACGCTGTGCTCATCTGCCGCCCCTTTGTCACCGCAGTCTACGGCGGCGGCGAGGAAGGCGTGAAGTGCTACATCGACAAGATCGCCGCCGAGTTGGCCGATACCATGCAGATGTGCGGCGCGCACTCCCTGGCCGAGATCACCCAGGACATGGTGAGAGTTTAAAGATTATGGTCTGGGGGTGTTTGATAGTTGGCCTGATACTTTTTCTGATAGCACGATTTAGTGTAAAAGGAAAAGGTGAGTACGGCGAAGATAGAATTTATGATATCCTTCAAAAAGTGGACGGATATAAAGCTACCCTGCCGAACTGTTATCTTCCGAAAGGCAATGGAGAAACGGCGGAAGTTGATTTGATTTTTCTGCACGAATCCGGTATTTATGTTTTTGAATCTAAAAATTACAGTGGCTGGATATTTGGCAGTGAAAATCAGAAGTACTGGACGCAAAGTTTTTCTGATCGAAGGGGTGGAACAAAAAAATATAAGTTCTACAATCCTCTATGGCAAAATGATACACATATACGTGCACTTCAGAAAATTATACAGAATGAGGATGTAAATATTTATTCTTACATTGTTTTTGGAAATGATTGCACGTTGAAGGATGTTCGATTGAGTCAATCAAATTATTATGTGATTCAGCGTCGAGAACTTTTAAAAAGTGTTTTAGAAAATGCAATGTATTACGGCAGAGTGCTGTCAAATGAAGATATTGACAATCTTTACAGGATATTGTTGCCATATACTGAGGTTTCTCCGGAAGAAAAGGAAGCGCACAATCGAAATATCCAAGAAAAGTATAAAATATAACTGAAAAAGCGGCATCTTTCCGTTTGCACGGAGAGGTGCCGCTTTTTGCTGCATATCAAAAAATTACTTCAACGTTCCATCCAGCACCTGCTGGTAATACCAGGGCTTCGGAGCGCGGAAGGTCTTGCCGGAAAGGTCGGCGAAGTCGGGGGAGGTGAAGCGGGGGAGGACCAGCTCCCAGGCGCAGAGGGCCTGATACTTGAGCTTGAGCTCCCGGTTAGCGGTGTTGTTGCCGTATTTGCTGTCGCCCAGGATGGGGCAGCCGATGCTTGCCATGTGGGCACGAATCTGATGGGTGCGGCCGGTGATGAGCCGGACCTTGAGCAGGGCCAGACGGCCGGAGACGGCAACGGTCTCATATTGGGTCTCCACGTCCTTGGCACCGGGCTGCTTGTCGGGCACGATCTTCACGATGCCCCGGTCTGCATCCTTGAGCAGGTAGCCGCCCAGGGTGCCGTCTGGCGGGATGGGGCGGCCAAAGGTGACGCAAAGATAGGTCTTTTTGACCTCGCGGTTTTTGATGACCTCAAGGAACAGCTGCTCGGCCTCGGGGGTCTTGGCAATGATGACCAAGCCGCTGGTGCCGGTGTCCAGCCGGTGGCAGAGGGCCGGGGTGTACAGATCGTTCTCCTTGTACTCGCCCTGCTGGTTGAGGTAGAGCAGAGCACGGTTGAGCAGGGTGTCGTCTTCGGGGCCATCCACGGCAAGGCCTGCAGGCTTGTTCACCACCAGGATCTGCGGGCAGTCGTAGATGACCTGAGCCGGGCCGCGGGCGTTCTTCCACGCCGGGCCTTCCACCCGCTTGTCGGCATCCAGCACCTCGTCCAGGATGAACAGCTTGATCTCGTCGCCCGCCATCACGCGGGTGGAAAGGGGCTGCTTTTTGCCGTTCAGCTTGATCTTGTTCTCCCGCAGAGCCTTGTTCAGGCGGCCCGGGTTCAGTGCCGGGAACTGCTGCATCAGATAGTTGTCCAGCCGGGTGGGGGCCAGACATTTTACTTTTAAGATTTTCACGGAAATTTTCCTCTCTATCTTGAAATAGAATGTGTCTTTGAATCGTTTTTATTGTAGCGGAACGGAAACGTTCCGTCAAGCAAGAGAAAGAAGGTTTTCGTATGAGATGGAACCATAAAATAGGAACATTTACGGTGCTTTTGGCGCTTGGGATCACCATGGCGGGCTGTGGGGCCTCCAGTTCCACGGCGGGAAGCACAGCGGCTTCCACGCCAAGCACGACCTCTTCGGAGGCGCAGGAGGCGCAAAAAACGGAAGTACAGCCCATGCAAGGCGTTTTACTGAGCGACCCCCTTTCGGATGGCACCTATCACATCAGCTTTGAAAGCGATAAAGTATGGGTCGGTGAACGCAAGAATACCATCAACGACGCGGTCGTATACGACTATGACCGGTACACAGCCCCAGAGATAGAAGCATTGAGCGAAGGCGATACCATTGTAACACATCTAAACGGGACAGAGGAAACTACAGCCCTGACCGTGGAGAGCATCGAGCGGGAAAACAACTATGTGACCATCAACGGCGGAATAGAAGAAGGCGGCATCGACTTATGCAAAGAGGAGGACCATTACCGGACTCTGACATGGGATGATTTTCCCGCTTATTATGAAGTTGGTGTGGTGAAGCAGCTTGTTATGGCAGACGATATCGAACTATCGGACGGCGCAGCAGACTTTGGAGCCGACCCAGTGATGGTCAAGGGAGACCGGGCGGTTTGCGATGCAATGAGCAGCGAAGAAGATGTTTATGGGTGGAATGCGGGAAACACGACCGTGACCATCCAAAACGGCGAGATGACCCATGTAGACCGCATCTGGGTGCCGTAAAATTTGTGGAAAACCCGTTGACAAACGCAGAGCCCATGCTATAATTTAAGTGTACGCAAGGGGCGGATATGCGCCTTTGCGGCAAAACGTGAATTATGACAGATGGCAATGATGGGGTCAGAAATGCACACCGCCGCCCAGAGAG
>OFME01000467.1_pt1 | contig 30739 bp, 28 predicted proteins | sample 1541381 | NCBI WGS metagenome assembly OFME01 (sample SAMN04209243, study PRJEB22552) | human gut metagenome | biome: gut; material: feces | host: Homo sapiens | place: USA: Oklahoma
AATCTGCACGCAGATTGCGTGCAAAGCCGTCAGGCGGGCTTTGTGCGGTGTTGCCCTAAGGAAACAGTGCACACGTTCACCTTAAAGAAAGGAATCACAACACTATGTCAAATAAAGTCAAAGTCGTGATCTGCGGCAAGGATTTCACTTTGCAGACCGCAGAATCCTCCAACTATGTCTTCGGTCTGGCACGCACGCTGGAATCCCGCATCACGGAAATTACCGATGCCAACAGCAGTGCCTCTCCGTTTACCGCGGCAATTATGGTCGGGCTGGCAACGCTGGACGACCTGAACAAGGCAAATGCCAAGCTGGACAGCATTCGGGATCAGTCCAAGGAATATGTGGACGAAGCCGGAAAGACCCGTCTGGAACGGGACGCTGCCATGCAGCAGGTGGAAGCCCTGAAATCCCGTATCGCAGAACTGGAACGGGAACTCCGTGAGAAAGACTCCAAATGAGAACACCTGAAATTTTAGCACCTGCCGGCTCGGAAGATGCCTTGCTGGCGGCTCTGCGGTGCGGTGCCGATGCGGTCTATGTGGGCGGAAAACAATTCTCCGCACGACAGAACGCCGCCAACTTCGATCTGCCCCAATTACAGCGGGCAGCGGAACTCTGCCACCTCTATGGGGCAAAGCTGTACCTAACAGTCAACACGCTGGTATTTGCACCGGAGTTCCCTGCACTGGTACAGTTTCTGGAAGCGGCGATCCGGCTGGGCGTAGATGCATTTCTGGTACAGGATTTCGGACTGCTGGAACTGATCCGGCAGATCTCTCCTGACGTACCCATTCACGCTTCCACGCAGATGACCATTCACACGCCGGAGGGTGCCCTCTGGGCAAAGGAGCACGGCATTTCCAGAGTCGTGGTTTCCCGCGAGCTCTCCCGCAAAGAAATTGCCGCGATCTGTAAAACCGGCATCGAAGTGGAAACCTTTGTCCACGGTGCCCTCTGCATGAGCGTATCGGGACAGTGCGGACTGTCCGCCATGATCGGTTCCCGCAGTGCCAACCGCGGCAGATGTGCACAGGCATGCCGACTGCCCTTTTCTGCAAAGGGCGATAAAAACGGCTGTGCTCTCTCTCTGAAAGACCTCTGTCTGGTGCCTTACGTGGCAGAACTGGCAGAGGACGGCGTGGCATCGCTGAAAATCGAGGGCAGATGCAAACGGCCGGAATACGTTGCCGCCGCAGTCACTGCATTAGTGCAGGCACGTGCCGGAGAAACGCCGGATCTGGACACCCTGCGGGCAGTATTCTCCCGCAGCGGATTCACAGACGGCTATTATACCGGCAAACGGCAGCAGATGTTCGGCACCCGCCAAAAGGACGATGTGCTCCAGGGGCAGAAAGTCCTGCCCCAGCTGGCACAGCTATACCAGAAGCCCACACCGCAGGTTCCGCTGGACATGCATGTCACTGTACAGACCGGTCAGCCGGCAGTGCTGAAACTGCGGGACGGCGACGGTATTTCCGTTTCTGTTTCCGGTGATGTGGTACAACCGGCACGCACGAAAGCAACCGATCTGCCCCAGTTGGAACGACAGCTGGGAAAGCTGGGCGGCACGCTCTATACCCTGTCCGGTTTGCAGGCAGACTGCGACGGAACCGGCATGCTCCCCGCTTCGGCGTGGAACGCTCTGCGGCGGGAGGGCATTGTTCAAATGAACGCCGCCAGAATCGCTGCGAATACGCCAAAGTATACCATGCGGCACATCACGCTGCCCGCACTTCCAGCAGCCGGACAACACACCATACAATACCGCATCATCCAGAAGCAGTGGGACAGCCAGTCAGCCACACTGCTGAAGCAGCCTGACGTGGAGGCACTGCTGCTGCCGGCGGATACGGTTTCCGATGCTGTGCCGGCAGTCTGTCGGGAACGAATTTTCCTGACGCTGCCGCGGTTTTGTGCAGACGAAGCCAAAGTGCGTCTATGGCTGGAACAAGCCAAAGCTCTGGGATTCTCCCACGTGGTCTGCGAAAATGTTTCCCATATCCGGCTGTGCCGGTCACTGGGGCTGACGCTTCACGGCGGCATGGGACTGAATGCGGCAAATCCGTCCTGTCTGTCTTTTTTGCAGCGGGAATCCTTGCAGGACGTGATCCTCTCACCGGAACTGACCATTGCCCAGAGCCGGCACTGCACCGGACTGCCCGCAGGAGCGTATGCCTACGGGTTCCAGCCGGTCATGACCATGCGGAACTGTCCCGTACAGGCAGAAGCGGGCTGCCGGAACTGCACCCATGGTCTGACAGACCGCACCGGCAGAACTTTTCCGGTATACTGCCACAAGGCAGCCGGTATCACAACGATGTACAACGCCGTTCCCACGTGGCTGGCGGACAAGCAGGAACAGCTGTCACACAGCAGCTTTCTGGTGCTGGACTGTACCCTGCAGCCCGATGCCTGTTCCGTGCTCCGTGCCTACCAGAACGGCGAACCTACAAAAGAAGCAATGACACGGGGACTGTTTTTCCGTGGTGTTGAATAGGAGGCTTTTATGTATATTTCTGTTCAGAAGCTGCGTCCGCACGCCCAGATTCCCAAGCGTGCCACCGCACAAAGTGCCGGCTATGATCTGTACGCCCTGCCGGAGGAACCGCTGACCATTCAGCCGCAGGAGATCTGCAAGGTGCCTACCGGCATCGCTGTGGCTCCGTCCCGTCCGGACGTTGCCCTGTGCATCTTCCCCCGCTCCGGACTTTCCACCAAGCACGGCATCACGCTGATCAACAGTGTTGGGCTGGTGGACAGCGACTATCGGGGTGAACTGCTGATCCCGCTGATCAACCACGGCTCGGAGCCCTTTACCGTAGAAGCAGGCATGCGGATCGCACAGCTGGTCGTGCTTCCGATCCTGACACCGGAACTGAAGGAAGTCACCCGTCTGGACACCACCGAACGGGGTGCCGGCGGCTTCGGTGCAAGCGGACTGTCATAATTTCAGAAAGGAGGACTTCAGAAGCCCTATGAAAAAGTTTCTTGTGTATCTCTGTTCCATTGTGGTCGCCGTGATTCTCGGCGGTGTCATCGGCAATCTCTGTGTGGGGATCGCTCCCCTGAGCTGGCTGGACTACGCCCCGCCGCTGCACCTCAAAACTCACGAGTGGAATCTGTATGTGGCAGACCTGACCTTCGGCATTCAGTCGAAATTTAACATCGCCCAGCTGCTGCTGACGATCATTGCCTGCTTTGTCGCTCCCAAAATCGAGCCTTTGATCGGCAAAAAGAAATAAGGCAATACCGCACAAAGAGCGTCTGGCGACTTTGCACGGTATTGCCATAAGACAGCATTGGTTTGACTATTTGGTACATTTGCTGTAATTTTTACATCGTTTTTCGTTTGATTTTCACAAAATGATAGAATTTCGATTTCGCAGAAAATTCTGAAAAAAATGATTGCCACCCCGCTTTTTTCGTGGTATAATAGAATACGGTAACACCGCACAAAGAGCGTCTGACGACTTTGCACGCCATCTGCTTGCAAATTTCCCGTCATATTTCACAAAAATTTGACGACGCATCTGTCACACAATCTTTGTGCGGTATTGCCTGAAATTTCAAAAGCAGTATTCATAAAAAGAAACAAGTATACATATTTATGAATACAGATTCTTCACTGCACCGGTCTTCGGCGGCAGTGTTCTCTTTTCTCCGGAAAGAGGCGAATTGGCAGGCTTTTTTACCACGGGGCAAGATGCGGCTGGACACGCATCAAAAGGAGCACACAATGTTTACAAAAGATATTGGTATTGATCTTGGAACAGCAAACACCCTTGTCTACCTGCGTGGCAAGGGGATTATTATCAGAGAGCCGTCTGTCGTGGCAGTCAATACCCACACAGACCGTGCAAAATATGTCGGCAAAGAGGCAAAGGAAGTCATCGGACGCACCCCCGGCTCGATCGTTGCCGTTCGTCCGCTGAAAGACGGTGTCATTGCGGACTTTGAAACCACAACCATTTTATTGCAGGAATTTATCCGGAAAGCCATGCGGGGCAAAATGTTCGCCCGTGCCAGAGTGATCATCTGCATTCCCTCCGGTGTCACGGCAGTGGAACGCCGTGCAGTGCGGGAAGCCGCAGATCAGGCTGGGGCGAAACCGGTTCTGATCGTAGAAGAACCGATGGCGGCGGCGATCGGTGCAGGACTGCCTACCACCGAGCCTATCGGCTGTATGGTGGTGGACATCGGCGGCGGCACTTCTGAAGTGGCTGTCATTGCACTGGGCGGTATTGTCGTTTCCCAGAGCGTCCGCTGTGCCGGCGATGAGTTTGATGCAGCGATCATCAACTTTATCAAAAAGCGGTACAACCTGCTCATCGGCGAGCGGACTGCCGAAAGCATCAAGATGCAGATCGGTTCCGCGTATCCTGTTGACCGTGACGAGATCATGCAGATCAAGGGACGGAATCTGATGAGCGGACTGCCGGAAAATGTCAACATTTCTTCGAAAGAAGTGCGGGAGGCTCTCTCTGAACCCCTTTCCCGCATTGTCGATGCGATCAAGTGCACACTGGAACAGACACCGCCGGAACTGGCTGCGGACATCATCGACCACGGTATTACCCTGACCGGCGGCGGAGCACTGCTCCGCGGACTGGATCAGCTGATCCACAAGGAAACCGGCATGCCTGTGTTTATCGCAGAATATCCTTTGGACTGCGTGGCAGAGGGCACGGGAAAAATTCTCGAAAATCTGGACAAATACCGCGATGCCGTTTCGGACGATCCCAGAGGATTTGAGTAATCGGTTGACAAAGGAGGCTGATAGCTATGGGCGGCTTTTTCCGCAGCAAAAAATTTCGCATCATTCTCTGCATCATTGCCCTGCTGATCGGCATGATGCTCTATGCTGTCACACAGGACGGCTATACGCTGCCGACTACCGGATTTCTGGGCAGGATCCTGAACCCGATCCGTTCGGCATCCAACAGCATTTCCACCAGTGTGCAGGACACGCTGGACGTATTCACCAAATCCAAAGCGTACCAGACTGAAAATGAGGAACTTCGTCAGCGTGTGGCAGAACTGGAAAGCCAGATGGTGGACTATGACAAGACCAAACAGGACTTGGCAGACCTGTCGGAATTCATGGGCATCAAGGAAGACCACCCCGACAACCAGTTCTCCGACCCCTGCACCATTATCGGCTATGTGGAAAACGATCCGTTCCACGGGTTTTACATCGACCGCGGCAGTGACGACGGGCTTTCCGTCTATGATCCGGTGGTCACGGCAGAAGGGCTTGTGGGCATTATTTCCGAGATCTCTGACACCTATGCCACAGTAGAAACCATCTGCTCTCCGAATCTTTCCATTGGTGCAAAGGCTTCGGACAAGTCGGAGTCCGGCATTGTGGAGGGCGATGTGACGCTGTCCTCCAACTACCGCTGCCGCATGATCTATCTGGAAAAGGATACCACTCTGAAAAGCGGCGACCTGATCACCACGTCCAACTCTGTGGGCATTTTCCCGCAGGGCTATCTCATCGGCTCTGTGGAATCCATTGAGCCAATGGACAACGGCTTGAGTTATTGTGCTGTGATCCGTCCGTCTGTCGATCTGGAAAATCTGAAAAATGTTATCGTCATCAAGGATTTCGCCGGAAAGGAGCAGCAGGATGCGGCAAAGTAAGCGAAAGTTTCTCACCCAGAAACCAGTCCGCCGCCCGAAGCTGCGGAATGTCATACGCTGGGGCTTGTATGCAGTCTGCATTTTTCTGGCTTTTGTGACCGCAAACGGCGGTGATTTTACAAAGCCGCTGCTGCTGATTCCCATTGCTCTGTGCATTTCTTCGGTTTCCGGTGCAGTCGTTTCCGGCGGTATCGGCATTCTGTGCGGGCTGCTGCTGGATATTTCCTGCGGCACGCTGGCAGGCTATCACGGCATCTTATTGTTCCTGATCTGTCTGGCAGTTTCCTGTATGTACGACCGTCTGCTGCTGCAGCGGTTCTGGAATCTGATCTGGCTGACCGCAGTGGCTGCCTTTGTGGTGACCGGTTTCGACTTCGTCTTTCAGTATGCGATCTGGGGCTATCACCAGGTTTCCCAGCTGTATCTGCACCACACGCTCCCCTGTCTGGCGTATACCGTCATCAGCAGCATGATCTGCTATCCAGTCTTTTCTCTGATTCACCGTTTCCTGCTGCCAAAGCGGCGGCGTACCATTGAGAAGAAACTGAAACCCATGGAAGAAACCGCATGATCGCACAGGCATTCTCTCCGGAAAGGAGCATTTTTCTATGAAACACACGGCATTCAGCTATGTCAAGCTCACCCTCGCCAGCATGCTGGTTCTTCTGGCAGGCTGTGCCTGTGCATGGCGGTTGATGAAAATCCAGATCGTGGAAAGCGACACCTATACGGCAAAGCGTATCTCCACCCAGAAATACACCCAGACGATCAGTGCCACCCGCGGCGAGATCGTGGATTCTTCCGGCAAAGCCATTATCGAAAACAAGGTTGGCTACAATGTCATTATTGAGCCGGACACCTTTCCCGAGGACAACGCCAAGGGCAATCAGGTACTGCTCTCGCTGACCAGTATTTTAGACGAAAACAGCGTGGAGTGGAGCACTTCCCTGCCGATTTCCGATACCCAGCCGTACACATTCACCGACGATGAAAACGCCGTCAGCAAGCTGAAAGAAAATCTGAAAATGAACGTCTATGCCACCGCAGACAACTGCATGGACAAGCTGAAATCGGACTACGACATTGATGACAGCTACACGCCGGAACAGCAGCGGATCCTCGCCGGAATCCGGTATGAAATGCAGCTGCGGGGCTTCTCTCTCAGCAATCGTTTTACACTGGCAGAAGACGTGCCGCTAAATGTAGTCACAGAACTGAAAGAACGTGGTGTTACGCTCCCCGGCATGGACATCGTCGAGGAAGCACTTCGTTCCGTTGCACAGGGCGATGTGGTGCCCCACGAGATCGGTACGGTTGGACCGATCTATGCGGAGGAATACGAAAAGCTGAAATCCGAGGGCTACGCTCTGGACGACACCGTGGGCAAAAGCGGTATCGAACGTGCCATGGAAAGCACGCTCCGCGGTACAGACGGTATCAAGGAGATCACCGTGGAAAACGGTGTAGTGGTTTCCTCGGATATGAAAACACCGGTGGAAGCCGGAAAAACCGTACAGCTGACTGTCAACAGCGATTACCAGCGGGAATTGCAGAACATTCTGGACGGCTTTATCAACAACTTCGACAGCCTGCGGGATTCCAAAACCGAACAGCTGGGGCTGAAAAAGATTTCCTGCGGGGCAATCGTAGTGCTGGACGCAAAAACTGCCGGCGTGCTGGGCATGGTAACTGCTCCCACCTATAATCTGGAAGACTATAAGGTGGACTATGAAGCCATTCTCAATGCGGAAAACACGCCGCTGGTCAACCGTGCCACAGACGGTCTGTACCGTCCGGGTTCCACGTTCAAGACCATTACTGCAACGGCAGGTCTGAACGAACAGATCATCACCGGAAACAGCACCTATTTCTGCGGTCATACCTATCATTTCAAGGATCATGACTACAACTGTACCGGTTCTCACGGCGACATTGCCGTGACACAGGCACTACGGGTTTCCTGCAATATCTTCTTCTATAAGTTGTCTGAAGAACTGACCATTGACCGCATCTCCGAATATGCCACCAAGTTTGGTCTGGGACAGTCCACCGGACTGGAAACCGGCGATGCTGCCGGTCATCTGTCCAATCAGGAAACCTTTGCAGAACTGGGTGCCGACTGGACTATCGGTCAGGTGTTGCAGAGTGCGATCGGTCAGGGCGAATGGGCAGTCACACCTCTGCAAATGGCAAATGTGGCATGCACCATTGCCAACAACGGTACCCGCTATGAACCGCATCTGGTAGACAGCATCTGGGACTACAGCCACACCACTAAGCTGGAACAGAAAGAACCGGTAGTTGCCGATCAGATCACGCCGGTAAACGATGACGTGTTCCAGTATGTGGAAAACGGTATGATCGCCGCTTCCACCAACAATTTCCCGACACGGTATTCCCTGTCTGATCTGGGCTTTGATGTGGCAGTCAAGACCGGTACGCCGCAGGTCAGCAACCGTGTACAGGATTCATTCTTCATCGGCTATGCACCGGCAGACGATCCGGAAATCGCCTTTGCCGGTGTCATTGAAGGCGGCGAATACTCCAAGTATATGATCCGCTCTGTCATTCAGGCATACGAAAAAACTGTCAGGGGCGAACAGGTCAGCGTAGATGCTGTCGGAGCACAGACAACTGTTTCTACAGATACTACCGGCACGGAAACCACCACTTCTGCAACCAGCACGTCTACACATTAAACCGCATTCGAATTTGTTTCGTCATATTGCACAAGAAAAAACGTGGGAAGCACCATACAATTCACAATTTTATATTTTTCGGCAGAAACTCTTTGACAAATTTGCCGATATGGTGTATAATTGATATAGTAGTTTTATTATCTGATAATTATGAAATCACAGAATAAGATCTTTGTATTTTCATTTTCGATATGATAAACAATGTAGAAAGGAATGGTTATCCTATATGACAATTGCTCTGATTGCACACGACGCAAAAAAAGAACTGATGATTCAATTCTGTATCGCTTACTGCGGTATTCTCTCTCGACATACCCTATGTGCGACGGGAACTACCGGCAAGCAGGTTGCAGAGGCGACTGGTCTGCGGATCCAGCGGTATCTCAGCGGCTCTCAAGGCGGCGATCAGCAGATTGCTGCACGGATCTCCTGCAATGAGATCGATGTGCTGCTGTTCTTCCGTGACCCGATCAACCGCAAGGCTTCGGAGCCCAACGAAATGAATCTGCTCCGTCTTTGCGACGTGCACAATGTTCCGGTCGCTACCAACATCGCCACCGCAGAAGCCCTCATCATGGCACTGGAACGCGGTGACTTAGACTGGCGTGAGATCGGAAATCCGTCGATCTGACCCTGAATGCCTGAAAGAGATGTCCTAGTCTGTCCACGGCGGACAGACACTTACAGTACAGTTCTCCCCTTTTTCGGAAGGGGAAATTTTTTGCAGTCCGGTCTTCGGAATGCGAGGAGGTTTTTCATACATGGAAATCAAAATCACACGCCCGCAGGGCACAGAAGATGTCACCCCGAAGCAGATCTACAAGTGGCACACGGTGGAACGCATTGCACGGGAAACCGCAGAAAGCTTCGGCTTCCACGAAACGCGGATCCCCACTTTTGAAAACACCAATCTGTTCCTGCGGTCCGTGGGCGAGACCACTGACGTGGTACAGAAAGAAATGTACACCGTCACCGCAAAGGAAACCCAGTTTACCCTGCGTCCGGAGGGCACAGCCGGCACCATTCGTTCCATGCTGCAAAACGGCTTGCTGAATGATGCCCTGCCCCAGAAGGTGTTCTATATCCTGTCCTGCTTCCGCCACGAACGTCCGCAAAAGGGACGGCTGCGGGAATTCCACCAGTTCGGTGTGGAAATGGCAGGCAGTCAGGGACCGGCTTCTGATGCGGAGATCATTTCTCTGGCAAAAACCATTCTCGACCGTGCCGGCTTACAGAATATTGCCCTCAACATCAACTCCATCGGCTGCCCTGTCTGCCGTGCGGAGTATCACAAGGCTCTGAAAGCTTACTTCGAACCGAAAAAAGAGGAACTCTGCGAAACCTGCCAGACCCGTCTGGAAAAGAACCCCATGCGGATTTTGGACTGCAAGAGCCCGATCTGTGCCGGAATCGCCAAAGATGCTCCGGTCATTCTGGACTATCTCTGCGACGACTGCCGCACACACTTTGAAAAATTGCAGGAATATCTGAAAGCCCTGCACATCGACTACAGCATCAACCCGAAGATCGTCCGCGGTCTGGATTATTACACCAAGACTGTTTTCGAATTCATCACCACTGACATCGGTGCACAGGGCACTGTCTGCGGCGGCGGCCGGTATGACGGTCTGATCGAACAAATGGGCGGCAAGCCGACTCCGGCAATGGGATTTGCCATGGGTCTGGAACGGCTCATCATGACAATGGAACAGCAGGGCTGTGCCTTTGAGGAACCCAAGGGCTGCGATCTCTACATTGCCCCCATGGACGAAAGTGCTGTGCCTACAACAATGCAGCTGGGACAACAGCTGCGGGTTTCCGGCTATCAGGTGGAATATGATGTGATGCAGCGTGGTCTGAAGGCACAGATGAAGTATGCCAACAAGATCGGTGCCGCTTTTGTCATGGTTCTGGGCGAAAACGAACTACAGGACAAAAAGGCAAAGCTGAAGAATATGGAAACCGGCGAACAGATCGAAATTGCTCTGGACGAAACATTCGAGGACAAGTTCGACGATATTGCCGTGCAGTATATGTTCCACGACATTGTGGAAGATTTTGAAAAGGAGTGTCAGTGATCATGGATTTGATGCAGGATTTACGCCGCACCTGTTACTGCGGTGAAGTGACAAAAGCAGGAGAAACCGTCGTTGTGGGCGGATTCGTACAGAAGGTGCGGAACCTCGGCAACCTGATTTTTATCGATCTCCGCGACAGAACCGGTATTGTACAGCTGGCGTTCAACGACCAGACCGACCGTGCCATTTTTGAAAAGGCTGCGTCCTGCCACAGCGAATACGTGCTGCTGGCAAAGGGCGTTGTGGCAGAACGTTCCAGCATCAACAAGGACATGAAAACCGGTGCTGTGGAAGTGCTGGTAGATGACCTGCGTGTGCTGTCCAAGGCACAGACACCGCCTTTCGCGATCACAGACGAAACCAAGACCAACGAGGAACTGCGTCTGAAATACCGCTATCTGGATCTCCGTCGTGCTCCGCTGCAGCACAACCTGATGATGCGGCACAAAATTGCACTGGCTGCCAGAGAGTATTTCTATGCCAACAACTTCATTGAGATCGAAACCCCGATGATGATGAAGTCTACGCCGGAGGGTGCCCGTGACTATCTGATCCCCTCCCGCGTACACAACGGCAAGTTCTATGCTCTGCCCCAGTCCCCGCAGATCTACAAGCAGCTGCTGATGGTTGCCGGCATGGACCGGTATATCCAGATCGCCCGCTGCTTCCGCGACGAAGATCTCCGTGCAGACCGTCAGCCGGAATTTACCCAGATCGACCTGGAAATGTCCTTTGTGGACGTAGAAGATATTCTCCAGCTGACAGAGGGCTTTGTGAAGTATCTGTTCCAGAAAGTCCTGCACATGGATATTACCACACCCCTGCCTCGCATGACCTATCAGGAAGCCATGGAACGCTACGGTTCAGACAAGCCGGATACCCGCTTCGGCATGGAATTGCAGGATCTGTCTGACACAGTCAAGGACGTAGACTTTATGGTATTCCGTTCGGCACTGGAAGCCGGCGGCAGCGTTCGGGCAATCGTGGCAAAAAATGCAGCTTCCGTGCTGACACGAAAGGAAATCGACAAGCTGACCGAAAAGGCAAAGGGCATCGGTGCAAAGGGACTGGCATTCATTCGCTGGAACGATGAGAAGCCCACCTGCTCTTTCGCAAAGTTCCTGCCGGAGGGCAAGCTGGACGAGATCCTGTCCCGTCTGGACTGTGCCAAGGGCGACGTGGTTCTCATTGTGGCAGATAAGAACAAGGTGACCCTGCCGGTACTGGGAGCACTCCGTCTGGAAGTGGCAAAGAAGCTGGATCTGATTCCGGAGGGCAAGTTCAACTTCCTGTGGATCACCCAGTTCCCGTTCTTCGAATGGAACGAGGACACCCAGCACTGGGACGCAATGCACCACCCGTTCACCATGCCCATGGACGAGTGCCTGCCCTATCTGGACAGCGATCCGGCACGTGTCACTGCAAAGGCATTTGATTTGGTGCTGAACGGTACAGAACTGTCCTCCGGTTCCATTCGTATCACCGATTACGAGTTGCAGGAAAAGATGTTCCAGGCACTGGGACTGACCGACGAGGAAATCGAAGCCAAGTTCGGCTTCTTGGTAGAGGCGTACCACTACGGTGCACCGCCTCACGGTGGTCTTGGCATTGGTCTGGATCGTCTGGCAATGGTAATGTTACAGGCGGAAAGTCTGCGTGACGTGGTGGCATTCCCGAAGGTGCAGAACGCAAGCGAACTGATGAGTGCCTGCCCTGCTCCGGTAGATGCCGAAAGTCTGGACGTACTGGGCATTCAGGTAACGCACAGCGAAGACGACGAATAAAGACAACGCTGCATAAAAATAAAGTCAGCCCGTGGGAGATTTCCCGTGGGCTGGCTTTTTTTATCCTATGAACGTCTTTTCAAAAGTGTATCCATTGCCGCAAATGCTTCATGCTCCGGCAGAATTTCTCCGTACCGCAAGGCAGTATAGGCTTCTGTCACCGTGTTCCACTGAGGCAGCGTTTCCTGTTCCCCACCGGTGGACAGATGGTTCAGAATTTCCGCCGGACTGGCTGCCGGCAGGGCAACTTCTTCCGGCAGCCGTGCCAGCAGCAACGCGTACCCCAGCCGGAAGCGTTCCGCCTGTTCCGGCAAACGTTGATACCGGCGGTAAGCCTTTTTCCAGTCACGGCGGCGGTACAGGGCTGCCGCAGACGGAGCCGGCTGTTCAGCAGTCAGCAAGTCCTCCACATAGTCGCAGTACGCCTCGTGCCGGTCGTTCCGCTGCTCCGCGTGGTTTTTCCGCAGATGCCGCTGTATCCAGTGCCGCAGGCTGTACCACGCGGAAAGCAGTGCATCGCCAATTTCGCGGCGTTTCCAGATGACCAGCACCAGCACTGCCACCAGCAGAACCAGTTCGATCACCAGCCGAATCCAGCCGGCAGCACCGTTTTGCTGTAGCTGCATCACCTGTTCCGATGTGTCCTCCGGCAGTTCCGCAGTCTGTTCCTGACTGCCGCGGGAGAGCAGCCAACGCAGAGCGTACCACACTGCCGTGTACAGCAGCCGCCACGCCCAACGCATGACTTTTGCCAGCGGTCGGCTGCACAGCACCAGAAGCAGCCCTATGCCGCAGAGCACGCCCATCAGCTTTCCGTTGGACTTCCGGATCTCCGTCGGCAGTTCCCATGTGTCCCCGTCCCGACCGGAAAGCATGCGTTCCATAGCGTCCCGATTGTGGATCAGGGCAAACAGTGCCGCATTCGCCGCAAACAGCAGCATCACCGGCACAAAGGGCAGCTTGGCATGGCTAAGATATAACAGGAATCCGGTGAAGCAGTCCCACAGGCACAGCCCCACAAATACATTCGGGTGTGCCAGATGCTCCAGCGGGTGAAACACCAGCCGTGCACTGCCGAAAAAGCAGCCGCCTGCCAGAATTCCCCACAGCACCTGTGCCAGCCTTGCCGGATAGGGGGCGAACAGACAGCCTGCCATGCAAAGCAGCAGCGTGATTGCCCAGACACCGCCGTTGATCCACTTGGGGTGTCTGGCGTACTGCCGCCGCAGCAACAGGATATACAGCATGCCCAGCCATGCACAGCCTGCAAGGGCTGCCGTCATCACCGGAGCCGTCCACTGTTCCCCATTGCTCCACACGCGAAGCAGCACCGGAAAGGGATAGAGAGCCGCAGCCAGTGCCGTTACCAGCAGCCAGTGCAGCCAAAAGCGGATATTTTTCATAATGCCGCCTCCCCGTTTCGCAGATACTCCGGTGCAGGAACGACGGCATCCGCACAGTTTCCGCTGTCATGGGCATGTCCCGTCACCAGCACCAACCCGCCGGACTGTTGCTTCCAGCGTGCCACACGCCGGTCTGTATAGGGCGTGATCAGCAGCACGGTTTCCTGTGTCATGCGGCTGGCAGACAGTGAGAGCAGCCGGGGCATGGACAGCACGTCCTGCAACTGCAACTCCGCCAGCTGCTGCAAAAGCCGGTGATACATGGTATTGCCGGCACCGTAGGGCGTGGCAATGGGGTTGCCCTTGGCATTGCGTTCCCCTACGCACAGCCGCACCTGCCAGCCGTTGCTGCAAAATTCCCAGAGGCACTGGGCACACACCCGAATGGTGTGCTCCAACAATTCGCTGTCCGGTGTCATCTGTCCGGCATCGGGGCGGTGGGATTCCAGTGCCAGCAGCACCGTTGCCGTCTGCCGAGCCGTCCGTTCCTCCTGCCGCATCAGCAGCGTTCCGGCATGTGCAGAAGCTTTCCAGTGCATGCGGTGTATCGGATCACCAGTCACATATTCCCGCACACCGGCAGACAGGCAGGGATCTGTCAGCAGGCTGTACCGCACCGCCTGTTCCCCGTACTGCTGCCGCAGCAGCTTCGGCAGAAGCAGCCCCGCTTCGGTCAGCCGCTTCGGCAGTACGGTCAGCTTTTCGCCGTGGTCTGCGGCATGGAGAGAGAGCCGCACGATACCCAGCAAATCCGACGTTACCAGCACGATATGTTCCATTTCATATACCCCGCGTTTTTCGCAGGTGATCTCCCAGACGCGGCTGACACGGGAACGGCTGCGGACGGAGAAAAAGCTGCTGACAAACCGGTTTTCTCCGGTGACAGCAGAATTCGCCTCCGGAAAGTCCAGCCAGCGGGACGTGGTCAGTTCTGCCTTGAGCCACGGCACCGGCAGTGTTTTGTCATTGGTAACAGTTTCCACAAATTGCAGAGATTCGCCCTCGGTGCGTTCTGTTTCCGAAAAGTGACAGTAATAGGACAGCCCTTCCAGTCCCCGCCGGCGGTACAGTCCCACCTCTCCGAACAGCACCAGCAGCACCAGCAAAATTACTGCGATCAGTTCCATAGCGATTCCTTTGGCACGGGAACTGTTTGCAGCAGTTCTTCGGCAATGCTGCGGCAGGTTTCCTGATTCTCCTCCCACATGCTGCCCCGTGCGGTCATGCGGTGTGCCATGCAGTCGGCGGCGATCCACTTGATGTCATCGGGTGTCACGTAGGTTCTGCCATGCATCGCTGCTGCTGCCCTGGAAACTTCCAGCAGCGACAGCATGCCGCGGGTGCTGAGCCCCAGCTGTATCCCGCGGTGCTCACGGGAGGCGTGAGCCAGTTCCACCAGATATTCCTGCACAGCGGCAGAAACGGTCACCTGTGCCAGCTCCTGCCGTGCTGCCAGCAGCTGTGCCGCAGTTGCCACCGGCTTGCTCTCCGGCACTGCCGCAGGACGGGACAGCAGGGCAAGTTCCTGTTCCTTTTCCGGATACCCCAGCGACAGACAGAGCAGAAAGCGGTCCAGCTGTGCCTCCGGCAGCGGAAATGTCCCCTGCATCTCCACAGGGTTCTGGGTGGCGATCACGAAAAACGGCTCCTCCAGCGGATACGTTACGCCGTCCGCAGTGACCTGCCGTTCTTCCATGCACTCCAGCAGTGCCGACTGGGTGCGGGGCGTGGCACGGTTGATCTCGTCCGCCAGCAAAATCTGGGTGAACACCGCCCCTTTCCGGAACGTAAACGCACCGGTTTTCGGCTCCGGAATGCTCACGCCGATCAGGTCGGTAGGCAGCAGGTCTGGTGTAAACTGGATACGGTGAAAGTCCGCGTCCAGTGCTCCGGCAAGGGTGCGGGCAAGGGTGGTTTTTCCGGTTCCCGGAATATCGTTCAGCAGCACGTGTCCCCCGCAGTACAGGGCGGCAAGCACCTTTTCGATCACATCTTCTTTGCCGTAAATGCGGGCAGAGATCGCATCACGGAGAGTTTGGGTAAGGGTAGTAATTTCAGACATAGACGATTCCTTTCGTTTGAAGTGCAAAACAAGTACATGCTCTATTATAACACAGTTTCGGCTGAAAAACAAGGGAAACACTGCATAAGAGCCTGCTCCCGGACAAACCGAAAGCAGGCTCTTACAATTACAAGGGCTGTATCGCCCAGATGCATTTAAAGGAAAATATACTTCAGCACGAACAGCACCGCCAGAACATACATCAGCGGTTTCACCTGCTTGCCCTTGCCGCAAACCAGATGCAGTACTACATAGGAGATGATCCCGATGGAAATGCCCTCCGAGATGCTGTAGAACAGCGGCATTGCCACGATGCACAGGTATGCCGGAATGGCTTCCAGAAAGCTTTCTTCGGAGAATTTGATGTCCGGAATGGTGGTGAACATCAGGAAGCCGACGATGACCAGAGCCGGAGCCGTCGCAAAGGACGGAATGGCAATGAAGATCGGGGCAAACAGCATGGAGATCAGGAACAGCACCGCAGTGACTACCGCAGTCAGACCGGTTCTGCCGCCCTCTGCCACGCCGGCGGAGGATTCTACAAATGTGGTAGTGGTGGAAGTACCCAGAACTGCACCTGCGGAGGTGGCAACTGCATCTGCCATCAGTGCCGGCTTGATCTGGGGCAGCTTGCCGTCCTTGTCCAGCATATTGCCCTTGTTGCACACGCCGATCAGCGTGCCCAGTGTGTCGAAAATATCCACGAACAGGAACGAGAAGATAACCACGATAAAGTTCACAATGCTGACACCGTCAAAGTCGAATTTGAAGCACTGCCCGAACGTATCGCCCAGTGCAGAGAAGTCGGTCATGGAAAATGCCGGCAGCAGGCTGTTATAGCCAGCCTCCGGATCTACAACGTACAAACCGGTCAGCTGGCAGAGAATGCCCAGCACCCACGTTGCCAGAATGCCGATCAGAATCGAGCCCTTCACCCGCTTGATGTACAGGAACGCGGTAAACAGGGTACCTATAATTGCCAGCAGGGCACAGATGCCGCCGGTACGGAAGTTGTCCGTAAAGGAAACGACTGTTACCAGCGTGGAATCACTGTTGACAACAACACCGGCGTTCTGCAAGCCGATAAAGGCGATGTACACGCCGATACCAACGGAAACCGCTTTTTTCAGAGAAAGCGGAATGACGTTGAACAACGCTTCCCGCACATTCGTCAGGGACAGCACAATAAAGACGATACCCTCCACGAACACGGCAAGCAGTGCCACCTGCCACGGATAACCCATGTTACCGCAGACGGTATAGGCGAAAAAGGCGTTCAGTCCCATGCCGGCAGACAGGGCAAAGGGCAGATTTGCCATCATGCCCATACACATGGTGCCGAGGAACGATGCCAGACAGGTTGCCAGCAGCACGGCAGTGGGATTCATGCCGGTCGAACTCAAAATGCTGGGGTTGACTGCCAGAATGTACGCCATTGTCATGAATGTAGTAACGCCGGCAATACACTCCGTTCTGACATTGGTGTTATGCTCTTTCAGGTGAAAAATCTTTTCAAACATTATACTTCTTCTCCTTCATCATATTCCGCAATATACGGCAGATTGCGATAGATCTCGCCGCAGTCCAGTCCATAGCCGATCACAAAATGATCCGGAATGGTAAACAGGGAAATGTCTGCGTCCAGCTTTACCAGACGGCGTTCCGGCTTGTCCAGCAGGGTGATGACTTTCAGCGAAAGCGGGTTTCTCGCTTTCAGCAGCTTCAGCACGTCGTTCAGGGTTCTGCCGGTGTCGATGATGTCCTCGGCAATGATGACATGATAGCCGCTGATGTCCTGCATCAGATCCATGGTGATCTTGACGATGCCGGAAGAAGATGTGCCGTTGTAATAGCTCTTGGCACACATGAAAGCCGTTTCACAGGGAATGGTAATAGCACGGCACAGGTCTGCCATAAACACGAATGCCCCGTTGAGGATACTCACCAGCAGCAGCGGCTTGCCCTCGTATTCCCGACTGATCTGTGCACCCACTTCCTGAATTTTGTCCTGTATCTCCTGTTCTGTGATCAGGACGCGTTTGATCTTCTTCTGAAATTCCTGTGTTGTCATAACAAAACTCCTTTACTACTCTGTCCGTACAGCTTTCATGGCACGTTTATTTTCATACATACGCTTATCTGCCAGTTTATAAAGATCCTTATAGGAACGGCTGCCCACCTCTTTCACAAAGGCATAGCCCACCGCTGTTCCCAGCTGCCATACACCGTGTTCGTTTTCCTGATTGAATACAGTGATCTGTTCCCACATATCTGCAATGATCTTTTTTACCCGTTCTTCATCAGTATTATAGATAATGCTGATAAACTCGTCGCCGCCGCTTCTGCCGATAAAATTGCCTGCGGGAATGCTGTTTCGCAGCACTTCGGCGAACTTTGCGATCATCTGATCGCCGGCATCATGTCCGCAATTGTCGTTGGTTTTTTTCAAACCGTTCAGGTCGAACATCATAAAGCACAGCCGGTCATCCGGTGCGATTCCCATATGGATCAGTTCGTTGCACTTGTTCCGATTATACAGACCAGTCGCTTTGTCACGGAACAGCTTGTCCTGTGCATTACGAAGCGTAAGAATTCCAATTACCACGATGTACACGACAATGCCGATCATGGTGAAAAACATCAAATTGGAAGAATGCCATATCAAAAAGCAAAGCACATCCAGCGAGATCGACAGCATCAGGCAAATTACCGAAGCCATAAACAGCTTGTGCCGCATGTCGTTTCTGTGCCGGGGATAAATGACGAACTCCAATACGATCATAAAAATTGCTTCTGCCAGAATCAGATAGACAAAGAGGCCCTGTGATTCCCGCAGTGCCACGATCCGCAGCAGGTGCAGCAGACCCGCTATCGCCGCCAGCACAGCATTGCCGATCATCAGCCCGTACATTGCCCTCTGAATGGTGCTGTGCGGTCGGGCAGAAATATTGATGTACATGGCCACGAAAAATGGCAGCAGCAGTATGGCGATGCTGCTTAAATAAGAAAAAAACCGCACATGTGCCGGCAACAGCCATGTGATCAGACAGGTGTCTGAAATTTTCCAGCACCCCACCAGCACGGAAACCATGCCCAATGACGAAAGATTCAGACGGATCCGCATTTTGACACGATAGTAGAACGCAATGCCCAGATAGATAATACCGAATAAAATCAGAAATATCCCGAAAAAGCAAAAAACTGCATCCTGTTTCAAAATCTTCCAGAACAGCGGATACTGGCTGCCCTCATAAAACGTCACAGCACGTTTGACAGTTGCGGCATACAGCGGCTGCAGCTCTACGGTGACTTCCTTTCCGTTGTCTGCACGAAGCAGTGTCAGATTGACCCAATAACAGCCCGTGGCACTGACTTTGTTGGTTTCGATGCGATGCTTGTCAAAGACCAGTTCTCCGTTGATATAGACCTTGGTATTGCTGTTGATAACATAAAACATCAGCTGCTTTTCCGTCAGATTGTTGTCCAGCGTAAAGTGAAACTCTCTGGTCACGCCCTGCGGAGCCGCTACATCAGAGCGGGTTTCTTCTGCCACTTCCTGTACCTCTTTACAGGTCGGCATGGCACGCTGTTCTGCAATCAGTCCGCCATTAGGGTTTTCCAAAAAAAAGCCCAGACAGAGCAGGATCATTGCTGCCAAAAACAAAGCAATATGTACCAGATACGTATACTTTTTTGTCATTGCACCACCTCCTGTGAAACAAAACCAGATACTGCACAGGCTCTTATGCCTTTTTCTTTTTCTGTTCGGTCACCTTTTCTGCCTCCATATTTTTCGGCAGCACCAGATTCAGCAGGATCGACACCAGAAATACCACGGCAACACAGTTCTGTGCAAAGACATTCTGCACCATCCGGGGGAAAATCGCAAACAGATCTGCACATTCGGTAAAGCCCAGACCGATGCTCAGGGACAGTGCGGCAATAATCATATTCCGCTGGGTAAAGCCGCACTTGCTGATCATCTGCAAGCCGCTGACTACAATGGTGCCGAACATCATAATGGTACAGCCACCCAGCACTGCGTCCGGCAGTGTTGCCAGCAATGCTCCGAAGATCGGAAAAATGCCGGCGAGGATCATGATTACAGCTCCGATGGCAATGGTGAACCGGTTTACCACTTTGGTCATTGCCACCAGTCCTACGTTCTGGCTGAACGAAGTGATCGGCATGCAGCCGAACACGGAGGAAAGGGAGCTGACAAAGCCGTCACAGGCAATCGAGCCGGAGGTTTCCTGCGTGGTCACGTCACGATCCAGACCAGAGGCAGCCAGTGCCGAGGTATCCCCAATGGTTTCCGTGGCAGACACCAGAAAGATCAGCACCACCGACAAAATAGCATCGGCGTGGAACTCCATGCGGAACGGCATCAGGTGGGGAACCGCAATGATCGAGGTTTCCCGCAGGGCGGAGAAATCGACCTTTCCCATAAACACCGCGAGAATATAGCCCACTACCAGACCGAACAACACGGACAGCTGCTTGAAGTAGGACTTCGCGAAAATGTGGAACAGGATACAGCAGAGCAGCGTTACAGAGCCGAGGATCCAGTTTTCCGCAGAGCCGAAATCTGCACTGCCGCTGCCGCCGCCGAATGAAGTCGCTCCGACTGTCAGCAGCGAAAAGCCGATCGCCGTGACCACGCTGGCGGACACGATCGGGGCAATGATCCTGATCCAGAACTTCGCAAAAAGTCCCAGTATGCCCTCCACTATGCCGCCGATGAGCACGGCTCCCATAATCGCTCCATAGCCGTATTGGGCACCGATAAAGCACAGCACCGACACAAAGGTGAAGCTGATGCCCATGACGATCGGCAGTCCGGAACCAATTTTATGGAAAATCGGGAACAGCTGCACCAGCGTGCCGATACCGGCAATCAGCATGGCACTCTGGATCAGCATTGCCATATCAGAAGCCGCCAGTCCGCAGGCTCCGCCTACGATCAGGATCGGGGCAATATTTGCCACGAACATGGCGAGGATATGCTGCAAGCCAAAGGGAATCGCCTTATGCACCGGCACCATGCCGTTCAGCTGGTACAGATTCGTAATGGAAGCTTCTCCCATCGCCTGTTTCACGCGGGCTAAAAATTTTTGTTTTTCCATTTGTCCGCCTCCTTTCAGTTCTGTTCCCGAAAGACAATGGTGCCGGTGGAAGCGTCCATACTGTCTACGATTGCCAGCGATTCCAGCGGGTAGCCCAGATTCCGGATAATGCGTCCGCCCTGCTGGAAGCCCTTTTCTACAGCAATGCCGATGCCCTCAACGGTTGCACCCGCCTGTGCCACAATGGAGATCAGTCCTTGCAGGGCACAGCCGTTTGCCAGAAAATCATCGATAATCAGCACCTTGTCCTCGGGGTGCAGAAACTTTTTCGAAACGATCACCTGATTTTTGCACTTGTGGGTGAACGATTCCACCTCTGCCACGTAGACCGCACCGTCAATATTGACGCTCTTGGACTTCTTGGCGAACACCACCGGCACGTGGAAACAGCTTGCCACGATACAGGCGATACCGATACCGGAAGCCTCAATGGTCAGGATCTTGTTGATCTCCTTGTCTGCAAAGCGGCGTTTGAACTCCTCCCCCATTTGCTGGAACAGGGTCACGTCCATCTGGTGATTCAGAAAGCTGTCCACTTTCAGAATGTTGCCTTCCTTGACGATACCGTCCTTTACGATTCTTTCCTCTAAAAAATTCATGTCACTCGTTCCTTCCTCGGCATTTTGTCAGCATCTGTGCAAAGGCAGCACCGCACAAAAATTTGCAAGCAGATGGCGTGCAAAGTCGCCAGACGCTCTTTGTACGGTATTGCCGATAAATATATGTAGCTTATTATACCATTCTCTGCCGGAAAAGTCAATTCGAAATCCGTCGGATTTCGCAGAAGTTTTTGGATTCTTTACGGTTTTTCTGTTTTTCAGAGGGAAACACTGCATAAAGCTTGTGCGTAAGATGCGTCATCAGATTTCTGGGCAATATGACGGAAAATCTGCAAGCAGATTGCGTTCAAAGCCGTCAGGCGGGCTTTATGCAGTGCTTCCTGAATTCACAAAAAGCTTCTCTATCCCCTCGGGTATGAAATGGATGAAACAAATTTCCGCTTGCAAGCCTTTCACTGATTTATCGTTCTGATTTTGTGCATTGTGACGATTTCGAGAAATGCTGCCTACTTTTGCTTGACACTTACGCTGGATATTTTATGCTGGATATTTTTTGTAGAGTATGGTATAATAAAAGTGATTCAATCAAGAAAAACCACTGTTCTAAGGTGCTGATACCTGTTATTTATGGAGAGGGTGGTTGTGTTGATTGTATAATAAAATTTTAATAATTAAAAAGGAAATACTATTATGAATATTCCTCACAATAGTTTAATGGAGAAAATCAAAGAACTTGTGTGCTTATGCGAACAGATTGCATCTGATTATGGTGACGATGCTTCATGGTTCAAACAACCTGCATCAGATGAAATGATTTCTAATTGGGAAAATAAACACAATGTTTTTATTCCTGAAACATATAAAGAATGGTTAAGTTTCACGAATGAAGCACAAATTAGAAACTCATTGGCACATTTTTATGGGCCGGACAAGTTTGTTATGAACTCTGGAGACTTACCAGAAGACTTGATTGTAATTGCAGATTTAATAGGTGATGGTGAACAATTATGTTTTTCAAAAATAACAAGGAATTTTGTTTGGGTTGACCATGGTGAGTTAGAAATAATAGATGATTTTGGTGCCGTTTTAAGTGAAATAATTAGAATGCTTAAGCCCAAAAGCTGCTTATCTCCTGAAATGAAAGAATTATTAATGAATATGGTTAAAAATAATAGCCAGGATAAAAAGAGAAATAATGGCAATGAAAGAAATAACAGATGATTTTAATAGTTTATTCTTAGATGCTCGTAAAGAGTATTTGGAAGCATTAAAGGCAGAATCTAAAACACAATACGATAAGTTTATTAAAGACTTAGGGAAACACTGCATAAAGCTTGTGCGTAAGATGCGTCGTCAGATTTCTGGGCAATATGACGGAAAATCTGCAAGCAGATTGCGTGCAAAGCCGTCAGGCAGGCTTTATGCAGTGCTTCCATAGGGTAACAATAAAATAAAACGACCGCAAGCCGGAAAGCCGCGGTCGTCTGGGGATCTTCTGTGGTGAATGGAGTCCATTTTTTGAAATGGTCTACTCATTCCGATAATCGTCCAGAAAGCTATGCACCACGTGATCTTTCTGGTACGAAATGATTTTGTTCAGGTTGATATTCTCCACGCTGCGGAAAATGTTCTTTTCGATCTGCGGATTTTCCTCTGCCAGCTTGGCGATCAGCTGCTTCACCACCATACGCTTGGAAACCGTCCGTTCGTCAGGATCACAGGTAGTGCAGGTGTCCGTGAAGTGGCAGGCACACTGGATAAACTGCAAGTCGTGATACCGACACCAGTGCTTGATGTCGGCTTCCCGAATCAGGTACATGGGGCGAATCAGCTGCATGCCCTCGAAATTGGCACTGTGCAGCTTCGGCATCATGGTTTCCACCTGTCCGCCGTAGATCATGCTCATGAGAATCGTTTCAATGACATCGTCAAAATGGTGTCCCAGAGCGATCTTATTACAGCCCAGTTCCTTTGCCTTGTTATACAAATGTCCACGCCGCATACGGGCACAGAGATAGCAGGGGTTATTCTGCACGTGATACACCGAATCAAAAATATTGGTTTCGAACACGGTAATGGGAATTTGCAGCAGCTTGGCGTTGGATTCGATGATCTGCCGGTTCTCGGCACTATAGCCGGGATCCATGACCAGAAAGACCAGTTCAAAGGGAAATTTCCCGTGCCGCTGAATCTCCTGAAACAGCTTCGCCATGAGCATCGAGTCCTTGCCGCCGGAAATACACACGGCAATGCGGTCGTTGGGCTGAATCAGGTCATAGGTCTTGATTGCCTTGGCAAACCGGCTGAAGATCACCCGATGAAACTTTTTCCGCAGTCCCTGTTCCACTTCGGCAGCCTTTTCGTTTTTGGTTTCCCGCCGGATCTTCTCCTGAAGCCACTTGACATAGCCGCCCACCAGATTCACTGCCGCGTAGCCTTCTTCCCGCAGCTGTTCCGCCACATCAGCACTCAGGATACCGCTGCGGCAGTAGATCACCAGTGTTTTATCCTTGGGCAGATTCTCGTGAGAGGCTTCCAGTTCCTTTTGCGGGATCAGCACTGCCCCGTCGATATGCCCCAGAGCAAACGCCGTACTGTCCCGCATGTCGATGATCTGACAGGCAGACGGCTCCATGGCTGCCAGTTCCTGTATTGTGATTTCTTCTATCATGTACTTACCTCACCAAACCGCGGTGATACGCGGCGTTTCATTCTGAAATTTCTTTTTCTCCGTCGATATACGGCTGGAAATAGCTGTCCACCAGACCGCCGCCCAGATTGTCACAGCCGTTGCAGAATTCACAGGTCTGTCCGCAGACCTGCAGCGACTGATTCACAATACGGATTCGTTCTTCCCGTGTGGTATCTTTGATCAATATGGATTGCATGATGATTCCTCCCATAGAAAAACCTGCTTTCAGTGGCATTCCACGAAAACAGGTTCTCAGACAGCACCTATGCATACGCTCTACGCTTCGCTGTCCAGCTTTTCAATGGCTTCCCGCAGGGTACGCCAGCCCAGCACGGCACACTTTACCCGTGCCGGCATATGGGAAATATCCTGTAGTGCAGAAGCTTCTTCCAGCTCCTCCACTTCCGCATCAGTTGCCGTGCCCTTGATCATTTTCAGGAACAGGTCTGACAGATGCAGTGCCTCTGCCTTGGTCTTGCCGATGATCATGCCGATCATAATATCCGCAGATGCCTGCGAAATGGCACAGCCGTCCCCGTTGAAAGATGCGTCCTGAATCACGCCGTCCTTCATGACCAGATTCAGCCAGATGTCATCGCCGCAGTTGGGGTTGACACCCTCCAGCTGAATGGTCGGACATTCCAGATCATATTTGAATTCCGGACGGACGTTGTGTTCCGTCAGGATCTCGTTATAAAAATTATTCATTGCCAAAGCCCATCCTTCTCCGAATATTGGAAACGCTCTCTAAGAACCGGTCGATCTCCTCTTTGGTGTTATAGAACATCAGGCTTGCACGGGCAGTGGAATGGATTCCCAGATGATCGTGCAGCGGCTGTGCACAGTGGTGACCGGCACGAATATCCATGCCGTCGCTGCTGAGCACTTCGCTGATGTCGTGCGGGTGCACCTGATCGACGGTAAAGGAAACGATACCGGTATGGTTGTCCTCCCGCTGTGACCCCAGCACATGTACATGGGGAATGGCATTCATGCCGCGGAACAGATAGGCTGTCAGTTCCTGCTCCACAGCATGGAGAGTGTCCATACCGTAGGATTCCAGATAATCGATTGCCGCAGCCAGTCCCACGGCTCCGCCGGCATTGACCGTGCCGGCTTCGAATTTGTGGGGCAGTTCCGCATAGACTGCATCGTAGCGGGAAACGGTTTCGATCATTTCCCCGCCGGTGAGGAACGGCGGCATTTTTTCCAGCAGTTCCTGCTTGCCGTACAGCACGCCGATCCCCATGGGAGCCAGCATCTTATGACCGGAAAATGCCACAAAATCCACGTCCAGTTTCTGCACGTCAATGGGCATATGAGGGGCACTCTGTGCCGCGTCCATCAGGATTACTGCACCGCAGGCTCTGGCACGCTTCACCAGTTCCGGAATATCGTTGACACAGCCCAGCACGTTGGAAACCTGTGTCACTGCCACCAGCTTGGTGTGTTCCGAGAAAGCCTCGTCCATTTTTTCCTTGGGGATGGTGCCGTCCGGCTCGCATTCCAGAAAGACCAGCTTGGCACCGGTGGCACGGGAAACCATCTGCCACGGCAGAATATTGCTGTGGTGTTCCAGAATGGAAACCAGAATCTCGTCACCGGCTTTCAGGTTTGCCATGCCGTAGCTGTACGCCACCAGATTCATGCTCTCTGTAGCATTTCGGGTGAAGATGATCTCCTCAGGACAGGCAGCATGTATAAACCGCTGCACGGTTTTTCTGGCGTTTTCATAGCGTTCCGTAGCTTCTACGCTCAAGGGGTACAGTCCGCGGAGCACATTGGCGTTATACTTTTCATAGAATTCCTGCACCGCATCGATCACACACTTCGGCTTCTGGGAAGTCGCCGCGTTGTCAAAATAGACCCGATCGGTGTTCTGGAGCAGCACAAAGTCCTGCCGCACGTTTTCCGGATTCCACGCTATCATGTCAGATCACCTCCTCGATTTTCCGGTGCATATACTCTGCTGCTTTCTCGTCAGCAGTTTCCTGACAAAGCTTTTCCAACCGAGCCTTTGCCACGATCTTTTCCGCTTCGCTCTTGCTGATGCCGCGGGCTTCAAAGTAGAACAGCATGCCCTGTTCCAGTTCGCCGATAGAAGCACCGTGGCTGCCCTTGACATCTTCTTCGGTGCAGAGGATCAGCGGAATGGTCTTATTGACAACGTCATCTCCCAGCAGGAGCACGTTTTCTTCTTCCTTACCCTCCGAGCCGGCACAGCCACGCTTCAGGTCAATGGTGCCGCGGAATGCCTTTTCGGCTCCGTCGTACAAGGTGCCGTCTGCCTGAATGTCACTCTGGGTGTTCTTGCCGATATGGTTGGCAATCACGTTCATATCCAGCTTTTTGGACGGCTTTACCAGATAGCCGGATTTGCAGGTGAAGCTGCTGCCGTTTCCTGCCAGATCGGTACGGATACCGGAAATCACATTGCCCTGTGCCAGATACAGCCGGATCACCTCGAAAGAAGCCTTTTCGCCGGTAACACAGCCCACATCATTGATGCACTCTGCACTGGCATCGGCAAGGATCTGCACCAGCCGAACAATTGCTCCGGCCTCTGCACGAATCACAGTCCGCAGTGCCGCATGGGAAGCGTCTGCTTTCCAGATCTGCACCAGTGTCAGTTCGCTGCCGGCTTCTGCCTGTACATGGACAAATGCCGCACAGTCGCCGCCGTCCTCGCTGCCGATCTCCATACGCAGGGTGTCGCTGCCGTTTTCCGGAACGGTCACGGTCATGCCCCACTGAAACAGGTTGTCCACATTCCTGCCCACGCCGGTTTCCACGGCACTACAGTCGGTGCAGGGCTCCAGTGCGGAAACTGCTGCAACACCGTTTTCGGAAACGGTCTGCACGGTGCAGGGCTTCACCGGTGTATAGGGTTCTGTTTTGCAGGCATTGACATGCAGTCTGTGCCATGTCAGTGTCGGAAGTGCATTTACTCGAATTGTATTATTTTCCATCATGCTCACCTCACCCAATGCTGCCTTTCATTTCCAGACGAATCAGATTGTTCATTTCGATCGCATATTCCAGCGGCAGTTCCTTGGAAACGTTGTCTGCAAAGCCGCTGACGATGCATGCCCGGGCATCTTCTTCGCTCAGACCTCTGGACATCAGGTAGAAAATTGCTTCGTTGCTGATCTTGCCGATCTGTGCTTCGTGTCCCACGTCTGCCTTGCGGGTGCGGACATCGATCGCCGGAATGGTATCCGACTGGGACTGTGCGTCCAGCATCAGGGATTCGCAGGAAACCGAGGACTTCGAGCCCTCTGCGTCCTTATTGACCACAACGGAACTGCGGAACGTGCTGATACCGCCGTCCTTGGAAATCGACTTGGTGTTGATATAAGAACTGGTGTCCGGAGCCGCATGAACGACCTTGGCACCGGTGTCCAGATTCTGTCCCTTTCCGGCGAAAGTAATGCCGGTGAACTCCATTTTTGCCCCCTTGCCCTTGAGGATACTCATGGGGTACAGATAGGACACATGAGAACCGAACGAACCGGAAACCCATTCCACCTTGCCGCCCTCTTCGACCAGTGCACGCTTGGTATTCAGGTTGTACATGTTCTTCGACCAGTTTTCAATGGTGGAGTACCGCAGTGTGGCATTCTTGCCCACGAACAGTTCGACACAGCCGGCGTGGAGATTTGCCACATTGTATTTCGGGGCGGAGCAGCCCTCGATAAAGTGCAGGTATGCTCCCTCTTCCACGATGATCAGCGTATGTTCAAACTGTCCTGCTCCCGGTGCATTCAGACGGAAATAGGATTGCAGCGGAATCTCCACGGACACGCCCTTCGGCACGTACACAAAGGAACCGCCGGACCAGACTGCACCGTGCAGAGCCGCAAACTTATGGTCTGTCGGCGGCACCAGCTTCATGAAGTGCTTGCGGATCATGTCCGCATATTCGCCGTGCATGGCACTCTCCAGATCGGTATACACTACGCCCAGATCGGCAACTTCCTGCCGCACATTGTGGTACACCAGTTCGGAGTCATACTGTGCTCCCACACCGGCAAGGGACTTTCGCTCTGCCTGCGGAATGCCCAGACGTTCGAAGGTATTCTTGATGTCCTCCGGCACGTCGGACCACTTGGTTTTCATATTGGTATTGGGGCGGACATAGGTAACAATGTTGTCCATGTTCAGCCCGTCGATAGACGGGCCCCAGTCCGGCACCTGCAATTCGTTGTAGATCTGGAGGGAGTGCAGACGGAACTGCTGCATCCAGACCGGATCGTTCTTTTCTTTGGAGATCTGTTCTACCAGTGCCGGTGTCAAGCCGGCATCAATCTTATAGGCATCGGTTTCTGTATCTTTAATATCGTAGACACTTCTGTCAATATCTGCGATCTGCTGTTTTTCTTTCACGCGTTTTCACCCTTTCGGTATTCCTGCAACACTTGAGAAACGCTGCATAAAGTTCGCCTGACGGCTCTGCACACAATCTGCGTACAGTCTTCTTTATCCAGTGTGATTACTCTGCATTTTCATAAGCGGCAAAGCCGTTTTCGTTGACTTCTTCAATCAGGGAACTGTCGGAGGTCTTGACGATCTTACCGTTCACCATGATGTGCGTATAGTCTACCGGCAGTGCTTCCAGAATCTTGGTGCTGTGGGTAATGACCAGCAGGCTGCCCCTGGACTGCTTGCGGTATGCTTCGATGCCCTTGGAAACGGTGCGGACAGCATCAACGTCCAGACCGGAGTCGGTTTCGTCCAGAATGACAAATTCCGGATTCAGCATCAGCATCTGGAGGATCTCAGTCTTTTTCTTTTCGCCGCCGGAGAAACCCACGTTCAGGTCACGCTCTGCATAGGACGGATCCATCTGGAGCAGTGCCATTTTTTCTTCCAGTTCCTTTTTGAAGCTGAACAGACGGACACGCTTGCCGGTCTTGGCTTCCAGTGCACTGCGGATAAACGCACTGACGGTGATGCCCGGAATCTCAATGGGGTTCTGGAACGACAGGAAAATGCCGTTCTTGGCACGTTCGTTATCCGGCATTTCGTTGATATTCTGTCCCTTATAGATGATGTCGCCGCCGGTGACGGTGTAAGCAGGATTGCCCATGAGTGCAGCACCCAGTGTGGACTTACCGGTGCCGTTCGGTCCCATCAGGACGTGTACTTCATTCTCGTGAATGTCCAGATCGATGCCGTGAAGAATTTCTTTTTCTCCGGCACATACTTTCAAATTCTGAATACGCAGCAGATCATTATGACTCATGTTACATCTTCTCCTTCATCTTTATAATTTACCGCATCGGCAAGGGTAATGGAATTCAAATAGTTATTGATCAGTGCAGAAAGCCCTTTCCAGATCGGCAGTGTGGAACAGGAATCCGCAGTTTCGCAGATCGGCGTTCCGTTTTCAATGCACTTTACCGGTTCGATGGATTCTTCCACCGCCCGCAGAATTTCTCCCACGCTGTATTGCTCCGGCGGACGGGACAGGCGATAGCCGCCGCCCTTGCCGCTTGCCGCTTCCACAAACTTTTTCTTGGAGAGCATCGAGGTGATGTTTTCCAGATATTTGAGAGAGATATTTTGCTGGGCAGAGATGACTTTCAGCGGTGTATACGCTTGGTCGTCCACCTGTGCCAGACACATCATCAGCTTCAGGGCATTTCGCCCTTTTGTGGACACAATCATAGTTACCACTTTCCTTTGCTCTGTTTGATTTCATTATACACCTACTAACCTAGTATGTCAATGGGACAGGCGGCAGGTTTACAAAAACTTCATGGAGAATTTTCATGATGCTATGCGGAAAATTCTTGGAGATTTTGACTGGAAACGACATTGTATGCAGTGTTCCCTAATCCATGCAAAAACCTCTCCGCCAGCTTCGGCGGTTTCTCCCTGTTGCCAATTTTTCTTTCGTTAGCTTTGGCAGGTTTTATGCCATTTATACCATAACTGCACCGAATGCGGCGGCAACGGCATATGTCCGGCAGTTTATGCCCGTGGTCGGGGCATGAAAAAAGCACCTCGGGTGAGATGCTTTTTGTGATATTCGGTTTTACTTCTCAAAATGTGCGGTATTTTGAGAAGCTTTTTAGTTCATGTGCAAACGGTCAGTCTGTTTCAACTCTGCTTTTTTTCTTTTCTTCGTCTACTTGCTTTTTAAATTTTTGAAAAATCTTCTTCTGTTCCTCTGTTACTTCACCGACCAGATAAACAGACCCGTTGTGAATTCTGATATTCCTCATAATTTCTTTTGGTGGAAAAAGCATTGACATTTTACAGCCCCATTTCTTTGATAATAATCGTTTTACTTCATTCACTAAAACATTATTATTCGTACTTGAAAATGCTTCGGCAATAAATTCGGCAGGGTTGTCACAAGCATACCCACCTAAATAATTTTGGATTACAGTATCATTTTCATCTAATCCACAATTCAACAATGCAGTGTGCATAATTTGTTTTGCTAATTCAAATTCATCTTCGGTAGCCTTTTCAAACGTCTTTGCTGCCATTGGTCGTTCTGCTTCTATTATACCACTATCCGCCCCAGAAGTCAACAATTTCCAGCCGATTTCCCAGGGCAACAGCATTTAGGAAACACTGCATAAAGCCCGCCTGACGGCTTTGCACACAATCTGCGTGCAGGTTTATAAGGCAATACCGCACAAAGAGCGTCTGGCGACTTTGCACGCCATCTGCTT
>OFME01000496.1_pt1 | contig 29782 bp, 25 predicted proteins | sample 1541381 | NCBI WGS metagenome assembly OFME01 (sample SAMN04209243, study PRJEB22552) | human gut metagenome | biome: gut; material: feces | host: Homo sapiens | place: USA: Oklahoma
ACCATACCCGCGCCAAGATCGTCAAGAACAAGGTGGCTCCTCCGTTCCGTGAGGCGGAGTTCGACATCATGTTTGGCGAGGGCATCTCCAAGATGAGTGAGCTTATCGATCTGGGTGTCAAGCTGGGCATCGTTCAGAAGAGCGGTGCATGGTTCAACTACGGCGATATCCGCCTGGGTCAGGGCCGCGACAATGCCAAGCAGTTCCTGCGCGATAACCCCGAGATCGCCAACGATATCGAGGGTCAGGTGCGCGCCAATGCCGACAAGCTCTATGCCACCCGCCGCCCGGGGGGCAAGGCTGCCGCTGCCCCTGCAGAGGGGGAACCGGCAGCTCCTGCCACAGCAAAGGAGCCGGTGGTCAAGGCTCCCGCCCGCAGCAGCGAGAGTGAGCTGGATATCATGGTGGAAGAGTAAATGGCCTTTTACAGCCGTGGCCGCCGCCCGCTGGCCGAAGAGGAAAAATCCACCGATGCCGCCAAGGCCCGCACCCGGGCCATGGAGCTGCTGGCCGGGCAGGAGCTTTCCTCGGGCCAGCTGTATGAGCGGCTGAACCGCCGCTATACCCAGCAGACCAGTGCCGCCGTGGTTGCAGAGATGGTGCAGCGGGAGTATATCAACGATGCCCGCTATGCCGAGACCCGTGCCCACGCCCTGCTGGCGGCAAAAAAGAGCCGCCGCGCCGCTGCCCAGAATCTGCGGCAGAAGGGCCTGGCCGCAGGCGAGATCCAGCAGGCGCTGGATGCTGTTTACACCCCCGATGTTTCCGGCGAGGACCCGGAGCTGGAAGCCGCCGCCGCTCTGGTGGAAGGGCATTACCGCAAAAAGCTGGAAGCGGGCCGCAGGGATCTGGTCATTGCGGCCCTGCAGCGGCGGGGATTTTCGTATTCCGTCATTAAGGAAGCCATTCGGCGAATCGAAGAGGAATAAGTGATCCTTGGTACAACCTCTCAGTCTCGCATCCGCTCGACAGCTCCCCTAGTAGGGGAGCCCTTGGCAAAACGGGAAACTTCTCCCTTACTGCCAAGGCCTCTCCTACTAGGAGAGGTGGCATTGCGAAGCAATGACGGAGAGGTTATACAACGGAGATTTGACAAACAGGAAAGAGAGTATCCCTTTTTATGAAAATTGCATGTATTTCCCTTGGCTGCCCCAAGAACCAGGTCGATCTGGACGTGATGGTGCACATCCTGCTTTCGGCCGGTCACGAGACGGTGGCCGACCTGGGTGAAGCCGATGTTATTCTGGTCAACACCTGCGGCTTTATCGAGAGCGCCAAGACCGAGGCCATTGAGAACATTCTGGAGGCCTGCGCCTACAAGCAGCAGAACCCGGAGCTGAAGGTCATCGTCACCGGCTGCCTGGCCGAGCGTTATCGAAGCCAGATCGAGGAGGAGATCCCCGAGGTGGACGCTGTGGTGGGCTGTGCCTCCAACAAGGCCATTGACACCATCGTGGCCCGCCTGTTCCACGGTGAGAACCATCTGGAAAGCTACGGTGCCAAAAAGGACTTCCCGCTGGGCGGCAAGCGTGTCATCGGCACGCCTGCCCACTATGCGTACTTAAAGATCGCAGAGGGCTGCAACAACCGCTGCCACTACTGCGCTATCCCCGGTATCCGCGGCCCGCTGCACAGCCGCGATCTGGCCGACTGCGTGGCCGAGGCCCGCTGGCTGGCCGGTGAGGGCGTGAAGGAGCTGATCGTGGTGGCCCAGGACCCCACCGCCTATGGCGAGGACTGGGGCAAGCCCGGCAGCATCTGTGAGCTGCTGGACAAGCTGAACAAGGTGCCGGGCCTTGAGTGGATCCGCATCATGTACGCCTACCCCGAGCGCATCACCGATGGCTTTATTGCTGCCATGAAGCGCAACGAGAAGGTGGTGCCTTACCTTGACCTGCCCATCCAGCACTGCAACGATACCATCCTCAAAAATATGAACCGCCGCTCCACCCGCGCAGAGCTGCTGGAGGTCATCGGCAAGCTGCGCCGGGAGATCCCCGGCATCACCCTGCGCACCACCCTGATCGCGGGCTTCCCCGGCGAGACCGAGGAGCAGTTCGAGGATCTGTGCAACTTCGTCAAGGAGGTCAGATTTGACCGTCTGGGCTGTTTTGCCTATTCTGCCGAGGAGAACACCGTGGCCGCAAAGATGGACGGCCAGATCGATCAGGAGACCAAGGACCGGCGCGCAGAGCTGGTGATGCAGATCCAGACCGGCATCATGGCCCAGAAACAGGCCGAAAAGGTGGGCCAGACCGTCCGTGTGCTCTGTGACGGCATCGACGAGGAGAGCGGCCTGTACCTCTGCCGCACCACCGGCGATGCTCCCGAGGTGGACGGCAATGTCTGCGTTTCCAGCGAGGAGCCGCTCTACCCCGGCCAGTTCTATGATGTGCTGGTGGAAGACAGTGATCTTTACGATCTGTACGGCACGGTTGCAAAATAACAAATTGGAGGAATCTATATGAATCTGCCCAATAAGCTCACCCTGACCCGCATCATTCTGGTGCCGGTGTTCATGGTCTTCGTTTCCCTGACCCAGATCGGCACGGAAGATTTCAACCCCACCTGGTATCTGGTGGCGGGCATCATCTTTGCCGCGGCCAGCTTTACCGATTTTCTGGACGGCCATCTGGCCCGCAAGTGGAACATGGTCACCGACTTCGGCAAGTTTGCCGACCCGCTGGCCGACAAACTGCTGACCACCGTGGCCTTCATTTATATGCTGCGGGACGGCGTGTGCAGCCCCGTGGTGCTCTGCATCATTCTGGCCCGCGAGTTTGCCGTGTCCGGCCTGCGGATGGTGGCCGCCGGTGCTAAGGATGGCAAGGTCATCGCCGCCAACATGTGGGGCAAGGTCAAGACTGTGCTGCAGATGCTGACCATCATCTTCTACTACTTCGGCACCGCATTGACCTGGGGCAATTCCGTTATGATGGGCGCTGACTGCGTGTTCCTCTCTTACTGGCTGTGCTGGCTGGTGGCCATTGCCACCGCCATCTCCGGCATCAAGTACCTGTGGGACAACCGCAGCTTCATCAATACCGCAAAATGATCAAGAAGATCGCCATTCTCTGTTCCATTTTCCTGAACCTCTGCATCGTGCGGTGGGAGCCGGTGGCCATCCGGATGACCTGGGAAGCGGTGGGCAGCCAGACCTTCACCTTTTACACCGAGAACTCCAATGTCTTTGCGTTCTTCGTCTGCCTGCTGGTGGCGGTGTGTCAGGTGATCTGCCTGTTCACGGGGCGGCAGCTGCCCCGCTGGGTCAAGACGCTCAAGTACATTGCCACCTGCTGCTTGACCATGACCTTCCTGACCGTGGTGTTCGTGCTGGGGCCCTACTGTGCCGACCAGGGCGGCGTGGTGTTTCTGCTGACCGAGAGCTCTATGCTCTACCACCACCTGCTCAACCCGCTGTGTGCCTTTGTCTCCTTTGTCCTGCTGGAACGGGAGCCAAAGCTGCCTGCGCGGTGCGTTCCGCTGGCGTTGGTCCCCACGATGCTCTATGGCTCTGTGGCCCTCTGGGCCAATTACCAGCGGCTCATCACCGGGCCTTACCCGTTCCTACTGGTCTATCAGCAGACCACCCGGCAGACGGTGCTGTGGTGCGCGGCCATCCTGGCCATGAACCTGCTCTATGCCTGGCTTGTCTGGCGGCTGGGCGGGAATCGCCGCAAAAAGAAAAATGTGGGCTTGCTTTTCAGAAGCTGAGATGCAAAAAAGGCTCCCTGCCGGTTTTGGCAGAGAGCCTTTTCTCGTGTTTTGCTTACAGCAGGGGGATCCCGGCCTTTGCGCAGGCCGCGCGGGTGGCTTCGTCCCAGACGCTTGCCTGTACTTCGCCGATGTGGGCGCTGCCCAGCAGCAGCATGCACAGACGGCTCTGGCCGATGCCGCCGCCGATGGTGTAGGGCAGCTCACCGCTCAGCACTGCCTTGTGGAAAGGCAGGGTGCGGCGGTCGTCACAGCCTGCCATGGTCAGCTGCCGGTCCATGCTCTCGGGGCTGACGCGGATGCCCATGCTGCTCAGCTCGTAGCTGCACTGCAGGGGCTCGTTCCAGAACAGCAGGTCGCCGTTCAGGTCCCAGTCGTCGTAGTCGGGGGCACGGCCGTCATGGGGCTTGCCGCTCTTCAGGGGAGCACCGATCTTCATCAGGAAGGTGGTGCCGTTCTCCTTTACAAAGGCGTTCTCGCGCTCCTTCGGGGTCAGGTCAGGGTACTTGTCCTCCAGCTCCTGGGTGGTGATAAAGGTCACGTTGGGGGTGTGCAGGGGCAGATCCTGCAGCTGAGGGAACATGGCGTGCAGGTTCATCTCGGTGGCGCAGACGGCCGACACGATGGAGCGCACCACGTTCTTCAGGTAGGCCTCGCTGCGGTCCTCCTCGCGGATGACCTTCTCCCAGTCCCACTGGTCCACATAGACGGAGTGGAGGTTGTCCAGCTCCTCGTCCCGGCGGATGGCGTTCATGTCGCAGTACAGGCCCTTGCCCACACGGAAGCCGTAGTCCTTCAGGGCCTTACGCTTCCACTTTGCCAGCGACTGCACCACCTGTGCCTCAATGCCGCTGTCCCGGATGTCAAAGGTGACCTTGCGTTCCACGCCGTTCAAGTCGTCGTTCAGGCCGGTGGAAGCCTCCAGAAACAGCGGAGCCGACACGCGGTAGAGGTTCAGCGTGGCACACAGGGTGTCGGCGAACAGCCGCTTCACGGTGCCGATGGCACGCTGGGTGTCGTACAGGTTTAGCGCGGGTGTGTAGTTCTGCGGGATCATCGTTTTGCTCATAACAGTTTACCCCTCTCTTTCCGTTCTCCGCCGCCGAATTGCGGCACCGGAACGGCTTTCCCTTTAATACAGTAAATTATGGCACAATTTCAGAGCGTTGTAAAGGGGAGAACGCAAAGCCGGTGCAATTCGGGAGCTTACGCCTCTGCCACAGCCTCGATCTCGCACAGGACACCCTTGGGCAGATCCTTGACGGCAACGCAGCTGCGGGCGGGCTTGGAGGTAAAATACTTTGCGTAGACCTCGTTGAAGGCGGCAAAGTCGGCGATATCGGCCAGGAAGCAGGTGGTCTTGATGACCTTGCCGTAGCCGGAACCGGCGGCTTCCAGGATCGCACCCACGTTCTTGCAGCTCTGCTCGGTCTGGGCGGCGATGCCTTCGGGCACAGTGCCGTCTGCGGGGTTCACAGGGATCTGGCCGGAGGTGTAGACGAAACCGCCTGCGATGAAGCCCTGGGAGTAGGGGCCGATCGCGCCGGGAGCCTTTTCAGTAGCGATGACTTTCATGGAAAATACCTTCTTTCTGTGTGTTTGATGGAGCTTTTCTCTTCGGGGAAAAAAATCTGCTGCTTGAAGTCTACACCATGCGGCGGGATGTGTCAATCCGGGAGGGACTTTTTGCCCATGCGGCCTTTACAAGCGGGCAAAAAGGCGGTATCCTTAATCTATTGATACACCACCCTTCAGGAGGAACCCATGGATATCCGCCAGCTGCACTATTTTCTGGTTTTGTGCGAAGAAATGAACTACACTCGCGCGGCACAGCGGCTGTTTCTGTCGCGGCAGGCCCTGCGGCAGAGCATCACGGCGCTGGAAGCCGAGCTCTGCGGCCCGCTGTTCGTCAGCGCTCACCACAAGCTCTCGCTCACCGAGCGGGGGCTGAGCTTGCAGCGCCATGCGGCCCCGGTGGTGGAGCAGTTCCAGCAGATGCAGGCGGCCCTCCATGCGGAGATCCAGTCGGCCCAGCCGGTGCGCATCGGCATCAGTGTCTCGCTGGTGCCGGACTACCTGCCCGGGCTGGAGACCCAGCTGGACAAGTTCCGCCAGCAGTACCCCCACATTGAGATGCGGTTCCGCCTGCTGGAAAACGATGCCGTGGCCGATGGTGTGGAGCAGGGCGAGTTGGACGCGGGCCTTGTGATGGACCTGGGTACGGCGGCTCCGGTGCTGGCCCGCACCACCCTGCGGGCCGACCCGGCCTGCCTGCTGGTGCCGCGCGGCCATCCCTTCTGGGAGAAGGAGCGGGTGCCGCTTTCGGCCCTGCGGGGCCAGCGGGTGCTGCTGCCCAGCCTGCGGCAGGATCTGTTCAGCCCCCTGTGGGATGCCTGCGCCCGGGAGGGCTTTGCACCCAACGCGGAGATCGGCCCCAGCTTCTATCAGGCATACTATCTGGTGCAGGAGCAGCTCTGCACCTGCCTGACCCGGTACGAGCCGGGGGCACGGCGGGAGCTGGACCGGGTGCGGGACGTGCTGCTGGAAGATCTGCCGCCCCTCTGCGTCTCGATGGTGCAGCGGCGGGACCACAACTCGGCCTATCTTGACCTGCTGCGGGGCTACCTGATGGAGGTCATCGGGGGAGCGGCATCCCTGCCGCCCCGGCGGGGCCGCCCGGCAAAGCCCTTCTACAACTTCCCGGTGCTGTCCAGCGCCGCCCCCAAGGCGGCACCGCAGCACCCGGCTCCGGGCACCCAGCTGCCCTTTGCGGGCGGGAACAACTTCCGGGAGCTGGGCGGCTACGAGGCCGACGAGGGCAAGCATGTCAAGTGGGGGCAGATTTACCGCGGCATTCCCACCGGGCTGCTGACCGGGGCTGCTGACCGCAAGCTGCTGGACAGCCTGGGCCTGCGGCTCATCCTCGACCTGCGCAGCGAGTCCGAGGCAGCGGAGCAGCCCGACTATGTGCCCGATGGCGCACGGCTGGTGCGCATCTGCGGGCTTTGCCACCCGGACGGAAGCGAGATCTCCTTTTCTCCCGGGGACATTGAAAAGCTGCTCAAGAGCAAGAAGGATGAGGAGCATAACCTCGCTGATGCCATGTATGAGCAGATGCTCTTCCGCAATAAGGCCTACAAGGAGCTGTTCCGGGCGCTGGAGGCGGGCGAAACGCCGATCCTGTTCCACTGCTCTGGCGGGAAAGACCGCACCGGCGTGGCGGCCATGCTCATCCTGCTGGCGCTGGGCGCTTCCGATGAAACGATCTGTCAGGATTTTGTACGGACCAATGTCTGCCGCCGCCCGGAGCTGGAAAAAATCTGGGCCGCCCATGCCGAGGAGATCGAGGCACATCCCGAACAGAAGCAGTTCTATCAGGGCATTGCCGGTGTCCACCCGGAGTCTGCCCCCTTTGTGCTGGACACCATCCGCAAAGAGTACGGCGCCACCGATGCCTATCTCGAGGCGGAATACGGCCTGACCCCCGCCCGCCTGATGCGGCTGCGGCGGATGTATCTGGAATAATGGCTGTTTTTTTAGAAAATTCCTTTCACTTTACTTGACATTGTACCAAATGTTTCGTAATATAAGAAGTAGTATGGAATCCATGACGCTGCGTGCAGGGATCTTCCACAACCAAAGTTCAATGGGGCTTCATCTGCCCGTTTTTATATGAAAACCTTGTAGATAAAAAAGCTGCATCAGGCCGCAGGGGCAAACATGCCCTTTTTGTGCGGTGCTGTTGTCTGTTTTGTTGTTGAGAGCTTGATTTTGTATTGTTGACCCACGCCTTGCGCGGCAGCGTCTCCAGATTTTAGTTAATTTTGAACTTTAATTGTAAGGAGAGTGAACACGATGTCCCCGATCATTCTGTTGATCGTGGTCGTGGTTGCTGCTGTTGCTGCCGGTGCGGGTTATTTTATTGGTTACAACAACCGTAAAAAGACCGCCGAGGCACAGATCGGCAGCGCAGAAGCCGAGGCTACCCGCCTGGTGAACGAAGCAATCAAGACCGCTGACCAAAAACGAAAAGAAGCTGTTCTGGAAGCAAAGGACGAGGCTTTCCGCCTGAAAGCCGAGGTCGATGCCCAGAAGGCAGAGGCCGACAAGGAGATCAAGCAGCGCCGTGCTGAGATCAGCCGCCAGGAGAACCGCATTGACCAGAAGGAAAATGCGCTGGACCGCAAGACCGAAGCCCTGGAAAAGAAGGAAGAAGAGCTCAAGAAAAAGCACGAGGAGGCCGACAGCCGTTTGGCTGAGGTGGATGCCATCCGTGCCAAGGAGATGGAGCGCCTGGAGACCCTGGCGGGCCTGAGCCAGGAGGATGCCCGCGAAGTGCTGCTGCACAAGGTGGACGAGGAGCTCACCCACGAGAAGGCTGTCCGTGTGGCTGCCTACGAGACCGACCTGAAGGAAAACTGCGATAACATCGCCCGCAACATGATCGGTCAGGCCATCAGCCGCTGCGCCGCTGACCACTGCAGCGAGACCACCGTCAGCGTGGTGCCCCTGCCCAGCGACGAGATGAAGGGCCGTATCATCGGCCGTGAGGGCCGCAACATCCGCGCGCTGGAAACTGCCACCGGCGTGGATCTTATCATCGATGATACCCCGGAGGCCATCACCCTGTCCTCCTTTGACCAGACCCGCCGCGAGGTTGCCCGCATGACGCTGGAGCGCCTGATCGGTGATGGCCGCATCCACCCCGCCCGCATTGAGGAGACGGTGGAGAAGTGCCGTCACGACCTTGAGCTGCAGATGAAGCGGGAGGGCGAGCGCGCCGTGATGGAACTTGGCATCCACGGCCTGCACCCCGACCTCATCAAGCTCATCGGCCGCCTGAAGTACCGCACCAGCTTTGGCCAGAACGCTCTGACCCACAGCATGGAGGTGGCCTGGCTGGCCGGTCTGCTGGCAGGCGAGATGGGCGTGAACGTCACGCTGGCCCGCCGCGCCGGTCTGCTGCATGATATCGGCAAGGCCCTTGACCACGAGATCGAGGGCAGCCATGTCCAGATCGGTGTGGATATCTGCCGCAAGTACAAGGAAAACACCCAGATCATCCATGCCATTGAGGCCCACCACGGCGATGTGGAGCCCAAGACCCCGCTGGCCTTTATCATTCAAGCCTGCGATGCCATCAGCGCCGCACGTCCCGGTGCCCGCCGCGAGAACGTGGAGAGCTATGTCAAGCGTCTGGAAAATCTGGAGGAGATCTCTTCCAGCTTTGAGGGTGTGGAGCAGGCCTTTGCCGTTCAGGCCGGCCGCGAAGTCCGCATCATGGTCAAGCCCGATGTCATCAGCGATGATCAGGTCATCCTGCTGGCCCGCCAGATCGCCAAGAAGATCGAGGATACCCTCGATTATCCCGGCCAGATCAAGGTCAACGTCATCCGCGAGAGCCGCGCCATCGAGTACGCGAAGTAAGATCAGAACCAAGAGGAGCCCGTTGTGTTCGTACAGCGGGCTCCTTTTTTGTCTGTGAGCCTCTCGGGCGCGTCGTGTCAGATCTCCGGGCAGGGGTGCAGGTAGACCATATCCTCCCAGCAAATGCAAAGCGCCCCCGCTCACCGGTGTTTCCGGCAGGCAGGGGCGCTGCTTTTTGTAGGAAGTTCAGAAGGTCAGCCGCATCTGGTACCACACCACGCCGCCGTGGGTGGAGCCGGAAACGCCTTCGCTGACAAAGCCGAAGCCGGCGTAATAGTGCACGAGCCGATCTTTGCAGGTGAGCACCAGCCCCCTGCGGCCCTGAGCCTTTGCATCGGCGATGGCCCGGTGGAGCAGCTGCCCGGCCAGGCCCTGCTTCCGGTATTCGGGCAGGGTGTTCACCCCAAAGATCATCTGCCACGCCCCATGCGCATCGTGCAGGGAAGCGTCAGCGTACATCTCGTCTGTCAGGTCGGGGGTATCGGTCACAAAGCCGTCCACAAAGGAGACGAGCTTCTCGTCCTCGAACAGCAGCCAGAAGTGATCGGCGTAATGGGCCAGCCGCCCGGCAAATTCTTCTTTTGTGGCCGCCTCCGCAGCCGGAAAGCAGGCCGCCTCCACGGCGGCAATGGCATCCAGATCTTCAAAGGTGGCAGTACGGATCTTTTGCATAGTCATTCTCCAGAGTTTGATTTGTTGAGCTGAGTATACCACACCATCCCACAAAGCGCCAGCAAAACAAAAAGAACCACCGACCGAAGTCGATGGTTCTTGTCCTCGGGTGGAGGATGGTCCATCCGGAATTTCACTTCTCAAGCTCCTGCGAGTTTCCGAAGTGCTCTTGTTGGAGCACGCCTGCTCCAAACCCTGCCAGGAACGAGTACGGCAAACTGGAAGTTGTCTGCTTAGTTCATTATTTCAATCATTTGCTCAATAAACCGTTCAGCGTCTTCCATATTATAAGTTTTTTCATTGATGACAACTTTCCCTGATGATGTCGCAAATACACTGTTGATCAGCAAATCATCATCATACACATAAATAGAAAGTGTTTTGTTCCCTAAATCGGATGTAGACCCATTTGAAAATAGTGTACCTACTGTTCTCCTGTAAGTATATTTATCTAACAGAGATAGAATGGCATTCTTTTGGTCTATGGTAATATCCTGGTAATTCACAGAATCAATGTATGCCTCACCATTTTCTACTCCAATCTGGCTGTATATCATTTTCATCTGGTTGTCAGCCTCTGCAACATCTGAAAGTGATAAAGGCTTGAAATATACGATACAGCAAATTAAAAATGCAATCACAATTACTATAGGGCATAACATTTTCTTTTTCATACACAATATCTCCAAATTCCGAGTTGTTGAACTAAGCCGAGTATACCACACCATCCCACAAAGCGCCAGCAAAACAAAAAGAACCACCGACCGAAGTCGATGGTTCTTTTCCACGAGTGGACGGTACAGGACTCGAACCTGTGACCTCCTGCACGTCAAGCAGATGCTCTACCAGCTGAGCTAACCGTCCATATTCTGTTTGTGCCGCAATCAGCTTGATTATGATATCATACCGCCGGGCAAAAAGCAAGCCCTTTTTTGAAAATTCTGCAAACTTTTTGATGCCTGGTTTGCCGGGAATGGAAAATCAGCCGCCCAGCGCACATTTTGTAAACCGCCCCAAGGTGTTTCCGTTGCCCTGAACGCCGGTTTGTGGTATAATACATTGATTATAATAGGAAAGGTATCGCAGAATGAGAGTTTTGGGCATCGACCCGGGTTACGCCATCGTGGGCTGGGGCGTTTTGGACTATGCGGGCAACCGGTTTGCACCGGTGGATTTCGGGGCCGTGTGCACCGATGCCGGGGTGCCGTTTGAGCAGCGGCTGGACGAGGTCTACACCGGCATCCGGGAGGTCATTGAGCGGACACAGCCCGAGGTGCTTGCCATCGAAAAGCTGTTCTACCAGCACAACCAGACCACCGTGATCGGCGTGGCCGAGGCCCGCGGGGTCATCCTGCTGGCGGCGGCGCAGGCGGGCATCCCCATCTACGAGTACACCCCCATGCAGGTGAAACAGGCTGTTACCGGCTACGGCAAGGCCGTGAAAAAGCAGGTGCAGGAGATGACCCGCATTCTGCTGCATCTGCCTGCTGTGCCCAAGCCCGATGATACCGCCGATGCACTGGCCATGGCTATCACCTTTTGCCATACCAACGGCAACCAGCTGAACCGCTTTGCAAGAAGGGGCGTTGGGCCGATTTAGTTGTTGTTATTCGTGTATAAGGGAAGGCTTCCCTTTGTACAACCTCTCAGTCTCACTTTGTTCGACAGCTGCCCTAGCAGGGGAGCCTCTGGCGAAGAGAAAGAGCTGCCCGTTATGCCAAGGCCTCCCCTATTAGGGGAGGTGGCATTGCGGAGCAATGACGGAGAGGTTGGACAGGGGAGGAGCTGACCGAAAAGGGAAAACACTTTATGATCTACTCTTTAACTGGAAAAATCATCAAAAAGACCCTGAACGCTGTGGTGGTGAGCTGCGGCGGGGTGGGCTACTATGTACAGTGCCCGACCAGCGTTGCGGGCGCACTGCCCGGGGTGGGCCGGGAAGCCACCCTTTACACCGTGATGAGCGTGACCGAAAATGACATCAGCCTGTACGGCTTTGCCACTGAGGAGCAGCAGAGCTGCTTTGAGCTGCTGACCGCCGTTTCCGGTGTGGGCCCCAAGGTGGGCTTGGCCATTCTCAGCGTCATGGAGCCTGACCGGGTGGCGCTGGCAATCTCGGCGGGCGACCACAAGGCGTTCAAGGCGGCATCCGGCGTAGGCCCCAAGCTGGCCCAGCGCATCGTGCTGGAGCTGAAGGATAAGGTGGCAAAGGGCTTTGTGGATGGCATCAACCTCGAGGATGTGGGCGCGGCCACTGCCGCCCCCGCCGCACAGGGAGCCGGGCAGGCCATTGCGGCGCTGGTCTCGCTGGGGTACAGCCAGAGCGAAGCAGCCCTGGCCGTTTCCAAGATCGACGCAAGCCTTCCCGTGGAAGAGATCATCAAGCTGGCCCTGCGGGGCATGGCAGGCAGGAGGTAATCCATGCAGGACGAAACCGCGCTCTATGGCGCAAAAATGATGCAGCCCGGCTTAACGGCGGCGGACAACGAGGAAAACAGCCTTCGCCCGCAGCACCTGGAGGACTACATCGGACAGGACAAGGTCAAGCAGAACCTGAAAATCTATCTGGAAGCCGCCAAGCGGCGCGGCGAGCCTATGGATCACATCCTGCTCTATGGCCCCCCGGGCCTGGGCAAGACCACGCTGGCGGGCATCATCGCCAATGAGATGGGGGTGCAGATCCGCATCACCAGTGGCCCTGCCATTGAGAAGCCCGGCGACCTTGCCGCCCTGCTGACCAATCTGCAGGAGGGCGATGTGCTCTTCATTGATGAGATCCACCGCCTGTCCCGGCAGGTGGAGGAGGTGCTCTACCCGGCGCTGGAGGATTACGCGCTGGATATTATGATCGGCAAGGGCCCCAGCGCCCAGAGCATCCGGATCAACCTGCCCCGCTTCACGCTGGTGGGCGCTACCACCCGTGCGGGCCAGATCACCGGCCCCCTGCGGGACCGCTTCGGTGTGCTGCTCAAGCTGGAGCTGTACAGCCCCGATGAGCTGAGCCGGATCATCCAGCGCTCGGCGGGCATCCTCGACCAGCCCATCACCCCGGAGGGCGCTTACGAGCTGGCCAAATGCAGCCGGGGCACCCCCCGCGTGGCAAACCGCTTCTTGAAGCGTGTCCGCGACTTTGCCACCGTGCTGGGGGATGGCATCATCGACCGGGATGTTTCCCTGATGAGCCTGAAGCGGATGGACGTGGACGCGCTGGGTCTGGACGAGCTGGACCGCAGCCTGCTCCGCGCCATCATTGAGATGTACAACGGCGGCCCTGTGGGCCTGGAAACGCTGGCGGCGGCGCTGGGCGAGGAGGCCGTGACGCTGGAGGACCTGTGTGAGCCCTACCTGATGCAGATGGGATTTCTGACCCGCACCCCCCGGGGCCGCTGTGCCACCCGCCTTGCCTATGAGCACCTGGGCCTGAAAGTCCCCGAGACCGGAAGCCCGGAGGACAACGGCCAGCAGAGCCTGTTCTGAGCCGTTTGAAGAGAGAAAGGAGGACGCTTATGCGCCCTGCAGATAGTTGGAAAGATTACGAGCTGCTGGATGCCACCGGCGGCAACCGCCTGGAGCGCTGGGGAGAGACCATCCTCATCCGGCCCGACCCGCAGGTGGTGTGGAAAACCGAGAAGCAGAGCCCGCTCTGGGCCAAGGCCGATGCCATCTACCACCGCTCCAATCAGGGGGGCGGAGAGTGGGAGTACCGCCGCCGCCTGCCTGAGAAGTGGAAGATCTCCTGCGGTGAGGGCGAGGACAAGCTGACCCTCATCGTCAGCCCCACCGGTTTCAAGCACACCGGCGTGTTCCCGGAGCAGGCCGTTAACTGGGCCTGGTACGCCAGAAAGATCCGTGCGGCAGGCCGCCCTGTCAAGGTGCTGAACCTGTTTGGCTACACCGGCGGCGCAACGCTGGCCTGTGCCGCTGCGGGCGCTACTGTCTGCCATGTGGATGCTTCCAAGGGCATCGTAGCGTGGGGCAAGGACAACGCCGTGGCCAGTGGTCTGGCGGACCGGCCCATCCGCTGGCTGGTGGACGACTGCGCCAAGTTCGTGGCCCGGGAAAAGCGCCGGGGCAACACCTACGATGGCATCATCATGGACCCGCCCAGCTACGGCCGCGGCCCCGGCGGCGAGATCTGGAAGCTGGAGGACTGCATCTACGAGCTCATCAGCCAGTGCGAGGAAGTGCTGAGCGATACGCCCCTCTTCTTTGCGGTCAACAGCTACACCACCGGCCTGTCCCCCGCAGTCATGGAGTATATGCTCAAGACCACGCTGGTGCCCCGCTTTGGCGGCAAGACCAGCTGTGATGAGATCGGCCTGCCCGTTTCCGCCACCGGCGGCGTTGTGCCCTGCGGCGCAACGGCCATTTGGGAAGAATGAACTCCCTCAGTCACGGCTGTCGCCGTGCCAGCTCCCTCGGGGAGGGAGCCTTTGGCATGGCGGGAACGTTGACCGTTTGCCGGAAAACTTCTCGGTTGCGCCAGAGGCCCCATCTCAGAGGGGGCTGTCTGCGAAGCAGACTGGGGGAGTGTCCTGACGACAGCCATTCTGAAAAAATGAAGAAGAACCAAGAATGGGGTACAGCCCTTTTGAGAAGGGCGCACCACCGGAAAGAGAAAACCTATGGAAGAAACGATTTTAACTGCGAAAGATCTGAAGTTCCGCTATGACCCGGAACAGCCGGACTACGCCCTGAACGGCGTGTCGGCTGAGGTGAAGCGGGGCGAATTTGTGGCAGTGCTGGGGGCCAACGGCTGTGGAAAATCCACGCTGGCCAAGCACTTCAACGCCATCCTTCTGCCGGAGAGCGGCACTGTGCTGGTGGAGGGGATGGACACCAAAGACGAGGACAAGATCTATGATATCCGCCAGACCGTGGGCATGGTGTTCCAGAGCCCGGACAACCAGATCGTTGCCACCGTGGTGGAGGAAGATGTCGCCTTTGCACTGGAAAATCTGGGCGTGCCGCCGGAGGAGATGCGCCGCCGTGTGGATGAAGCGATGAAGATGGCGGGCATCTATGAATACCGGGAGCGTGCGCCCCACAACCTGTCCGGCGGCCAGAAGCAGCGCGTTGCCATTGCGGGCGTGGTCGCCATGCGGCCCGATTGCCTGATCCTGGACGAGGCCACCGCCATGCTTGATCCCCGGGGCCGGGAGCAGGTGATGCAGACCATCCACCATCTGAACAAGAACATGGGCATCACGGTGGTGTCCATCACCCACTATATGGAAGAAGCTGCTCAGGCCGACCGCGTGCTGGTGATGAGCAAGGGCAATGTGGTCATGGAAGGCACCCCGAAAGAGGTATTCAGCCAGACCGAAAAGGTGCGCGCCCTGCGGCTGGATGTGCCGCAGGCTGCCGAGCTGCGGGATGAGCTGGTCAAGGCCGGCATCCCCATGCCCGAGGGCATCATTGACACTGGCGCGTGCGCACAGGCTCTGTATGAGCTTTTGAAGTAAGGGAGGGGACGGAAGATGGGAAGCATTATCAAAGTAGATCACCTGAGTTATGTCTATAACCCGGGAATGCCCAATGCCGTCACCGCGCTGGATGACGTGAGCTTTGAGGTGGAAGAGGGAGATTTTGTGGGCATCATCGGTGCCACCGGCTCCGGCAAGAGCACCCTGATCACCCACATGAACGGCCTGAACAAGCCCACCAGCGGTCACATCATCATCGATGGCCGCGACCTGTGGGCCGAGCCGGAAAAGATCCGGGAATTCCGTTTCCTCACCGGTCTGGTGTTCCAGTACCCGGAGTACCAGCTGTTTGAGGAGACCTGCTATAAGGATATCGCCTTTGGCCCCAGAAACATGGGGCTGGACGAGGCCGAGATCGACAGGCGGGTGCATGAAGCAGCGGACTTTGTCGGCCTGGATGAGGCGCTGCTGCAGCGCAGCCCCTTTGAGCTGTCCGGCGGCCAGAAGCGCCGGGTGGCCGTGGCGGGTGTGATGGCCATGAAGCCCCGCATTCTGGTGCTGGATGAGCCTGCCGCCGGTCTGGACCCCGAGGGCCGGGACGAGATCCTGTCTGAGGTCAAGGAGTACCACAAAAAGACCGGCACCACCGTGCTGCTGGTTTCCCACAGCATGGAGGATATTGCCAAGTACGCCGACCGTGTGCTGGTGATGAGCAACAAGAAGATCGCCATGTATGACACCGTGGAGAACGTGTTCGCCCGTGCGCCCGAGCTGCTGGCGCTGGGCCTGAGCGTGCCGCAGGTCACAAAGATCTTCCTCAAGCTGCGGGAGATGGGGGTGGATGTCCCGGCGGATGTTTACACTGTGCCCTATGCCGTCAAGATGATTTTGGAAGCCAAGAAGCGCCGGGACGCAGGCGAAAGCCTTGTGCTGCCCCGTGTGGATGCAAAGAAGGGGGGCGCTGCCACATGCTGAGAGATATCACCATCGGCCAGCACTTCCCGGGCGACAGCCTTGTGCATAAGTTCGACCCCCGCATGAAGCTGGTGCTGACCATCGTCTACATCATCCTGCTGTTTGCCGCGTCCAACCCGCTGGGCCTGACGCTGTCCCTTGTGTTCCTTGTGGCCATGTACGGCGTGGCAAAGATCCCCTTCAAGCTGATCACCAAGAGCCTGAAGCCCATTTTGCCCATCATCCTCTTTACCGCGGTGCTCAACCTCTTCTTTGTTTCGGGCGAGGGCGAGCCGCTGGTGCACTTCTGGGTGCTGAACATCTACGCCGAGGGCCTGCGCTATGCCATCCTGATGGCGGTGCGCGTGATGGCACTGATCGCGGGCACCAGCCTGCTGACCTATACCACCAGCCCCATCGTGCTGACGGATGCCATCGAGCAGCTGCTCAAGCCTTTGGGCAGGCTGCACTTCCCGGTGCATGAGCTGGCTATGATGATGAGCATTGCCCTGCGGTTTATCCCGACCCTGATCGAGGAGACCGACAAGATCATGAACGCCCAGAAAGCCCGCGGTGCCATGCTGGACAACGGCTCCATGATGGAGCGCGTCAAGGCGCTGGTGCCGGTGCTCATCCCGCTGTTCATCTCGGCCTTCCGCCGCGCCGATGAGCTGGCCATGGCCATGGAGTGCCGCTGCTACCGCGGCGGTGATGGCCGCACCCGCCTGAAGGTGCTGCGCTGCACCCGGCAGGATTATATCGACCTGGCGGTGTGCATCGTCTGCTTTATGGTGATCCTGAGCTCGAGACTGGTGTTCCCGAATTTTTAAAAACTCCCCCAGTCGCCTGCGGCGACAGCCCCCTCGAGGAGGGGGCCTTATAGCCTCCCTCTTTGAGGGAGGTGGCACGGCAAAGCCGTGACGGAAGGAGTTCCATGCAGAACTATCTACTTACCCTTGCCTACGACGGAACCAACTACTGCGGCTTTCAGGTGCAGCCCAACGGGCGGAGCGTGGCCCAGACCTTTCAGGATGGGCTGGAAGCGGTGCTCCACAGCCGCCCCGATATCAAGGGGTGCAGCCGCACCGATGCCGGGGTCCACGCGCTGGGCTTTGCGCTGAACTTCCACGCGGAGACCCGCATCCCCCCCGAAAAGCTGCCGTTGGCCATCAACCAGCACCTGCCCCCGGATATCCGGGTGCTGTGCGCCCGGGTGGTGCCGGAGGAGTTCCACGCCCGCTATGCCGCCCATACCAAGACCTACCTGTACCGCATCCACAACCACCCCATCGATTCGCCTTTTGATGAAAAATATTACACCCGGGTGCCCCGGCGGCTGGATGTGGATGCCATGCAGAGGGCGGCGGAACAGTTTGTGGGAAAGCACGATTTTCTGGCCCTGTGCGCGGCGGGTTCCTCTGCTGCTGCCCACGGAGATACCGTGCGCACCATCACTGACTGCCATGTGACCCGGAAGGGCGACGAGGTGGACATTGAGGTGACAGCGGACGGCTACCTCTATAACATGGTGCGCATTCTGGCAGGCACCCTGTGTGAGGTGGGCGCGGGCCGGATGCAGCCCGATGCCATCCCCGGCATCCTTGCCAGCCGGGACCGCAGCCAGGCCGGGCCGACGCTGCCCGCAAAAGGGCTATTTTTGGAGAAGGTGGACTACGACCTATGAGAAAAAATCGCAACCGTCCGGAGAGTGACGAGCCGCTTTCGGAAGGGCGGGTCGAATATCTGGAAGCTGCCCGCCAGCGTGTGCGGAACCGGCGCATCCGCCGCACGGCGGTGCTGCTGGTGCTGCTGACGGCGGTGGTGCTGTTTGCCACCGGCATCGCGGGCAGCTCGGTGGCGGCCCTGAAGGACCTGACCGATACGGCCCGCATTGCCCTGCTGCCCGGCTCCGGCTGGCCCCAGCAGACCGGTGTGGCCGAGCTGGAGCAGATGGCCCCCCTGACCGGCAGCTTTGTGGAGCTGGGGGACGAGGGCTGTGTGGTCTGGTCGCGCACCGGCAAAAAGCTGAACAGCATCCAGAGCGGCTATGCCCGCCCGGCGCTGGCCGCGGGCAAGACCCGCTTTGTCCTCTACAACCGCTCCGGAAACGAGCTGCGGGTGGAGAGCCGCACCCAGAACCTTTACACCAAGCAGCTGGAAAACAGCATTTTCCTCTGCGCCATGTCGGACAACGGCACGCTGGCTGTGGTCACTGAGGACCAGACCAGCATGGCAAAGCTGCTGGTATACAGCCCCTCCATGGAACAGCAGCTCAGCTGGAGCATGACCTCCAACGACGGCACCCCCCTGCGGATGGCCTTTTCCCCCGACAGCCGGAAGCTGGCGGCGGCAGCCGTCACCGTCAGCGGGGGACAGGTAATGACCAACCTCTACCTCATCAATCTGGCATCGGGCGATCCTGTCAGTCTGGTGAATCAGGGCGGTGTGCCCCAGTGGCTGGGGTGGACCTCTGCTTCCACGATCCTGGCTGTCTACGATACCAGGGCCGTGCTCTACAATGCGGGCGGCGGCGAGCGTGCGGTCTATGATTTTGCGGGCACGGAGCTGAAGGATGTTTCGGTGGACGCGGCAGGCAATGTGGCCCTGCTGCTGGCATCGGGGCAGGTCTCTCAGGCTGTGACGCTGGACAAAAACCTGAATGTCCAGTTCAGCGCTGCTGTCTCGGCGGCAAATTCCATTGTCCGGGCGGGGAACCTGTTCTATCTGCTGGCCGATAACGCCGTGGAGTGCTTTGATGCATCTGGCACCCAGCAGTGGAGCCAGAACCTTGACACCAGCCCGCAGGCATTGCTGGCCAACAGCAAGGATCTGCTGCTGTTCAGCGGCAACACGGTGCAGAAGTTGGAAGCACCCGCTGAATAGCCCTCTCCGTCAATGCTTGCGCATTGCCACCTCTCCTAATAGGAGAGGCAATTGCGGCTTTGAGGAAAAAGAGTGCAATTTATTTTGTGGCTTCCCCTGTCAGAAGCGTTGGCTCCCCCTTTGGGGGAGCTGGCACGACGGCAGTCGTGACTGAGAGGGTGAGCCAGTTCGGAATAAGGTTAAACGTATGTTCAAGAATCCGTCATTTATTTTTGATATCCTATGTACGGTGGTCTGGCTGGTGCTGGCCGTCCGGTATGCCCGCAAAGGCTTTCTGGCCTCGGTGGTGCAGCTGACGGGCAGCCTCATCAGCCTGTTCGGTGCCAGAGCCTTTTCAGGCTGGGCAGCCGGGCAGGTGTTCGAGCGCTTCCTCGCCGGAAGCTTCCGGGACCAGATCGCTGCCAATATCGCCGCCGGGGGAGCCGTCAGTCTGGATGGCATTGCCCAGCGGTACGCGGGCTTTCTGCCCGAGGCGTTCCGGGCATCCATCGTGGATGCCTGCGAGCGCTCCATCTCTGCCGTCCTCAATGACAACGCCGTTGTGCTGGCGGATACCATCGTCCAGAAGGTGCTGGCTCCGCTGCTGACCCCGGTGATCTCGCTGGTGCTGTTCTTTGTGGCGTTTGCCCTGCTGCGGATGCTGGTCAGCCTGCTGGTCACAGTGCTGGGGCTGGTGAACAAGCTGCCCGTGATCGGTGCAGTGAACCACTGGCTGGGCTGGGGCGTGGGCGGCATTGCCAGCCTTGTGGACATCTATCTGGTGCTCTGCGTGGTCTGGGCGCTCATTGTGATCACCGGCGGCAACCTCACCATGCTCAACGACACGGTGATGAGCGGCAGCCTTTACTATAAAGTATTCAATGTGTTCAACCCGTTTGTCTGAGCGGGGAGGGAAAAGGAGGAACAATGGTCTGCATTCGATGCCAGAAGCGGCCTGCCATTATTTTTGTCCAGCGGATGGAAAATGGCCAGATGAAAAACGAGGGGTACTGCCTGCACTGTGCCCGAGAGATGCACATCAAACCGGTCGATGATCTGATGAAGCAGTTTGGCATGTCTGATGAGGACATGGATGCCATGGAAGACCGGATGGAAAACATGATGCAGGAGATGGGGGACATGAGCAATATGAACCCCTTCTCCATGATGATGGGCATGGGCCAGCCGGACCAGAGCGAAGAGGACGGCGACCTTGTGCCCGGCTCCAGCGCCACCTTCCCGCTGGGGGTGAACGGCGGTGCCCAGAACGGCAAAAACGAGAAGAAGGCGGGCAAAAACGACAAAAAGCCGCCCCGCCGCAAGTTTCTGGATACCTACTGCGAGAACCTGACCCGCAAAGCCCGGGAGGGGAAGCTGGATGATATCATCGGCCGCGACCGGGAGATCTACCGCACCATCCAGATCCTGAGCCGCCGCCAGAAGAACAACCCCTGCCTCATTGGTGAAGCGGGCGTTGGCAAGACCGCCATTGCCGAGGGCATTGCCGAGCGCATTGCCAAGGGGCAGGTGCCGGCAGGGCTGCAGGATAAGGAGATCTTCCTGCTTGACCTGACCAGCCTTGTGGCAGGCACCCAGTTCCGGGGCCAGTTCGAGCAGCGGGTCAAGGGCCTGCTGAGCGAGGTCAAGGCGGCGGGCAACGTCATCCTGTTCATTGACGAGATCCACACCATTACCTCTGCTGGTGAGAGCGAGGGTGCCATGAATGCGGGCAACATCCTGAAGCCCGCCCTCTCCCGCGGCGAGATCCAGGTCATCGGTGCCACCACCTTCAACGAGTACCGCAAGTATATCGAGAAGGACCAGGCGCTGGAGCGCCGGTTCCAGCCCGTGCGGGTGGAGGAACCCAGCGTTGCTGATACGCTGGCCGTGATGGGCGGCATCAAGCACTACTACGAGGAGCACCACCATGTGCAGGTGCCCGCCGATGTGCTGAACGCCACCGTGACTCTGAGCGAGCGGTATATCACCGACCGCTACCTGCCCGATAAAGCCATCGACCTGCTGGACGAGGCCTGTGCCTGCTGCAATCTGGCCCACCCGGTCATCTCCGAGTACCTGACCATGCAGAAGGAACTGGAGGCTCTCAAGCAGGAAGAGGCCGACATGGAAAACGCCGATGTGAACGAGCCCATCGATTACGAGCGTGTGGCAGAGCGCAAGACCCGGATGGCACAGCTGGAGCGGGAATTGCCCGCCAAGCAGGCCGCGGCCGGGGAGATCCAGGTGACCATGGACGATGTGGCCAAGGTCATTGAGCTGTGGACGGGCATCCCGGCGGTGAAGATCCGGGAGACCGAGTATGCAAAGCTCGCAAGCCTTGAGACCGAGCTGAAAAAGAAGATCATCGGTCAGGACGATGCCGTGCATCTGGTGGCCCAGGCGGTCAAGCGCAGCCGCGCCGACCTTTCGGGCCGCCGCCGTCCGGCCAGTTTCATCTTTGTGGGCCCCACCGGTGTGGGCAAGACGGAGCTGGTGAAGCAGCTGGCAAACCAGCTCTTTGACGGCCCCGACCCCCTGATCCGGCTGGATATGAGCGAGTATATGGAGAAGTACGCCGTGTCCCGTATGATCGGTTCCCCTCCGGGCTATGTGGGCTACGAGGAGGCAGGTCAGCTGACCGAAAAGGTCCGCCGCCGCCCGTACAGCGTGGTGCTGTTCGATGAGATCGAAAAGGCCCACCCCGATGTGATGAATATCCTGCTGCAGATCCTGGACGAGGGCAAGATCAACGATGCCCAGGGCCGCACCGTGGATTTCTCCAACACCGTCATCTGCATGACCTCCAATGCGGGCAGCAGCGACCAGACCACCGCAAGTCTGGGCTTCAACCGCAGCGAGGAGGAGCGGAACGAGGAGAAGAGCCGCAAGGCACTGAGCCAGTTCCTCCGCCCTGAGTTTTTGGGCCGCGTGGATGAGGTCATCACCTTCAAGCCGCTGAGCGAGGAGACCCTGCAAGGCATTGCCGCCCTGATGCTGGACGAGTACAAGCCCAGCATGGCGGCCAAGGGCATTGCCTACAGCTATACCCCGGCGGCACTGGCAGCGCTGGTGCACAAGAGCCAGGGCGGTAAGTTTGGTGCCCGCGACCTGCGCCGGACCATCCGCAAGGCTGTGGAGGACCCCGCCGCTGAAAAGATCATCGACGGTACCCTTGTTTCCGGCTCCACCCTGACCGTGGATGCTGAGAACGATGAGATCGTGCTGAAATAAGTAAAGATCCCGGAGGGCAGAAACGCCCTCCGGGATCTTTGTTCTTTGAAGGAGGAGAGAAGAATGAACTTGTATCACTACCGATCAGTGGAAAGCGCACGAAAGGAGATCGAGTGCCGTACATTCCGCTATGCGGACCGGAACGAATTGAATGATCCCTTGGAGGGCTATGCTCAGATTTACTGGAAAGGCGATTGTCCGGCGTGGGAGGGACTGTTCCGGAACTATATCTGCAGTGTATACTATGCTGTAGTTGGCATTCAATTGAATGCAAGCGAGGAACTTTTGGCAGAGAGGGCAGTTATTCCGGATATTCACTGCTTTGATGATGTTCCGCTGGGGCAGGTCTGGAAAGAATTATCGGATCGTTTTGTACAGACAGCATTGGTGCAGAAGCTGATAGTAGATCTAGGAAATACGGAGACCGAAATGAATGCCCACCGCTTGAGGCAAATTTTGCGGCTCTGCCATGAGGATGCAATCAAAATTTGTCTGGACGACATGCACAAACGGAAAACGTTGCCAGGGGAGCAGGGCGGGCCGGTGGTGTCAATCAGCGAAAAGGTCGACTGGGAAAAGACGGGAGGCTTTGGAAATCTTGAAAGTCCGCTGATAAAAATGATGAAGGCAGCTTTTGAGGTTTATGAAGAAACACTGGAAAGCAGTTTTCTGAAACTGGAACAGGAGATCGAGGCAAACGAACCAAATGCCCGGAAGCGGAGGCTCTGGCTGAAGGTGAGGCTGGGATTTCCGGCCCTTTATATTGCTGGTCTGCAGGAACTGCCCTACCCCAGAATGTTTATGATGTGCTTTTCCACCGACGGAACAAACTCGGCCATGTGGGGAAATTATGCGCAAAATCACTGCGGTGTCTGTCTAGTCTACCGTGCCAACGAAGAAAATGGAAAGCAGACTCTTCGTGTAAAAACAGCCGAAAGCTGGAGTTCAAGTAGCGGATATTCCTGCGGTTTTCGGGATGACCCGGTCTACCCAGTTCGTTATACGGACGAGCAGGTAAAGCGCAACTTTTTTGAATCATTGGGACGGCTGACTTTTTCGCAGATTGAATCCTGGATGGTTTCGTCCAAAGGTGAACGAAGCCGGATTCTAGAACTTTACGACAAGGATGCGTGGCGGGTGCAGTATTGGAAAGACCAGCAGGAGAAATATTTGACGAAGCTTCCTGCCTGGAGCCATGAACAGGAATATCGACTGCTTATGAATGACAGTTTTCATCAGCACACGGAGGCAGAGCGCTATGTGGGATACGACCCAGCAATCCTGGAGGGCGTGATCTTTGGTATCAAGACATCGGAAGCTGATAAGATGCAGATTTTCCGAACCTTGCGAAAATCTATGGAGGAAGCAGGGCGGGACCCGAAGGAACTGGAGGTGTGGCAGGCGGAATATGATGACGAAACGCGGAAGATCAGCCTGAGGAAACGGCATTTTCCCATCTGGTAAAAGAAAACACATTTCCGGACAGAACAAAACCTCCCTGTGCAGAAGAATAGCGCTGCAGGGGAGGCTTTTGTCGTTAATTTCTTAGATAGAGAAGCCGATGACTACTTAACAGACACTGGTTCCTCCGGCTTGTTGGCGGTACGGGCGCTCGTGCGGCCCTCGGGAATGATCTCACCTGCGGCGGTCAGGCTGAGCTTGGCCAGGGTCGGGCCGACCAGCTCGTACACCAGCACCGAGAAGAGCACCACGTTGCGCACCATGTGGCCGTCGGAAAGCTCGGCAGCCTCGGCGGCCATACCCAGTGCCACACCGGCCTGCGGCAGCAGGGTGATGCCCAGATACTTCTGGATCTTCTCACTGCAGCGGGTGGCCTTGCAGCTGACATAGGAGCCGGAGATCTTGCCCAGAGAGCGGGAAGCGATATAGACGGCACCAATGAGCAGGACCATGGGGTTTGCGAGGATGTTCAGGTCCAGCTCCGCGCCGGACAGCACGAAGAACAGGATGTTCACCGGGCTCACCCAGCGGTCCAGGCGGTCCATCAGCTCATCGGAAGTGGGGCAGATGTTGCAGAACACGGTGCCGGTCATCATGCAGACCAGCAGCAGCGAGAAGCTGCAGTGGATGGGGCCGACCTCAAAGCTGACCATGGAAAGGCCTACCGTCAGCAGCACAAAGGCCACCGAAAGGCTCATGCGCTTGGAGCGGGAGTGGAAGTAGATCTCCAGCTGGTTGAGCAGCAGACCGGCCAGCGCGCCCAGACCCAGGCTGAGTACGATCTCCACCAGAGGCTCCAAAAGGATGCTGATGGGGTCGATGCGGCCCTGTTCCAGCGCGTTTGCGATGCCGAAAGAGGCCGAGAAGAGCACCAGACCCACGGCATCATCAATGGCGACCACCATCAGCAGCAGGCGGGTCAGGGGGCCGCTTGCCTTGTACTGCTTGACCACCATCAGGGTGGCGGCAGGGGCTGTGGCAGAGGCGATGGAACCCAGCGTGATGGCCGATGCCATTGAGATGACATCCGGCCGGGTAAAGTGCAGGGCCACCAGAGCGATATCCACCAGCACGGTGGTGATAACAGCCTGCAGGATGCCCACAGTGACCGCCTGCTTGCCCATGCTCTCCAACGCGCTGAGCCGGAACTCGTTGCCGATGACAAAGGCGATGAAGCCCAGTGCCACCTGTGTGATGATGCCGTAGCTCTCGACCTGTGCAAGGCTCCCGAAGCCGAAGCCCCAGCCGCTCAGGCCCAGCCGACCCAGAAAGAAGGGGCCCAGCAGAAGCCCCGCCACCAGATAAGAGGTGACAGCCGGCAGACGGACCGCTTTCGCTGCACGGGATGCCAACAGGCCTGCAATGAGCGAAAGAGACATGCAAATGAGCAATTGCTCCATAAAACAAGATCCTCCTCAGGAATTAAGATACGTTAAAAAGTATATCTTATCTGAGGAGGAAAAGCAACATTTGTTAATTGAATTTAAAAATCTTCTGTGCAAGGCGGTAACCGCCCAGCACGAGCTTGTCGCCCTTGGGGATCTTCAGGTTGGTCACGCCGCCAAAGCCGTAGCGGATGGAGCGGTAGACCCCGGCACTGGTGTGTGCCTTGAGGTAGGCCCACAGTTCGTTCTCCTTCTGCTTTGCGGCGGTACTGCCGTCCAGCAGAAGGAAGATGTCGCTGATGGCCATCATCATGGAGAGGTAGTGCAGCATATAGCTGCGCAGCTTCTTCTGGCCCTTAAGGGCATCCAGGTCCTGGCAGTCGATCATGTGGCGGGTCACCCGCAGCTGCTGGTCTACCCGCTTGACCATCACACTCTCGTTCACGCTCTGGTCGGCCCGGCCGATGAAGTAGCGGTACAGGTCCAGATCCATATAGTACATGCTCTTGACAAAGGGCAGGGGCTGGTAGACAAAGATGTTGTCCACATAGAAGGTGTGCTTGGGCAGCACCATGCCGCAGTCCCGCAGCACCTGTGTGCGGTACATCACCGAGTGCATCAGCAGGTTCTGGTCGGGCCGGAAGTGGCCGACATGCGTCCAGCTGAACAGCCGGTTCTGGGGGAACACGTTGGTGTAGCGCACGGTGTGGCTGGTGTTGTCCTCCACGTGCTCGTAGACATAGTTGCAGATCATCAGGTCAGGCGCGGTGCCCCGGGCAGTCAGCGTGTTCAGCTTGGCCAGCACGGTCCTGAGGGCTGCTTCGTCCAGCCAGTCGTCGCTGTCCACTACCTTGTAATACAGGCCGGTGGCGTTGCGGATGCCCTGATTCACGCCCTCGCCGTGGCCGCCGTTCTCCTGATGAATGGCCTTGACGATGGTGGGATATTTGGCAGCGTACTCGTCGCAGATGGCGGGGGTGTCATCCTTGGTGGAACCATCGTCCACCAGGATGATCTCGGCCTGCTCCCCGGCGGAGAGCAGGGTCTCGATGCAGTGGCGCATATATGCCGCCGAGTTGTAGCACGGGACGGCGAAGGTGATCAATTTCTGAGCCATACAAAATACTCCTTTGCTCTTTTCCGGCAGATGCACAAGGCAGGAGCCGGGATGGAGATATGTACCCATATTATAGCATTTTTGTGCAGGAAATGCTATCGAACGTGGGAAATGTCAGAGATGTTTTACAATTATCCGGGAAGTTGTGGTATACTGATTGGGTTATAAACCTCTCAGGCCGCTTTGTGTCCAGCTCCCCTGGTAGGGGAGCCAAGACTTGCCTCTCCTACCAGGAGAGGTGGCATTGCGAAGCAATGACGGAGCGGTTTTGTATGGATAGGAGGAACCATGGAAAGTCCGCATAGTATTCTGAAAAAAGTCTTTGGCTACGACAGCTTCCGCCCGGGGCAGGAGGAGATCGTCTCCCGCTTGCTGGCCGGGCAGGATGTGCTGGCCGTGATGCCCACAGGTGCGGGCAAGTCCATCTGCTATCAGGTGCCGGCCCTGCTGCTGCCGGGCATCACCATCGTGGTCTCGCCGCTGGTGAGCCTGATGAAGGATCAGGTGGGGGCGCTGGTACAGGCCGGTGTGGCGGCAGCTTTCCTGAACAACAGCCTGACGGACAACCAGAAGGCCCTGATGCTCCGCCGCGCCCGGGAGGGGTGGTATAAGATCATCTATGTGGCTCCGGAGCGGCTGGAGATGCCGGGTTTCCAGCGGTTTGCGCAGGAGCGGGAGATCAGCATGGTCACGGTGGACGAGGCCCACTGCATCAGTCAGTGGGGGCAGGACTTCCGCCCCAGCTACCTGCGCATCAAGGCGTTTGTGGACAGCCTGCCCAAGCGCCCGGTGGTGGGAGCCTTTACGGCCACCGCCACGGCCCATGTGCGGGAGGACATCCGCACCCATCTGGAACTCCACACCCCCTACGAGGTGACCACCAGCTTCGACCGGCCCAACCTCTATTTTGCCACCCGCAGGGCCCTGCCCAGCGAGAAGCCCAAAGTTCTGCTCGACCTTGTGCTCAGGGAGCGGGACAATGCGGGCATCATCTATTGCAGTACCACCCGGCAGGTGGACGAGACCACCCGCCTGCTGCAGAGCCGGGGAATCCGGGCGGCAGCCTACCACGCCAAACTGGATGCGGATACCCGGCGGCAGAATCAGGACGATTTCCTCTATGACCGGGTGCAGATCATGGTGGCGACCAATGCCTTCGGCATGGGCATCGATAAGCCAAACGTCCGGTTCGTCATCCATTATAATATGCCCAAGGATCTGGAGAGCTATTATCAGGAGGCGGGCCGCGCGGGCCGTGACGGGGAGCCAGCCCGCTGCACCCTGCTCTATTCCGGCACCGATGTGCGCACCATCCGGTTCTTTATCGACAAGGAGATGGAGGCTGACAACGGCCTGCCTGCGGATGTCAAGGCCGAAGCGGCACGCAAGGCAGAGGAACGGCTTAAGTACATGACCTTCTACTCCACCACACCGCGCTGCCTGCGAGGATATCTGCTGAGCTACTTTGGCGAGGCCGCGCCCCAAAAGTGCGAGAACTGTTCCAACTGTCTGCTGGCAGCACAGGCTGCTGAACAGGTGGAGGAGCAGGCGGCACAGGCCCGCCAGCGTGCCGCGGCCAGTGCGAAGCGGCTGGCCTCGGCCTCCCGCCGCCGTGCCGACGAAGATGCCCTCAGCGAAGCGGACGAGAAGCTGCTGGCTGCCCTCTATGCCCTGCGCAAGCGGCTGGCCGCAAAGCAGAAGCTCCCTGCCTATATGGTGTTCAACGATTCCACCCTCCGCCAGATGGCGCTGAAAAAGCCCCTGAGCGTGGAGGAACTGCTCAATATCCCCGGTGTGGGCGAGAAAAAGGCCGCCCGCTATGGGCAGGAGTTCCTGGATGCCATCGAGGATATGGTTTCATCCCGTTAAATGACAAAACGCCCGATTTTCCACTCGCTCTGCGTAGAGTGTGGAAAATCGGGCGTTGTTTTATTGCATGAAAGTTGTATTGCTATGCCAAGGGCTCCCTTACCAGGGGGCCTGGCGCGCGTCAGCGCGACTGAGAGGTTTACATCGTGTGTGTGGCAAACACCTGTTCGTCCTCCCACCAGACGGGGGCCTTTGCGGCAAGGCTCTTGGGCACATCCAGAAGCCGCTGGTTGGAGCTGCCCCGGAAGCGCAGGGAGATATCGTGCTGGGCTTCCACAAAGCGGCCGTCCACCAGAACATCCAGCAGGCTCAGCAGCTCATCGGTGACCTCACAGCGGGCCGGGCAGGGAACACTGCCGGTCAGCTGCTCCCAGGTGTAGCCGGAATAGCACCAGACGCTCTTATTCGGGTACAGCGCCCTGAAGTTGCGGACGAAGGGCAGCAGTTCCCGCTGATTCTCCGGCTCAAAAGGCTCACCGCCCAGCAGGGAGATGCCTGCAATATAGTCGGGCTGGCAGGATGCAAAGATCTCGTTGCGCACAGCCTTGCTGAAAGGCTGACCGTACCCGAAATCCCATGCCACCTCGTTGAAGCAGCCCGGGCAGTGGTGCCTGCAGCCCGAAACAAAGATGCTGGTGCGCACCCCCGGCCCATTGGCAATGTCGTAATACTTAATTGTTGCGTAATTCATCACAGATGCAGCACCCGATCCTTGATCTCCTGTGTCCGGCCCTGGTTCCAGAACTGGGTGCCGATATAACCGCAGGTGCGGCGGGCAACGTTCAGCTTGTTCTGGTCACGGTTGCCGCACTTGGGGCACTCCCACACCAGCTTGCCGTCGTCCTCCACGATCTTGATCTCGCCATCGTAGCCGCACACCTGACAGTAGTCGGACTTGGTGTTCAACTCGGCGTACATGATGTTGTCGTAGATGAACTGCAGCACGCTTATGACGGCTTCCAGATTGTCCTGCATGTTGGGCACTTCCACATAGCTGATGGCACCGCCCGGGGACAGCTCCTGGAACTCGCTCTCAAACTTGAGCTTGGTGAAGGCATCAATGTGCTCCGAAACATGGACGTGGTAACTGTTGGTGATATAGTTCTTATCGGTGATACCGGGCACGATGCCGAACCGCTTCTGCAGGCACTTGGCAAACTTGTAGGTGGTGGATTCCAGCGGGGTGCCGTAGAGAGAGTAATCCATGTTCTCGGCCTTCTTCCACTCGGTGCACTTGTCGTTCATGTGCTGCATCACGCTCAGGGCAAAGGGCTTGGCACCGGCATCGGTGTGGCTCTTGCCGGTCATATACTTCACACACTCATACAGACCGGCGTAGCCCAGGCTGATGGTGGAGTAGCCGCCAAAGAGCAGCTTGTCGATCTTCTCGCCCTTCTTCAGGCGGGCCAGTGCGCCGTACTGCCACAGAATGGGGGCGGCATCGCTGGGGGTGCCCATCAGGCGCTGATGGCGGGCCTGCAGTGCCTTGTGGCAGAGAGCCAGGCGCTCGTCAAAGATCTTCCAGAACTTCTCGAAGTTGCCGCCGGAGGAAAGGGCTACATCCACCAGATTGATGGTGACAACACCCTGGTTGAAGCGGCCGTAGTATTTGGGCTTGCCGGTCTCGGGGTCCACATAGGGGGTCAGGAAGCTGCGGCAGCCCA
>OFME01000504.1_pt1 | contig 29610 bp, 24 predicted proteins | sample 1541381 | NCBI WGS metagenome assembly OFME01 (sample SAMN04209243, study PRJEB22552) | human gut metagenome | biome: gut; material: feces | host: Homo sapiens | place: USA: Oklahoma
CGAAAATAGGTTCCGTTACAAGTTTTTCGATATTGTTCAATTTTCAAGGTCCTGTGCGCCTCAGCCTTAGCGGCTGACGACTTGATTATTTTACCACAGATGTGATTTTTTGTCAAGCACTTTTTTCAGAAGCTTTTCGATCTTTTCGAACTTGTGGTTCGTTTTTCAACGTATCCATATTGGTTCTTTTCGCTTTGCTTCTGCCGCTTTCAGAAGTCATTCTTTCCGGCGGCCCTTGGCGCTCAAGTATAATACCATATCCCTGAGCTCCTGTCAACACTTTTTTGCATCTTTTTGAGTTTTTTCTATATTTCTTGAATTTGTTTCATTTCCCCGGCCGGGTGTTTCTTTTTTATCCCATAAACAGCACAAAGCCCCGCGCGCAAACGCAGGGCTTTGAAATACAAATGATTACAGTTCTCCCCGGCCAGACAGCGCCCGGTACAGGGTCGTCTCATCGGTATACTCCAGGCTGGCACCCACGGGCAGGCCATAGGCCAGACGGGTGGTCTTGATGCCCAGGGGCTTGATGAGCTTTGCCAGATACATGGCCGTTGCCTCGCCCTCAACGGTGGGGTTCATGGCCATGATCACTTCCTTCACTTCACCATCTCCCAGACGGGCCAGCAGTTCCTTGACCGTCAGCTGTTCGGCACCGATGCCATCCATGGGGCTGATGAGGCCGTGGAGCACATGGTACATGCCATGGTACTCCCGGGTGCGCTCAAACGCCTGCACGTCACGAGGCGTTTCCACCACACAGATGACAGAGCGGTCCCGCTTGGCACTGGCACAGATGGGGCAGAGCTCGGCTTCGGTATAATTCTGGCAGACACGGCAGCGGTGGAGCTTGGTGTGGGCGTTCTGGATCGCACCCGCCAGTGCGGCGGCATCCTGATCCGACATGCTCAGTACCTGATAGGCCATCCGGGTCGCACCCTTCCGCCCAATGCCCGGGAACTTGCTGAATTCTTCGATCAGCTTTTCCAGCGGGGCTGCATTATAACCCATGGTGCTCCTCCACTTTGATCAAAGACCGGGAATGTTCAGGCCGCCGGTCAGTTTGCCCATTTCGGCCTCGGCAGTCTCATCCACTTGCTTGACGGTTGCATTGACGGCAGCAGCCACCAGGTCTTCCAGCATCTCGATATCATCGGGGTCCACGGCCTCAGGCTTAATGGTGATGCTCAGCACCTCGTGCTTGCCGTTCATCTTCACAGTGACCATCTCACCGGATGCACTGCCGGTGTACTCAGCAGCTTCCAGCTCTGCCTGCTTGGCCTTCATATCTTCCTGCATCTTCTGGGCCTGACGCATCAGGGAGTTCATATCGGGGCGGCCGAAGCCTGCGGGCATTCTTGCTTTCATGGTTGGTTCTCCTTTTCTTTATCGTTTTTTGCGTTCACTATCCTCAATCGACACCTCCAGCCCCAGCTGTTCCAGCTTGCGGAGGGATTCCTCGGCGTTAGCCGAAGCGCGATTGACCGTCTTGGATTCATAGGGGCCGATGGGCACCGCCACACCGGACACCTGCGCGATCAGCTTTTTGATGAGCTTCTGGCTTTCCTTGTTGGCGCGGATAAAATCCCGGAAGGTCTTTCCGCCATCGATAAGCACCCGGGTACCATCAAAGTAACCCTTGGACTTTTTCAGGTAGGTGTAGAGCATGGGATCCTGCTCCTGCAGGAGCTTGATGACCTCTGCCCACTGCGGGAAGGGATTGATTCCCTCTGCCGCCACCTTGCGGGGCTTGTTCAGCGCCGGATCAGCCGTATATTCCGGCTTGGGCTCCGGCTGAGGCTGGGCCGCAGGCACTTCCTGCGCGGGAGCCGGAGGCGCTTCTCTCTGCGGCGGCGCAGCCAGGGCCGGCTCGTCCCAGGGGGGCGGAGCCTCCGAAGTCACCGGCGGTTCCTCCGGCAGGGGCGGCAGCTCTTCTTCCGCAGAAGCTGCCGCTTCTGCCTTGGGCGGTTCCACGGGCTGAGGTGCCGGTTCCGGCTCAGACTGCTGCATCGGTGCCGGTTCCACAGAGGGTTCCTGCACGGGAGCCGATGCCGCCGGTGCACATACAAAAGGCTTGACCGGTGCCGACGCAAACGGTCTGGGGGCCTCCTGTGCAGGGACCGCAGGCCGGGCGACGGGCACAGCCTGTACCGCCACCTGCTGGGGCGGCTCCGAAAGGCTGAACAGGGCCAGTTCCAGCTCTATCCGCTGGTCACTGCCACGGGTCATGTGCTCCAGAGCGTTGCCCAGAGCCCGGATGGCCCGGATCGCCTCCCGCTGCCCCATCCGGGGGCCTTTTTCCAGATAGAGCTTTTCCTCTTCCGGGGATACACCCGAGAGCAGTGCCTGCCCGCCGGGCAGGGCCGCCAGCATCAGCGCACGGTAATGGGCAATGAGCTCCTCGGTCAGCCGCTTCACATCCACTGACTGCTGGCGCAGTTGAGCCAGCTGTGCCAGTGCCGCGGCGGCATCCTGCGCTTCCAGCGCATCCGAAATACGGAACAGATAGCTCCGGTCGGTCACGCCTGCCATCCGGCGGACAACGTCCGCATCGATCTTTGCCGTGACACCGGCACAGGTATCCAGAATGGACAGCGCGTCTCGCATGGCACCATCGGCAAGGCGGGAGATGAGCTCCGCCCCCTCGCCGGACAGCTCCAGTCCCTCCTGCCCGGCAATGTACTCCACACGCTGGGCGATATCCTCGGGGCCGATGCGGGTAAAATCGTACCGCTGGCACCGGGAAAGGATGGTGGCGGGAACCTTCTGGATCTCCGTGGTCGCCAGAATAAAGATGACGTGGGCGGGCGGCTCCTCCAGCGTTTTCAGCAGGGCGTTGAACGCTGCCGTGGAGAGCATGTGCACCTCGTCGATGATATATACCTTATAATGACAGGCGCTGGGGGTGTAGGCTGTTTCATCACGCAGATCACGGATATCGTCTACGCCGTTGTTGGAGGCCGCGTCCATCTCCACCACGTCCAGAATGCTGCCGTTGTCGATTCCCCTGCAGATCTCGCACTCACCGCAGGGGTCACCGTTCTGGGGATGCAGGCAGTTGACTGCCTTGGCAAAGATCTTGGCACAGGTGGTCTTGCCGGTGCCGCGCACGCCGGTAAACAGATAAGCGTGGCCCACACGGCCTGTGGCGATCTGGTTGCGCAGTGCGGTCACGATGCCGCGCTGGGCCACCACGTCCTCAAACCGCTGGGGCCGCCACTTGCGGTACAGGGCTCGATACATCTGCTTCTCCCCTTTCAACAAAAAAGCCGGGCAGCGCTGACGGGGGTTGACCCCCGCCTTGCGTAACTCGGCATACGGATGCAGGCTGACTGAAACGCACGGGGCACACCGCTTAAGGCTGCTTGGTTCCCCACCTGACCTGGTTCACAGCGGCCCCATCGTACAGGGCCCGCATCCGTATGTCGAACCACGCAGCAGGCGCTGTCCGGCATGGCACATTTTGTGCTTGACTATTATAGCATGTTTCGGGGGAGAATGCAAGCCCCCGGCAGCGGGCTCACCCTCTCAGGCGCTTTGCGCCAGCTCCCCCAAAGGGGGAGCCTTTGGCAAAACCATCAAACAACATGCAAAACAAAAGCCCCTTCCGGCATTACACCAGAAGGGGCAGAGTGCTGAATAAAAGTTAGGACTGGCAGGCAGTGATCAAGCTCATCTTATAGACCTCGTCAGCGTTGCAGCCACGGGACAGGTCGTTGATGGGTGCGTTCAGGCCCTGCAGAATGGGGCCGTAGGCAGCGTAGCCGCCCAGACGCTGAGCGATCTTATAGCCGATGTTGCCGGCCTCGATGCAGGGGAAGATGAAGGTGTTGGCCTGGCCAGCGACCTTGCTGCCCTTGCACTTGACCTGTGCAACTTCGGGAGCAACGGCAGCGTCAAACTGCAGCTCGCCGTCCACAGCCAGCTCGGGGTCCATCTCCTGAGCCTTGATGGTAGCGTCATGGCTCAGAGCAACGGTGCCGCCCTTGCCGGAACCCTTGGTGGAGAAGCTCAGAACTGCGACCTTCGGATCGATGCCGAACAGCTTTGCGGTCTTGGCAGTCTCAACGGCCACCTCAGCCAGCTTTGCGGATGCAGCGATCTTGACCTCGCCGGTAGCCTTATCAACGGTATCGGTGTAATCAATGTTGACAGCGCAGTCGCCCATGGCAATGCGCTTCAGGCCCTCTTCGCCAAAGTCACGGTCCAGAATGAAGCAGGAGCTCACCAGGTGTGCGCCCTTCTTGGTCTTGACCAGCTGCAGAGCGGGGCGGATGGTATCGGCGGTGGAGTAAGTAGCGCCGCCCAGCAGGCAGTCAGCCTTGCCCATCTTGACCAGCATGGTGCCGAAGTAGTTGGACTTCTTCAGCATTGCGGTACACTCTTCAGCGGTCTGCTTGCCCTTGCGCAGCTCGACCATGGTGTTCACCATCTCGTCGAAACCTGCGTAGTTCTCAGGGTCAATGATCTCAGCAGCGGAAATATCAAAATTGCCTGCGGCAGCAGCGGCCTTGCACTCAGCCTCGTTGCCCACCATGACAACCTTCAGAACGCCCTCGGCCAGCAGCTTGCTGGCTGCCTCCAGGATGCGGGGGTCATTGCCCTCGGTAAAAACGATCGTCTTGGGGTTTGCCTTCAGCTGTGCTACCAGCGGTGCGAACATATCAGCCATTGTTGATTACCTCCGAATTAACTATCCAATATTCACATCCGGGTGCCTGTTGGACACAAGGATGCCTTTCTCTTTTATTCTAGCACACCCGGCAAAAAGTTCAAGACAAAATTGGCTTTTTGTGCTATTATTTTAGGAGAAAACCATTTTTTATTTGTGAATAAATTATCATTCAGCTGCAAGGAGATCAAACTGCTATGGATTGGGATACATTAAAGGCCGAGTGCCTTGCCTGCCGCAGATGTGAGCTGTGCACTGACCGCACCCATGTGGTGTTCGGGCAGGGTGTCCAGACTGCCGAGGTACTGTTCGTGGGCGAAGGCCCGGGCCAGAGCGAGGACGAGCAGGGCCTGCCCTTTGTGGGCCGCAGCGGCCAGCTGCTGGACAAATACCTGTTTGCCATCGATCTGGACCGAAGCAAAAACTGCTACATTGCCAACATCGTCAAGTGCCGCCCGCCCCACAACCGTGACCCGCTGCCCACCGAGAGCGAGGCCTGTATGCCCTGGCTCCGGGAACAGTTCAAGCTGCTGCAGCCAAAGATCGTGGTCTGCCTGGGCCGCATCGCCTCCCAGCGGATGATCCGCACCGATTTCTCCGTGACCAAGGAGCACGGCACCTTTGTGCAAAAGAACGGCGTGTGGTTCATGGGCACCTTCCACCCCGCTGCCCTGCTCCGGCAGGCGCAGAACAAACCCGCCGCCTTTGCGGATTTTGTGGCCCTGCGGGAGAAGATCCACGAGGTGTGCGGGCACACATATTAACAAGCTCACCCTCTCCGTCATTGCTGTCGCAATGCCACCTCTCCCGAAGGGAGAGGCCTTGGCAGAAAGATGAAGCTCACAAAAACTGCCAAGGGCTCCCACTTTGGGGGAGCTGGCGAGCGGAGCGAGACTGAGAGGGCAAGGCCGTTTCCAAGTATCATCTCCCTTCATTTTTGCATACCCTAAAGCAAAAGTGAGGTGTTCTGATATGAAAACGATCCAAAGCCGTTCCCCCGATTTCTTTCTGGGGGCCACCACACCGGCGGGCTTCAAGGGTTATTTTGAACCGCTGCGCCGGGAGCCCGGGATGCAGATGCTTCTCATCAAAAGCGGGCCGGGATGCGGCAAATCCACCTTGATGAAGCATCTGGCCCAGGCCGCCGAGCAGCAGGGCCAGCGCATCGAAAAGATCCACTGCGCCAGCGACCCGGACAGTCTGGACGGGGTCATCTTCCTCGACCAGAAACGCGCCATCATCGATGCCACCGCGCCCCATGTGGTGGAGCCGGACGCGCCCGGGGCTGATGAGCTGGTGGTGAGCCTGTACCACACCATCGATGCCGGAAAGCTGGCTCCCCACCGGGACGAGGTCAAGGCCCTGTTTGCCCGGAATGCCGCCCTGCGGGGCCGGGCAGCCCGGTATATCGCATCGGCGGGCAGCCTGATGCTGGACAGCCGCCGGGCCGAAGCCTGCAGCGCCAACTTTGAAAAGGTGCGCCGCTACGTCAAGCGGCTCTGCACCCGGCTGCTTCCCCGCACCGAGGGCACCGCCAGCGAGGAGCTGCGGCTGCTCTCAGCCATCACCCCCAAGGGGATGGTATTCTACCGGGGCACGGTAGAAGCGCTGGCCGACCGGTATGTGGTATTCCGGGATGATTACGGGGCGGTCTCCCGCCTACTGCTGGAACTCATCCGGGCCGAAGCGCTGGCCCGGGGCTACCACATCATCACCTGCCCCTGCGCCATGCACCCTGAAGATCAGATCGACCACATCTTCATCCCGGCCCTGCGGCTGGCTTTTTTGACCGACAACCTCTGGCATCCCATCCAACTGCCCGGCGTGCAGGCCGTGCGCTGCACCCGCTTTGTGGACCGGGAGAATCTGTCCGGCTTCCGCGCCCGCCTGCGCTTCAACGACCGTGCCGCCTCCGAGCTCATCGACCAGGCTGTAGCCCTGATGGCTCAGGCCAAGAACTGCCATGATGAGCTGGAGACTTATTACCGGGCCGCCGTGGATTTCGACCAGGTGAATGCTGTTGCAGCAAATTGTCAAAAGATCCTGGGTCTCGGGTAGGCCCTGCTCTGTACAACCTGACTGAAGGGCAGAATTTCAAGAGAAAGGAAGTGAACCCCATGCCAACCATCCGTCTCTCTGTCCGGGAGCTGGTGGAGTTCCTGCTCCGCACCGGCAGTATCGACAGCCGCTTTACCGGCTTTGACCGGGCCAACGAGGGCGCACGCATCCACCGCAGGCTCCAGAAGGCGGCGGGTGAAGGCTACGCCGCTGAGGTGTTCCTCACGGCAGAGCGGACGATGGAGGGAATCGGGTTCACCATCGAGGGCCGTGCCGATGGCATTTTTACCGATGAGGACGGCACGGTGGTCATCGACGAGATCAAGACCACCGCCGCGCCCACCGATGCCATCACGGAGGACATGAACCCCTGCCACTGGGCGCAGGGCATGGTCTACGGGGCCATCTGCGCCGAGCAGCGGGAGCTGGAAACACTGGATGTCCGGCTGACCTATTACCAGATCGACACCGATGAGATCATCCGCTATACCCGGCATTTCTCTGCCGCTGAGCTGGATGCGTTTCTCAACGACTTACTGCGGCAGTATCTTCCCTGGGCACGGCGGCAGCTGGACTGGGTGGAAGCCCGGAACCGGAGCCTTGGGGCCCTGCAATTTCCGTTTCCGGCCTACCGTCCCGGGCAGCGCGCCCTTGCCGGGGAGATCTATCGTGCCTGTGCTGCGGGCAAGGCAGAGCAGAAGGGCGGTACCCGGCTGTTCTGCCAGGCACCCACCGGCATCGGCAAAACGATGAGCGCCCTCTTCCCTGCCCTGAAAGCCATGGGCGAGGGCAAGGGGGAAAAGATCTTCTACCTGACCGCCCGCAACACGACACAGGCCGCTGCTGAGGATGCACTGGCCCGTCTGCGGGCGGCAGACCCGGCGCTTTCTCTGCGCAGCGTGACCCTTTCGGCCAAGGAGAAGGCCTGCCTGTGCAAGGATGCTGAGGGCCGTCCCGCCTGCCTGCCGGAAGCCTGCCCCTACGCCAACGGCTACTACGAGCGACTGAAGGATGCGCTGGCCGACCTGCTGGACAGCACCGTCCCCTATGACCGGGCCGCCCTGACTGAGACTTCCCGGCGGCACAGGGTCTGCCCTTTTGAGCTGGGACTGGACCTGAGCGAGTGGTGTGATGTGGTCATCGGAGACTACAACTATCTGTTCGACCCCACCGTGCACCTGCGGCGCTTTTTCGATGCGGCGGGCGACTACATTTTTCTCATCGACGAAGCCCACAACCTGCCGGACCGGGCCAGAGCCATGTACTCGGCGCGGTTCTGCAAGAGCAGCCTGACCGATGCCAGACGGGCCATCGGCAAAGGAAAAAGCGCACTGAAAACCGCGTTGACAAAGGCAGACAAGGGCTTTCTGGAAGCGCGCCGGGCGGTAACGAAGCTGGCCCCCCGCCGGGGTTCAGCGCCCACCGAATCGCCGGCAGAGGATCTCACCCAACAGACCAGCCTTCTGGACACCGAACCGGCAGAAGCCGCCTTCCCGCTGCCGGAGCCTTTGCTGGCGCAGGATGGCACAGTCTTTTTGCAAGAGCTGCCGAAGGAGCTGCTCCGACTGCTGTTCAGCCTGCAGGCCCCCCTGCAGGACTGGCTGGAGGCCAACCCGGAGGCCGATGCCCACGCCCAGCTGCTCGAGCTCTACTTTGCGGTGCAGGATATCACCCGGGCAGCAGAGCGGTACGACGCGCATTTTGTCACCCAACTGACAGCCCGGGGCAGCGAGCTGGAATGGGAGCTGCTCTGCCTTGACCCTGCCCCCTTTGTGGATGCCAGCCTTGCCGCCGGGCGGGCCGCGGCACTGTTCAGCGCAACGCTCACCCCGCCGGGCTACTACCGCTCCGTGCTGGGCTGTCCCGATGCCCGGGCCGTGGCTCTGGAAAGCCCGTTTCCGCCCGAACATCTGGGGCTCTACTGCCTGCCCGGCATCTCCACCCGCTACCGGGACCGGGAGGCCAGTGTGCAGGCCGTCTCGGATGCGCTGGCCGCACTGGCCCGGGCCAAGGTGGGCAACTATCTGGCCTTTTTTCCCAGCTACGCCTATCTGCGGCAGGTATATGAGGACTTCACCGCCCGTCACCCGGACATCGGGACGCTGGCCCAGGAGAGTGGTCTGGACGACGCGGCCCGGGCGGCCTTTCTGGAACAGTTCGGCCCAAGCCCCGCAAAAACGCTGCTGGGCTTCGGGGTCATGGGCGGCATCTTTGGCGAGGGCGTAGATCTGGTGGGCGACCGGCTCATCGGGTGCGCCATCGTGGGGGTGGGCCTGCCTCAGGTGAACCCCCGGCAGGAGATCCTGCGCCGCTACTATGACGAAGCGGGCGGTACCGGTTTCGACTACGCCTACCGCTTTCCGGGCATGAACAAGGTGCTGCAGGCGGCGGGCCGGGTCATCCGCACGCAGGAGGACAGGGGCGTGGTGCTTCTGCTGGATGACCGCTTTGCCCGCGGTGAATACACCCGCCTGTTCCCCCGCCACTGGCACCAGCTCCAATACCTGCGCAGCACCACAGAGCTGGAGCAGCAGCTTGCCGCCTTCTGGGCACGGAACCAATAGAAAAAAGCCTGTCAGCGCAAAAACCGACAGGCTTTTTCTCATGCTCCGGACATTTTCCGGCTCTTACTTCTTTCTGGGCAGGGATCTGCGCAGTTCATCCCAGGCGGTCATCTCCACCAATGTGGTGGCGCGCAGGGCGGCAAACGCTTCATCCAGATACTGCATCTCGCTCACCGCACGCATGGCGTGATCCGAAATGCACCACTTCCCAACGACCGTCTGCGCCATCCAGTAGACCATCCGCTCGGTCTTTTTCCGCTGTTTGGTGCCCTCGCGGTAGCGGTCGGTGTTCTCCGCATCGTTCACGGGAACACCTGCCGCTTTCAGCATCTCACAGCACTCCCAGGCTGCATCCACGATCATCCTGCGCTGTTCCACTGTGGTGCGGGAAAGTTCCCCATCCACCGCATAGCAGGCATAGGCGCAGGGCAGGATAAAGGCGATGTGGCTCTTGAGCCACTCGTCCATATCGCTGTAATAGGTCAGCTTGTAATGAGTCCCCTCAAAGGCAGCCTGCAGCCGCAGGCGGAACGCGCCGGACAGGGGTGCGGTTGCGCCGCCGACGGTCATTCCCATCCCCATGTGCACACTGACCAGCCGGTCATGCTCCCGGCGGCCCGCATTGTTCTGGAAGCCAAAGGCGATCTTATCCACCGGGCGCTGCATGGCCTGCAGCATCTCCTGCGCATAGGGATCATTGCCCACAAAGATGAAGTACTGGCTCCGGTTTGCTTTGAGGATGGGCAGCACATCGGCCAGCTGCCCGGCCTGCACCGTGACAAACACAAGGTCATACACATCCACGGGGGCCAGCACATCTGTCGTCTGCATCCGATCCACCGTTGTTTTCCGCTGGAGCATGTGGCGGATGGTCAGGCCCTTCTGGTCAATGACCTCCTTCCACTCGCCCCGTGCCAGCAGGGTGACCACATTTTTCTTGTTCTGTGCCAGACTGTGGGCCAGCTGACAGCCCTGAACGCCTGCGCCGTACACCAAGATCCTCATAACGAGATACCTCCTGTTTTGCATGATCAGCCCGGCCAGAAACACCAGGCTGTTACTTTTTCAGGAACGAGAAGAAGCCCTTTTTCTCATAGGGCCGGGTCTGCACGCCGGTCACGGTGTAGCCCGTTTCGGCAATGGCGGCCTTCAGCGTCTCCACATCCACCGGCTGCTCCGAGACGATGACCGTCTCGCCCTTGGTGTGGGAAGAAGTCACCTTGTTCACCCGGGCGGTCTTGCGCACCACATCATTGATGTGGCTCTCGCACATACCGCACATCATGCCATCGACCCTCAGGATCGTTTCTACCATTGTTGTCCCCTCCATACTGTATCTGCGGGCACCCCTGTCAAACTGCACAAGTCCAGCCCGCTGTTTTCGTCATTTTGTTAGTTTTAGCTAACTCATTGCGGAAACAAAAAGGCTCCTGCCCCGCACAGCACTGCTCTGCGGAACTTCGCCGATCTGTTTTCAGTTTTATCATACCATACCGGTGGGCAAATTTCAAGCTGCCCGCAAAACCGGCCGAGGGACTTTATCAAAGGGCCAGTTCATGGAAAACAGCGCTGCTTTCCAGCTCTTTCCATTGCATCGTGTTTTCTTCCAGGGTCATGTAGCTGTGGGGGCTGTTCTCCTTGGGGATGCTCACAGAACCCGGATTCAGGTAAAGATTTCCCTGCCCGAACTCTGTCCAGGCCGGAACATGGGTGTGCCCATGCAGCAGCACATCTCCGGGGGCCAGCGGCGGCAGATTTTTCACATGATAGATATGCCCGTGGGTCGCATAAATAAGCCGCCGCCCCACCGGAAGCACCGCATAATCGGCCAGCACGGGGAATTCCAGCACCATCTGGTCCACCTCGGCATCACAGTTGCCCCGCACGCAGAGCAGCTTCTCCTTTTTCTCGTTCAGCAGGGGGATGACCTCCTTGGGGGCATACTCTCGGGGCAGGTCGTTGCGGGGGCCGTGGTAGAGCAGGTCGCCCAACAGGAACAGCCGGTCGGCTCCCTCCCGCTCAAAGGCCTCCAGCATTTTGCGGCAGTAGTAAGCCGACCCGTGCAGGTCTGACGCGATCATCCATTTCATGGCAGATCCTCCTTTTGTGCATTCTGTTCTTATTTTACCGCCGCCGCGCCCCTTGTCAAGGGCAAGGGCCCACTGTAAAAAGTCATACTTTTATTTTAAAAAGTCCTTGACAAGTATCCCTGTGATGTGGTATCTTTGAACCAATAAAATATCGTGTGGATTTTTACAGCATTCTGCAACTTTTCGCCACACAATGGTACAAAAGCCATTGTGTGGCTTTTGCTTTGCCTTCAAATCCAAATCTGACCCTCAGGAGCAATGAAAATGAACGATACTTTTATGAAAACCAGACCGGTGTTCCCGCTGCTGCTCTCCATGGCCCTGCCCAACGTCATCTCGATGCTGGTGAACAGCCTGTACAACATCGTGGACAGCCTCTTTGTGGCCCAGATCAGCGAGCAGGCCATGACGGCGCTTTCGCTGGTGTTTCCCATCCAGAACTTTGTCAATGCAGTGGCCATCGGCTTCGGCATCGGCATCAATGCTCAGATCGCGCTCTACCTCGGCGCAGGCGACCACGAAAACGCCAACCGGGCCGCCACCCACGGCATGATGTTTTCCCTGCTGCACGGCGTGCTGGGCATGGTCCTCTGCATTGCCATCATGCCCGGCTTCCTGCGCCGCTTCACTACCGATCCCGCTCTGGTGGACATGGGTGTGACCTACTCCACCATCGTGTTCCTGTTCTCGCTGGTCAACATGGCAGACCTCGCCTTTGAGAAGATCTTCCAGTCCGTGGGCCGGATGAACGTTGCCATGGTGGCGCTGATCACCGGCTGCGTGACCAACATCGCCCTCGACCCTGTCCTCATCTTCGGCCTTGGGCCGGTGCCCGCCCTGGGCATTGCCGGTGCGGCCCTTGCCACCGGCATCGGGCAGGCCGTTTCCCTTGTGGTCTACCTCTATGTCTACTGCACCACCGAAGTTGCCGTCCGCTTCTCCCGCCGCTGCCTGCGGTTCGATGCCGCCCTTGACGGCAAGCTCTATGCCATCGGTGTACCGGCCATCCTGAATCTGGCCCTGCCCAGCCTGCTGGTCACCTTCCTGAACGGCCTGCTGGCGGTCTACTCCCAGAGCTATGTGACGGTGCTGGGCATCTACTACAAACTCCAGACCTTCCTTTACCTGCCGGCCAACGGCATCGTGCAGGGGATGCGCCCGCTGGTGGGCTACAACTACGGTGCCCGGGAGCATGGCCGTGTGTCCAGGCTCTACAACCTGACACTGGGCCTGAGCGCCGGGATCATGGCCATTGGCACCCTGCTCTGCCTGACCATTGCAGGCCCGCTGATGGGTCTGTTCACCTCTAACCCCGAGACCATCGCCATCGGCCAGACCGCCCTGCGGATCATCTGCCTGGGATTCATCGTCTCGGCAGTGTCTACCACCTCCTCCGGCGCACTGGAGGGTCTGGGCAAGGGCGTGCCCTCGCTGGTCATCTCCCTCTGCCGCTACATCATCTTCATCATGCCCATTGCGTGGGTGCTGTGCGGCCGCATGGGCCCTACCGGTGTCTGGCACGCCTTCTGGATCACAGAGGCCCTCTCTGCCGTGATCGCCTACGCGGTATATCACAAGGCAGTCCATCAGAAATAAACCTCTCTAACAAAAAATTCCCGCTCCATCGAGCGGGAATTTTTTGTTATCATCTCTTCTTTTGTGGAGGGCTGCTCTCAGATCAGGCCCAGAGTTTTGAGCTCCCTTGCCACGCCGTCCTCCGTCACAGCCGGGCAGATGCGGTCGCAGAGCTTTTTCAGGTTGTCAGAGCCATTGGCCATGCAGACGCTGATGCCTACCACATCGGTCATCTGCAGGTCATTGTCGCTGTCGCCAAAGCCGATGGTATCGGCCAGCGAACACCCCAGATCATCACAGATGGCCTTGATGCCGGTGCCCTTGTTGAACTTGCGGTTGATGAGCTCCCCGTTGACGATGGCTGACGGGTTATCCCCCAGCCGGGACTCGCAGAAGATGAACTGATCCTCGTACAGCTGCTTTGCTTCAGCAAGGCAGGCCTCGTTGGGGGCGATGAACACCACCTTGTAAACCGGCTCTCCGTGGTATTCCTCAATGGGCCGGATGGTCATGCCATACTCCATCGTTTTGCGCCAGCGCTCGGCCTCGCTGTTCAGCTGCCCCGGCTTGCGGGGGAACAAATGGGCGAACCGCTCGATCATCCTGATGCCGCCGTAAGTATCGTCCCGGGCTTCCAGTGTGCACTCGGCACCGGCACGCCCCAGCACCTCCCGCAGGCCCTCGACCTGCGCAGGCTCCATGGGAAGATCCACGAGAATTTTCCCATCACAGCCTACATAGCCGCCTGCAGAGCAGACAAAGCCATCGAAACCGTAGGCAAGCAGCGGCTTCGTCATGCGCAGGTTGCGGCCGGTACACAGAAACACCTTGTGGCCGTTGGCCCGGGCCTGCCGGATGGCCTCCACGGCACTGGCCGGAACGGTCATCTCACCGGGCGGCAGCAAAGTACCGTCAATATCCAGAAAAATCAGTTTTTGCTTCATAATTCCCTCACTCTTTCACTGCCAGTTCATGGTAAAGCCGCGAATCAGCAGACCCACGGCCAGGATCGCCAGCAGCACCAGCAGAACGGTGCGGTTGGCCTGTTTCTGCTTCTGTCTGGCCCGGGCACGGCTGTTCCGGCTGCCGCCCTGCTTCCGGTTCTGGGATCTGCCGCCGGAGCTGCGGCCGCTCGTGTTCTGCTTTGTGCTGCTGCGGCGGGAAGCACTGCCGGAAGTCCCCTCTTTTTTCCTGCCCGTAGTGTTCTGGCCGGACTTTGCCGCGCGGGGTGCTTTCTCTTCCGGGGCCGCCGACGCAATGGGCTTTTTGGCCCCGCAGCGGCTCAGATAATCCTCGGCCAGCCGGTAATACTGGCCCAGCTCACTGGTGCGCAGGGGCGCGCCTGCATAGCCTTCTTCCAGTGCTTCCACGGCCTCGTTGAAGAGGATCGCCGCCTGCGCAGCCGCCGTGCGGTCGGAGGCATGGGCCGCTTCATTGCGGGCGGTGCGCACCGCGTTGCAGGCCCGGCGGGCAGCAGCGGGGTGCTCCGTATTGCCCAGCAGATCCAGCGGGCGGGCAGCATCCTTTTCCGGGTCCAGCAGCACCCGCATACACAGGGTGGTATCCAGCTGCTGCCAGCTGTTTCGGCCCGCCAGATCGGGCAGACGGTCATAATATTCGGGGCTCTCCTGCTGGCGGGTGCGGATGTGATCCAGCAGGGCTCCCAGGCTGTGCTCCCCAGGCTTGTTCTCCCAGTGCCAGCGCAGTAGCTTGCGGCTGATCTCATCGCAGGTAGTTTTGATCTCAAAAGCGGTTTGCAGTGCTTCGTCAGGCATAACGTTTCTCCTTCGTACAACCAAAAAACGGAGGAAGCGCAGCCTCCTCCGTCATTCATTTACATCATAAACTGATAATAGACGAAGCCCCACAGCGCAATGCCTGCGCAGACGATGGCGGTGATGGGCGGGACCCAGCGGACGAGGGTCTCGGCAATGCCGTCACGGCTCTCTTCCGCATCGTCCTCCTCATCGTACTGCTCCACCTCGGGTTCCGGCTGGCGGGCCGGGGCGGCACGGCGGGCAGCAGCAGGCATCACACGGGTGCCCTCGTCATCCACAGCCGCTGCACCGCTGCCGGGGAACGCCGCGCGGGTGGCGGCATCCAGCACCCGGGTAGGCTCTGCTTCCGGAGCAGGGGTGTGTTCCACCGGCGGTGCAAAGCTGGTCGGAGCGCCGACAGGCTCTGCCGGGCGGGCCGTCGGGATGACCCGAGTGGGTTCTGCCTGCACCGGCGCGCTGGCCACGATGCGGGTCGGCTCTTCCTGCGGAGCGGCGCTTACCACGCGGGTGGCCTCCGCCGCCGGGGCCTGCTCTGCAGGAGCGGCCTTCTGGCCGGGCTGCAGCAGGGTGTTCAGGGCGTTCTGCAGCAGGATGCGGTCACAGCCGCACTCGGTGCAGTAGACCGTGTCCTCTTCCTTCGGGTGGAAGGAACCGCAGGCACAGTACCAGCCGTTCTCGAACACCTGCGGCATATACTTGAGACCGGTGCGGTTCATCCGGCTTTCCAGTGCCTTTTCCAGCTCCGGACTCAGGCGGCGCGGGGCAGGCAGGCGGACGCGCTTGATGGCATCCAGATGCACGACCTTTTTGCCGCTGTATACGTTCTTCAGGACCACATCCACGCTGGTGATGGCCTTCTGGGTCACGAACACGGCATCGTCCATGCCAAAGCTCTCACCGGGCTTGACCTCGATCTCGCGGTATTCAAAGGCATCCTCACACAGGATGATACCGTCCACGCCCTTGCACTTGAAGTGGATCTCCAGCGCAGTCAGGGTGACCTTGGAGATATTCTTGAAGGTCAGGCAGACTGCGTTCTCGCCGCTGAGTTCGCCCTTGAGCAGTTCCACACAGACGAACTGCACCGGGCTGCCCGGGGTATAATAGTTGGCCCGGGTGCGTGCGACCGGGTTAAAATTTTCCTCCACGACACTCGCTCCCTTCGATCATTCGTTTTCCTGCGGGGCATCCTGCGCCGGGTCGGGCATTTCCTCGCCCAGCACAGCCTGCTCCGCCTGTTCAGCGGGCTCTGCGCTCTCGGCAGGCTCTGCGGTCTCCACAGGGGCCGCCGGTGCGGCGGGTTCCTGTGCAGGCTCGTCACCGTCACGCAGGGGCAGCTTGCCGCCAGCCATCACGGTGTTGAACTCCTTCTCGTTGAGCTTTTCGCGTTCCATCAGAGCCTGTGCCAGCGCATGGAGCTGGTCGATGTGCTCCGTCAGGGTGCGGCGGCAGGTCTCGTAAGCCTCATCGATGATATCCCGCATCTCGCCGTCGATCTCGGCAGCGGTGCTCTCGCTGTAGCCCTTGCCCTGGGTGAAATCACGGCCCAGGAAGGTCTCCTCCTGCGAGGTGCCGTAGACCACAGGGCCCAGGCGCTCGGAGAAGCCGTACTTGGTGATCATCTGGCGGGCAATGTTGGTTGCCTGCTGCAGGTCGTTGGAGGCACCGGTGGAGATATCCTCCAGGATCAGCTGCTCGGCCACACGGCCGCCCAGGCTGGAAACGATATCCTCGAACATCTCACCCTTGGTTACATAGCTGCGATCCTTTTCAGGCAGATACATGGTGTAGCCGCCAGCCTGGCCGCGGGGAATGATGGTGATCTCGTGCACACGGGGATGGTGCTTGCAATAGAAGCCTGCCACGGCGTGGCCCGCCTCATGGTAGGCGGTCAGCTTCTTTTCCTCGGCAGTCACAACACGGCTCTTCTTCTCAGGGCCTGCCATGACCTTCATGGAAGCTTCCTCGATGTCCTCCATGGTGATGGCCTTGCGGCTGCGGCGGGCAGCCAGCAGAGCGGCCTCATTGACCAGGTTCTCCAGGTCAGCACCCGCAAAACCTGCGGTGCGCTGTGCGATGACTCTGAGGGAGACATCGGGAGCCAGAGGCTTGTTCTTGGTGTGGACCTTGAGGATCTCCTCGCGGCCCTTGACATCGGGCAGGCCCACATAGACCTGACGGTCAAAGCGGCCCGGACGGAGCAGTGCCTTATCCAGAATGTCGGCACGGTTGGTGGCTGCCATCACGATGACACCATCGTTGGCCTCAAAGCCGTCCATCTCGACCAGCAGCTGGTTCAGGGTCTGCTCCCGCTCGTCGTGGCCGCCGCCCAGACCTGCGCCGCGCTGACGGCCCACGGCATCGATCTCATCGATGAAGATGATGCAGGGCATGGTCTTTTTGGCCTTATCAAACAGGTCACGCACACGGGACGCGCCGACACCGACATACATTTCCACGAAGTCGGAGCCGGAAATGGAGTAGAAGGGCACCCCCGCCTCACCGGCGCAGGCACGGGCCAGCAGGGTCTTACCGGTACCCGGAGGGCCCACCAGCAAAACGCCGTGGGGGATGCGGGCACCCAGCGTGTTGAACTTGTCGGGGCTCTTGAGGAACTCCACGACCTCCTTCAGCTCTTCCTTTTCCTCGTCCTCACCGGCAACATCGGCAAAGGTCGCGGTCTTTTTGTTCTCGTGCTCGTCCTTCACCTTGGCCTTGCCCACGTTCATAATACCGCCGCCGCCAGCGCCGCCGCGCATCATGGAGAAGAGCAGGAAGCCGGTGCAGCCCAGCATTCCCAGGTAGAACAGGATCTCCATCCAGGGGATGGACTCCTTCAGGGTGGTGTAATCGTACTCCATGGGAGCGGTCGGGTTGGCTGCGTCGTAGGAATCGATATACTGCTGGACGTTCTCGATGAACACATAGGCGTAGGGCAGCTTGTAGCGCACCGTCACCGTGCCGTCATCGTTTCTGGTTGCCCCCACGGAAGAGGTGGAGGAGGAGAACAAATTGCTCAGCAGACCGCCGGAGGCCTGTGTGGCAGCGGTGGCACCTGTGGTTTCGGGCAGCTCCTGCTTGCCCTCCTTCAGCGTCAGGGTGATGATGCTGGTGTTGCGGTCCAGCGTAAAGGCTGTGACCTGATTGTTCTCAAAGTAGTGCACCACAGTCGAGTAGCTCATGGTGGAGCCGCCGGTACTGCTGTCGCTGGTGCCCAGCACCGACCAGATCATCAGGACACCGGCCAGTGCCAGCGCCAGGATCAGGGGATTAAAGCGAGGTCGTTTCGGTTGCAAAAGGGATCAACTCCAGTTCTAATTCGTTTTTGTTATGCGTAGATTTCCGGTTTCAGCACACCCACATAGGGCAGGTTGCGGTATTTCTCATCGTAGTCCAGACCATAGCCCACCACAAACTCGTCCGGCACCTGGAAGCCCTCGTAATCGGGCTGGATGTCGGCCTTGCGGCGGCTGGGCTTGTCCAGAATGGTGCAGATCTTCACGGAATTCGGGTTGCGCATCTTGAGCATGGGCACCAGCTTGGAAAGGGTGACACCGGTATCCAGAATGTCCTCCACGATCAGCACGTCCTTGCCGGAAAGGTCGCCGTCCAGATCCTTGATGATCTTGACCAGACCGCTGGTGGTGGTATTGCTGCCGCCGTAGCTGGACACGACCATAAAATCAATGCTGCAGGGGATGGTCACAGCCCGCATCAGGTCGGCCATGAAAACCACCGAACCCTTGAGGATGGAGACGAGGACAAGGTTTCTGCCCTCGTAATCTCTGCTGATCTGTGCACCCAGTTCGGCAACCTTGGCTTTCAGTGCTTCCTCACTGACCAGGATGTTCTTGATATCGTCATTCATGCTCATGGGTTGTTCCTCCATTTTCCAATTCCAACTGCAAGATCTGTGCAGTCTCCTCGTCCGGGGCCAGCCCCTCGGCAAAGCCCTCCCCACAGACCCACAGGATCTCGCTGCCCGCCGCCAGCAGCGGCAGGCCCTCTCGTATTCCGGCAGGAATGCCTGCCTCATTCATCCATTTGCGCAGGGGCTTGCTCAGCCCCCGCCCCGCAGGCCGGAACCGGTCTCCCGGTTGACGGGTGCGCAGCGTAAGGGCAGAATATAACAAGGTTATTCTAGCATAATCCGCCCGATTTTTTAAGTCTTTTTTATGAACACCCTGTGTTTTTTCTCGAAAACCGCTTACAAAAAGCCGTGTTTTCAGGGTTTGGCCCCCGGGCAAGGCAAATTCTGCCCCATCGGCAGGGGCAAACGGCAGCGAAAACGCAGGGGCCGCAGCCGCTTCCGGCCGGCTCTTTTCCTGCCAGAGCATCCCGCTGCCTGCGCAGAAACGGACCGTATCGGTCAATTGCACCGCCCCGCTCCCCTGCTCCACCAGCTCTGCCAACAGGCGGATGTACTTTTCCTCGGCATCCCGCACCGGGGCAACAAGGCTGTGGAGCGCCGCTTCCAGAATGAGCGGGTCAGCGCCCTGCAGCGGCTCCAGCCGCCATGCCGCCTGGGCTTTCGGGGCCTTGCGGGCAGTCTGGGCTGCATCCAGACGTGCGATGGAAAGCAGCTGTTCTGCCCGCCGGGCAAAGTAGGCGTCCGCGCGGGCCGCCTTTTCACAGAAGCGGGCCAGATTTTCCTCTGCCGCATCGTTGACGCTGCGCAAGGCCGGAACGGCCCCATGGCGCAGGCGGTTGCGGGCGTAGACATCGGATTCGTTCGTCTCGTCCGTCACCCAGCCCTGCTCAAAGGCGGCGCAGAGCGCTTCGGTCTCGGCCCGGGTCAGGCCCAGCAGCGGGCGGCAGTAGCCGGGCCGCCTGGGCCGGATGCCCCCTGCCCCGTGCAGCCCGGTGCCCCGGGCCAGCCGGAACAGCAGGGTCTCGGCCTGGTCAGTAGCAGTATGGGCCGTTGCAATGCAGTCTATCCCGCCTGCCAGCAGTTGGGCAAAGCAGGCATAGCGGAGTCTGCGGGCCCAGTCCTCCCCGGCATGGGGCGGCACAGCCATTCCCACATCTGCCGGGCGGAAGACTGTCAGCGGCACCCCCAGCCGGGCACACTCGGCCCGGACAAAGGCTTCGTCCCGGTCCGCAGTCTCACCCCGCAGGCCATGGTTGACATGGCAGGCCGTAAGGGGATACCCAAAAGCTTCCCGCAGTTCCAGCAGCACCCGCAGCAGCGCCATGCTGTCGGCTCCGCCCGAAACGGCGGCGCACAGGTGCAGAGCCCGGCCCGGCTCCGCAGGCGCAAACAGCTGCTCCTGCCGGGCAAAGCGTTCTACTTTTGCGATCAATTTTGATGTTTCGTCGTTCATCAGCGTTTGAAGTCCACATCCATAAAGCGGGTGTGTGCGCCATCCCAGCCCAGCGGCACCGTGCTGGTCTCGCCGTGGCGGTTCTTTGCCACGATGCACTCCGCGGTATCCGCATCCACCTCTGCCCCATCGGGGTTCTGGCTGGCGTAGTAGGAATCACGGTAAAGGAAGAGGACGCAGTCGGCATCCTGCTCGATGGAACCGGAGTCACGCAGGTCAGACAGCTGGGGCCGGTGAGAAGAGTTGTTGCCCTGCTTCTCCACCGCACGGGACAGCTGAGAAAGTGCGATGATGGGCACATTCATTTCCTTTGCCATGATTTTCAGGTTTCGGGTGATGGAGCTGATCTCCTGCACACGGTTCTCGCTGCGCTGGCCGGTGGTCATCAGCTGCAGGTAGTCGATAACGATCAGGCCCACATTGGGGCGTGTGGGGTCCTGATTGACCCGGCGGATCTTCGCCTTCATCTCGGTGATGGTGATGCCTGAGGTGTCGTCCATATAGATGGGGGCATCGTGGAGCTTTTCCGTTGCCAGTGCCAGATACTCCCAGTCCTCACTGCGAAGGGCACCGGTGCGGAAAGCCTGGCTGTCGATGCCAGCTTCCGCCGAAAGGATGCGGTTGGTCAGCTGCTCTTTGGTCATTTCCAGGCTGAAAATGGCCACCGGCACCTTTTGCTGCATGGCAACACGGGTGGCGATGTTCAGTGCAAAACTGGTCTTGCCCATACCGGGGCGGGCGGCCAGAATGATGAGGTCGCCGCGGCCCAGGCCGGTCAGGACGGTATCCAGCAGACGGAAGCCGGTGGGGATGCCCTTGTACTTGTCGGCATCCGGGCCGCTGATCTTCTGCAGGTTGGTCAGCGTCTCCACCATGCTGGAGGAAAGCGGGGTCAACGCACTGGAATCCCGCCCGGAGCGGATCTCGTAGATGCGCTGCTCCGCATTTTCCAGCAGCAGGTCAGCGTCCGGCTCATCGCCCGCGTCCTGCAGAATGTCCTTGGCAACGCCCATCAGCTGGCGCACCAGATACTTTTCCTGCACGATCTGGGCGTAAGCCTTCACATTGGAGATGCTTGGCACCGTCTCGGCCAGACCGGTCAGGTAGACCTTTGCCTCGTCCGCACTGGGGAACACGCCATCGGAGATGACGGCATCCAGCAGGGTGACAAAGTCGATGGTCTGGTCCGCCGTAAACAGGCGCAGCATCTCAGAATAGATCTGGGCGTTCTGCCGGGTGTAGAACATTTCCGGCCGGATGATCTCCACCAGATCGGTCAATGTCTCGGGCTTGAGCAGCACCGCGCCCAGCACGCTCTGCTCGGCCTGCATATTGTAGGGCAGATTGATGCCCACACTCTCCAGATTCAGTTCATTGGAATAATGTCGTTGTTCGTTGGGCATGGTTCATCCCCCTCCATACTGGGCCAGCTTCCCAAAACGCCAAAAACGCCCCCTGAAGGCAGGGGGCGCAGATGGCGTTTCAATCAGGCCTGTTCTACTTCCACCATGATCTTGAAGGAAGCCACGACACCGACATGCAGGCGCACCTTTGCGTTGAACACACCGGCATCCTTGATGTCCTTGGTCTCCAGCTCGATCTTCTTTTTATCAATAGGAGAACCGGCCAGCTGGGCCAGAGCCTCGGCAACTTCCTTGCCGGTGACCTTGCCGTGCAGGCGGCCGGATGCGCCGCCCTTGGCCTTGATGGTCACGGTCTTGCCCTCGATCTTTGCAGCCACAGCCTGTGCGGCGGCCACAGTTTCAGCCTCGTGGAAATCCGCAGCGGCCTCCTTGCCGCGTGCGATATTCACCGCAGAAGCATCGGCCACAGCGGCCAGCTTGCGCGGGAACAGAAAGTTGCGGGCGTAGCCGTCGGAGACCTCATGGATCTCATCCTTCTTGCCAATGCCCTTTACGTCCTGCTTCAGAATCACTTTCATGGTGTTATCCCTCACTTCTCACCGGGGAACCGGTGGATTTCTATGGTTAGTATACAGCATTCAGACCGTTGCGTCAACGCCTTCGATGACAGTGGGGTTACCCCAGCTCCCGTACCGCCGCATCCAATGCCGCTTCGATCACCTTATCCATATCATAATACTTGTACTCGCCCAACCGGCCGCCAAAAATGACCTTTGTCTCGGCATCGGCCAGCGCTTTGTATTTTGCGTAAAGCGCGCCATTCTTTTCGTCGTTGACGGGGTAATAGGGCTCATCGCCCTGATGCCACTCGGTGCTGTACTCCCGGCTGATCACCGTTTTGGGCTGGGTGCCGAACGCAAAATGCTTGTGCTCGATGATCCGGGTATAGGGTGTTTCCGCATCGGTATAGTTCACCACCGCGTTGCCCTGATAGTTGTCGGTATCCAGCACCTCGGTCTCAAAGCGGACGCTGCGGTACTGCAGCGCGCCCAGACGGTAGCCGAAGTAGGCATCCACTGGGCCGGTATAGACCACCTTGTCGGCCAGTGCGTTCAGTCTCTCCCGGTCGGCCAGATAATCCACATTCAGCCGCACCTCGATGCCCTCCAGCATCTTTTCCACCATGGCGGTATAGCCGCCATCGGGGATGCCCTGATACAGCGCGTTGAAATAGTTGTTGTCGTAGGTAAAGCGGACCGGCAGGCGTTTGATGATGAAAGCCGGCAGTTCGGTGCAGGGGCGGCCCCACTGCTTGCCGGTGTAGCCCTTGATGAGCTTTTCGTAAATGTCCGTGCCCACCAGACTGATGGCCTGCTCCTCAAGATTTTTCGGGTCGGTGATGCCCGCTTCCCGCTTCTGCTCTTCGATCTTTGCCTTGGCCTCGGCGGGGGTCACCACACCCCACATCTTATTGAAGGTGTTCATATTGAAGGGCAGATTGTAGATCTCGCCGTGATAGTTGGCAACGGGACTGTTGGTGTAGCGGTTGAACTCCGCAAACTGGTTCACATACTGCCACACTGCCTTGCTGCTGGTGTGGAAGATGTGGGCCCCATAGCGGTGGACCTGTATGCCCTCCACTTCCTCGGTATAGATATTCCCGGCAATGTGGCTGCGCTTATCAATCACAAGGCATGTTTTGCCCGCCTTTTTTGCTTGCTGGGCAAACACCGCACCGTAAAGGCCTGCGCCTACGATGAGATAATCGTAATGGTTCATCCCTGCTTCTCCTTTTTTCTGGATTCAGGTTCATTTTTGGAGAGCGGCTTCTTCTGGCTCTCACGGTACTGGTCAATGGCGGTCTGGATGCGTGCCCGGGCTGCCTCGGGGGTAATATGCTTGAGCTGGGCCGCCGCCATAGTCTGGTGGCCGCCGCCGCCCAGACTTTCCATGATGACCTGAACATTGACCGCCCCCAGACTGCGGGCCGAAATATTCACGCCGCTCCCCACCTGCACAGCCACAAAGCTGGCCTCCACATTCTGAATGGTCAGCAGGTCGTTGGCAGCCTGTGCAATGGCAACACGGGCCTCGGGGGGCACCTCGCCGCTCACCGAGATGGCACAGCTGCGGTACATCTGGGCAGCCTCCACAAGGTCTGCCTTGGCGTTGTACTCCACCATGGTCACATCAAAGAGCTGGCGCACCCGCTCCGTCTCCGCGCCATAGCGGCGCAGAGCGGCGGCAGCTTCAAACGTGCGCACGCCGGTGTGCAGGGTGAAGTCCCGTGTATCCAGCATAATGCCCGAGAGCAGGCCCTCTGCCTCCACCCGGCTGGGCTTGTCGTCCCGGTCGCCCACATACTGCAAAAGCTCCGTGACCAGCTCACTGGCCGAGGAGGAATAGGGCTCGTGGCAGACAAGGTCTGCGTGCTCAATGAAGCCCACGCCCTTGCGGTGGTGGTCGATGACAGCCACCTTGCCGCACCTTTCCAGGATCTCCTTACTTTCCACAAGGCCCAGCTGGTATGTATCCACCACCACGCAGAGCGTTTTCTTGGAAATAATGGGCAAAGCCCCCTTGGGGTCGATAAAATCATCTGCCTGCCCGGCCCGGCACAGGGCATCGATCAGGCTGCCCGCCAGTGTGGCATCCCGCCTGACGGCGATCACCGCCGGAACATCGCAGATCTTGCAGATGCGCAGCACGCCCTCGGCAGCGCCGATGGCATCCAGATCGCTCATCCGGTGGCCCATGATGACCACATGGTCCGCCTCCTTGACAAGCCTGACCAGCTGGTCGGCCACGATGCGGCTGCGCACCTTGCTGCGCTTTTCTACGCCGTGGCTCACGCCGCCGTAAAAGGTGAAGCCGTCCGGGGTCATCTCAGCGGCCTGATCGCCGCCGCGGCCCTGCGCCATATCCAGCGCCTGCACGGCCATATCCTGGGCTTCCCGCAGGGTCTTGGCTCCGCGCCCGATGCCAATGGAGATGGACAGGTTCACGCTGGGGTCCAGGGCACGGATCTTATCCAGCACATCGTAGCCGCGCTGGGCATACTGCTCCAGATGGCGCTCTTCCACCACGGCGATATAGCGGCCGCTGGCAACGCGGCGCAGAAAGCCTGTGCCCCGGCCGATCATATCCTCCAGCACCCGGTTGATGCCCTCCAGCAGGCGGGCGCGCTCACTGTCCAGCATATCGCTGAACACATCGTCGTAGCCGTCCACCAGGAACACCATGTAACCCGGGCGGCTGGCCTTGTACTCCGTTTCGATCCTGCGCAGGGCGGTCTCCTCATTGAACACGAGCAGCGTCATGCTCTCGCTGCCGCCCGGCACGGTACTGCTGTGCACATTCCACACACCGTCGGCCAGATTGAGCTGCTGCCCCTCCGGGGTGCGGGCCTGTGCGGTGTCCAGGCCGGGCAGCAGCTTCTGTGCCCTGCCTGCAAGCCGGTCCTCGCCGCCCAGCAGCGCCGTGCGGAAGCGGCTGTTATACCACAGCACCGTCTCGCCAGAAAGCAGAGCCGCCGGCTGAGAGAGGGATTCCAGGCTGTATTGGGTCCTGGAATTTTCAAAACTGCCGCCAGCCACCCACTTGGCGGTCCAACGCCGCAGCTGATACCGGAAAACGCAGATGCCGATGCCCCACAGCACCACCAGCACTGCCAGCGCAGGCCAGCCCGCGGGCCGCTGCACCAGAAGCGCCAGTGTCAGCAGTGCACACAGCACTGCCAGCGCGGCGATCAGCATTTCCAACGTCCATCTCGGTTTTTGTTTCATGGGATCTTCTGCCTCCTGGTCTGCCTGCCCCGACGGGGCGGCTTCCGGCTTATACCTCCATCAGAATGGGGAGGATCATCGGGCTGCGCTTGGTGCGGCGGTAGATATAGCTGCTCAGCGCCTCACGCACCCGGGTCTTGACGCTGTTCCAGTCGCGCACATGCTCTTCCACGCAGCGATCCAGCGCGTTTTCCACAATGCTCTGGGCCCCGTCCATCAGGCTCTCGTTCTCACGCACATAGACAAAGCCGCGGCTCACAAGGTCAGGCCCCGCCAGCACCTTGCCGGTCTTGCTGTCCACGGTAGCCACAATGATGACCAGACCGTCCTCAGAGAGATGCTTGCGGTCACGCAGGACCACATTGCCCACATCGCCCACGCCCAGGCCGTCCACCATCACAGCACCGGCGGTGACAGGCTCGCCCAGCTTGATCTCGTCCCGGCTCAGGATAACGTTGGAGCCGTTCTCGGCAATGAGGATGTTGCTGGTGGGAATGCCCAGAGACGCGGCGGTCAGGGCATGCTTTTTCAGCTGCTTGTACTCGCCGTGCACGGGCAGGAAATACTTGGGTCTGGTCAGGGTGAGCATCAGCTTCTGCTCCTCCTGGCAGGCGTGGCCGGAAACATGGACATCATACATGCTCTCGTAGATGACCTCCGCACCCAGCAGGAGCAGACCGTTGACGATCTTGGTCACGCTCTTCTCGTTGCCGGGAATGGGGTTGGCGGAGATGATGATGAAGTCGCCGGGGCCCACCCGCACCTGGCGGTGGCTGCAGGAGGCCATGCGGGAAAGGGCGCTCAGGGGCTCGCCCTGGCTGCCGGTGGTGATCAGCACCACCTGCTCCGGCGGGTACTGGTTCAGTTCATCCACACTGATAAGGGTGCCCTCGGGGATGTGCATATAGCCCAGCTCCTGCGCCATGGCAGTGTTATTGACCATGCTGCGGCCGCTGAACGCCACCTTGCGGCCATCCTCCACGGCCAGATCAATGATCTGCTGGACGCGGTAGATGTTGGACGCAAAGGTCGCAATGATGATACGCTTGTTCCGGGCACGGGCAAACAGGTTGCGGACACCGGCGGCCACCTTCTGCTCCGTGGCGGTAAAGCCCGGGCGCTCGGCGTTGGTGGAATCGCTCAGCAGAGCCAGCACACCCTTCTGGCCATACTCCGAAAGGGTGGTCAGGTCGGTCACGCCGCAGGCCAGCGGGGTGTAATCGATCTTGAAGTCGCCGGTCTGGATGATCGTTCCGGCAGGGCTGTCAATGGCAAAGGCCACGGAATCGGGGATGGAGTGGTTGACATGGATGGGCTCCACGGTAAAGCAGCCCAGCTTGATCTTCTGTTTGGGGGTGATCTCCACGAACTTGGTCTTGCCCGCCAGGCCAAACTCCTCCAGCTTGTTCCGGATGAGGCCGCAGGTCAGCCGGGTGCCGTAGATGGGCAGATCAAACTTCTGCAGCAGGTAGGGAATGCTGCCGATGTGGTCTTCGTGGCCGTGGGTGATGAGCAGGCCCTTGATCTTGTCCTTATTCTGCACCACAAAGGTAAAGTCGGGGATGACCATGTCCACGCCGTACATCTCACTGTCCGGAAACACAAGGCCGCAGTCCACAATGATCATATCCCCGTTGCACTCATACACGGTCATGTTCTTGCCCACTTCACCCAGACCGCCCAGCGGGTAGATGTGGATGGGCACAGCAGCCTCCTTGGGCTGCTGAGAACGGCGGGGCCGCCGGTTATAATAAGGGCGGCGGGTGCGGGTACGCTTTTCCCCGCCGGATTCACTGTTTCTGTTCGGATTGTTCTGAGCCTGAGCCGGGTTCTGTTCTTTGACCTGTGCCATGCGGTACCTCCAAAATCAATTACAAAACGCAGGCACACCCCTTTGCGAGCGGCCTGTCTGCTGTGAAGGAGCAGCAAACGCACCGCCGCTCCCATCGAAACCATCGTATAGAATTTTTCGCTTCCATGCCTGTTTTCGGCACTGGGATGGCCGGAACGGAGTAATTTCTGCCCTGTCAGTCCATCTGTTCGATGCGACCGCGGCACTGCCCTGTTCCGGCCGGACACACCGCACCGGTGCGCCCCTATACGCATTTTGTTACAAACAGTATAGTATTTCTTGTCCACTTTGTCAATTCAAAGCTTTGCCGGAAAAGCCGGGGATGATACGTTTTCCTCTTGACAGAACCGGAAAAATAGCTCTAAATAGAAGTATCCAAAAATTCAAGTTCCGGGAGAAACAGATGAAACAAGTCGAAGTTTACACCGATGGCGCGTGCAGCGGCAACCCCGGCCCGGGCGGCTGGGGTGCAGTGCTGCGCTACCGCTTCAACGGCAAGGTCTATGAAAAGGAGCTCAGCGGCGGCGATGCTTCCACCACCAACAACCGGATGGAGCTGACCGCCTTTATCGAGGCCCTGCGCCAGCTCAAGGAGCCCTGTGAGGTGCGGCTGTGCTCTGACAGCCAGTACGTCATCAACGGGCTGGAAAAGGGCTGGGCCAGGGGCTGGAAGCGCCGGGGCTGGAAAAAGTCCGACGGCTCCCCTGCCCTGAACCCCGACCTGTGGGAACAGGCATTGGAGCAGGAAGCCCGGCACAAGATCACCTATGTCTGGGTCAAGGGCCATGCAGGCCACCCGGAAAATGAGCGCTGCGACCAGCTGGCCGTGGCACAAAGTCAGGCACACGGAGGGAGACAGGGACGATGAGCGATACATTTCTGCCCGGCAGCGGGTTCGATACCTACGAACAGCAGGACAAGGTGCTGGTGGGCCTGTGCGGCGGCACGGGCTGCAAAGCAGCTGTCCGCATTTTACAGCAGCAGGGCTTTGCGGTGATGGGCGCTGTGGTGCGTCTGTGCACTGATGACCCCGTTGTGGATGCCGCCAAGGAAGCCGCCAAGGCTCTGGGCATCGAGTGCATCACCCTGAATGCCAGCGAACTGGCCAGCCAGCTGGCCGAGGAGACCGCTGCCCCGGCCGACCTGCGCTTCCCCGCCCTGCTGGCGGCGGCTGACCGGCTGGGCATCCAGTACATTGCCACTGGCCACCGCGCCCGGGTAGAGACCGGTGCGGACGGCGTGCACGTCCTCTGCCCTGCCGAAATTGCGGACGAGAGTGCCCGGCTTGCCGCCCTGCCGCAGGAAACGCTGGGCCGGCTCATCCTGCCCTTGGGCGATTTCAGCCCCGAGGATGTGGCTGAGATGGCAGCAGAATAAAAAAACAAAAGAGATGCACCCCGCCTTCCTGAAACCGGTTCAGGGAGCGGGGTGCATCTCTTTTTGCTCTGTTTTATTTCATCGTACAACGCTCGATAGAAGTCATCCGCTTACTTTGCGAAGATCTGGATCCAGTTGTGGCCCCACTGAGAATTGGCATCGTAGTTGTAGCCAAGGCACATATACTTGGCGGCGGGGTCCATGATATTGACACGGTGGCCTTCCGAAGCCATCCAGTCTGCAACGACCTTTTCGGGCGTGGTCTCGCCCCAGGCGGCATTCTCGCCGGTGGCGGTATCAGACACGCCGTACTCCTTCAGCACGGTGAAGCAGTTGGTGCCATCGGGGCGGGTGTGGGAAGCGACCTTTGCCACTTCCTTTGCGCGCTCATCGGCGGCGGCCTGCAGCTTGGCATCGCCCATGGCCAGAGGTGCCAGATTTTCCTTTGCGCGCTCAGCGTTGACCAGCGCCAGCACTTCCTGTGCGAAACCGTTCTCACTGGTGCCGCGGGCGTAGGTGAAGATCATCACCCAGTAATTGCCGTACTCGCCGCCCTCGTAGTAGCCAATGCCAACGGAGGTTGCATCCTTGTCCAGCATCCGCTCCTTGAAGAAATCGTAGCGATTCCAAGCGGCAACCACGTCCGAAGCATCCTCAGCAGCTGCTCGGTAGTTCTCGCCCACAGACACATCGTCCACACCGTACTCCGGCAGGATGGTGAACTCGCGGCTGCCATTGGGGCGGTTGTAGGAGTAGTTGACGGTAAGTTCTTTTGCACGGGCCTGTGCGGCAGCATTCAGTGCGCTGCTGCCCATGCTCAGAGGAGCCACACCAGCCTGTGCACGCTCTGCGTTGACGAGCTGCAGCAGCTCATCGGCCTTGGAAGCTGCGTGTGCGGGCATTGCCAGAACAAACATCAGGCAGATGAATGCGGCGCAGCAGACCAGATTCTTCAGGACTTTCATCGAAGCGTTACGCATGGTGTTGAACCTCTTTTGTGTTACCCCATGAAAAAAGGTGTCGATTGCTGGTATACTCGGCAATCGACACCTGATGCTTCAGATGAAGGTCACTCAACACCCAATCTCCGCTGTGGAGACCCTCAGGTGATGAGAAGCAACTGGCTGCCATTTTACAGGCCCTATAGCTTTGCGTCACAGCCTTTCGACTG
>OFME01000508.1_pt1 | contig 29328 bp, 26 predicted proteins | sample 1541381 | NCBI WGS metagenome assembly OFME01 (sample SAMN04209243, study PRJEB22552) | human gut metagenome | biome: gut; material: feces | host: Homo sapiens | place: USA: Oklahoma
TGATGTACGCGAGGAACGAGACCGTGTACTCGTGCATCAGTTCCGCGCCGGAGACGTGCACTACGCCCGCTTCGGCGTCCACGGTCCACTGCTCGGTCGGCACCACGGCGCCCGTCGAACGGTCCACGACTTCCCAGTACTTGTGCGGGTCGGCGTCGAAGTTCGGCTTGAGCTGCTCCTCGAAGAAACCGTCCATCAGAGACACGTCCACCGTGTCGCTCTCCGCCAGCGCACGCTTTGACAGCAGGTACACCTGCGGGGTCTCGTCCATGTGCAGCGTGATCCACTCGTTGTGCGCGCGGGTCGGGAAGTAGGCCGTGTAGACCTTCATACCCAGCGCCACGACCTCGTCGTCCAACTGCGTGCCATCCGAGTTGCGAACCGCGTCGGCACCCCACAACCGGGCCAGTTCCGCGGTCTTCTCCGCGAAGTTCGATTCACTCGGAATCGTAAAACGGCCAGAAGTTGACATCAATGTTCCTTTCTGTGCTCTGGAACGTTTCTTCTATTTTGTCTGCCGCGGCGTTATCGCAACGGCAAGACATCCATTATATCCATCGTACCGGCAAAGGCCGGAGCCGGCACATAGTTACCGGCCCCGGCCTTTACGGCGTGTCATTCAGCGAGTGGCACGCTTGCGGACGATCATCGTGGTGCCGGCGGCGACGACGGGCACGGACGAACCGGTCTTCGCGACGCCTTCGGTCTTCGGCTGCTCGTTAGCGCCCGGCTTGGCCGGAGTCGTCGGCTTGCTTGGCTCGACTGCCTCGTCGGTCACGTTCAGCGACACCTTGCGGGGGGGGGCGACGGACGCAAACTCGAACTGCAGACCGTAGTTGCCCGCGTCCTTGCCCTTGAGGAAGTCGGCGGCGATCTTCACCGTGACCTTGTCACCCTCGCCGCTCACCGTGTAGTCTCCCTCGTCGAGGCTGCTCAGCACGTTGCCTTCGGAGCCGATCCAGCGGATGGACTGCAGCTTGTCACCGTCCAGCGTGACGGTGTACTCGGGCAGCGTCTCAGGAGCCTGCTTGTTGAAGTTGCTGTTGACGACGGCGACAGCCGGCTTGTGCGAGGAGGCAGAACCGGAGCCGTTGTGCACCTGGATCTCGCTCATCGTCGGCGCCCACTGCACGCCGGCCTTGACGGAGTCGAGGCCCACGCGCAGCTTGGAGGAGGTGTATGCCTTGTCGAGGTTGGCCTTGGCTTCGGCGCCATGCCGGCGAGCTTGCCGGCCGGGGTGTCGGAGCCGCCGGAGAAGCCGACGAACTTCGGGTCGACTTCCAGACCACGCTTGTCCTCAGGCTGAGTGTCCGAAGCCTTGCCGCCGGCCTCGTAGTAGTCGTTGTTCGAGAACGCGGCCTTGGCGAGCGCGTCGGTCTTGCGGTACCACTGCGTCGGCGTGGTGGAGGTGTTGCAGAACACGTTGTTCATGAAGTAGACGGTGTCCTTGAAGACCTCGTCGTGGAAGTGGACGCCCTTGGAGGCGTCGAACACGAGCAAGTTGGCGGCGTAGGCGCTGGTCTTGCCCTGGCCGGTCAGCGCGGTCTTGGACGAGATGTCGACGATCGCGCCCTTCGATTCGCGCAGGTACGGGGCGCAGCGGTGGGCGAGCTCGTAATAGTGCGTGAGGTTGCCGTGCAGCGACTGCTCGAATTCGCGCCACGAGGTGTGGTCGAGGTCGAGGTTGTCGTTGCGGCCCGCGTTGTTGACCAGACCGTCGATATGGCCGTAGGTCTTCACCACATCCTCGACGATCGGCGCGATGTCGTCGGTGTCGTTGAGGTCCATCAGATATGTGCGGTAGTTGTCGGTGATGGCCTTCATTTCGGCGTCGAACTGCTCGGCGGCGCCGTCGTCGCGGTTGATAACCGCCACGATGGCCCCCTCCTTGGCCAGTCGCAGGGCGATGCCCTTGCCGATGCCCTTGAAACCGCCGGTGAGGACGACGACCTTGCCTTCCAGATGCAAATCCATGATGTTTCAGTGTCCTTTGTTGTGTTCGTGTCCGTGCGAGCCGCGGCACCGCGGCGCTGCGATCAGCCCCTTGTACAGGTACCGTTCGGCGGCTTCGAGTTTCATGTCGACGCCCGAGCCCGGAGTGGTCGGGGCCTTGTAACGACCATTGACGATCTCAGTGGGATGCACGAAGTATTCGTGCTGGTTGTCCACATATTCGATGACGCGATCATCCCATTGTCCACTGACCGCCAAGTAATCGAACATGGCGAAGTGACGCACCGCCTCGCACAGGCCGACACCGCCGGCGTGGGGTGGCACACGCGCACGCCGAACTTGTTGGCGAGCAGGTATTCGAGCACGATCTCCTGCAGCCCGGCGACGCGCGTGGCGTCGATCTGCATGACCTTGAAGCTGCCCGCCTGCAGATACTGCTTGTACATGATGCGGTTCTGCATCTGCTCGCCGGTGGCGACCGCGATCGGGTCGATGGCGCGCTGAGCACGGCGCCGATGGCCATGTGCTCGACGCCCTTCTCCGGGCCGAGCCAGCGCAGCTGAGAGTCGTGGACGAACATGTCCCATGCGGCGCGCATGTCGTCGAGCAGGTTCTCGACGTTGCGGCCGACGAGCACGCGGGAGAGCGAGTCGACGGCAGCCACGACCACGTCGTTGCCACGGCCGACAGTGAAAGCGAAGCCGCTGCCGATCAGGCCGCCATCCGCGTCGGTGGTGATGACGACGTATGCCGAGGATAATCGGGGTCCTTGTTCATCGCATCCGAGCCCGACAGCGTGCTGGACGTGGGGAAACGCAGGTCGTAGGTTTTGACTCCGATGATGGTGCCCATGCTGGCTCCTTCGCCTCAATGGTTCTCGATGCATTGTGTTTCGTTCCCATCATACATATTTCTTAGAAAAATCACCATCTTATTCTAGAAATTTTCTTTCATCTATCTCGAAACGCTTTACTATAGTGTGAAGTGCGTCTGCAACGAACGCAGACACACCCACAATGAAGTACGGGAGAAACGGAGCAACCGATGGCAGGCGATATGAAAAAACCGCGGGTCAGTGAGATAGCGAAGCTTGCCGGAGTCTCCACCGCGACCGTATCAAAGGTCATCAACGGGCGAGAGGGCGTATCCAGCTCCACAAGGGCGCGCATCGAGAAAATCATGGAGGAATCCGGGTACTCCAAGTCTCTCGTCACCACGAAGACATCACAGACCATCGAGCTCGTGCTCACCGAGGTCATGGCGAACGGTATCAACGCGATAATCGCGGAGACCACCGAATATGTGAAATCGATGCCCATCGGCATCACCATCACGCAGACCGGGCGGGGCAAGCGCAGCGAGGAAAGCTTCCGGGAAATCCTCAACCGCAATCCCCTCGGCGTCATTTTGCTGCTGTCCAACGCGACCGAACGCGAAAAAACACTATTGCGTTCGCGCAACATTCCCTTCGTCATTATCGACTCCATCGGCGAAGGGTCGCAGGACACGCTCGGCGTGGGCATCGACAACTGGACCGGCGGGCTGATCGCCACCGAGCACCTCATCAAACTCGGCCATCAGCGCATCGGCATCATCACCGGCCCGCAGAACGCAGAATCCGCTCAGGCCCGCTACAGTGGCTACGCCACCGCGCTGCGTCGCGCCGGGATCCAGCTGGATCCCGAGCTGGTCGCCTACGGCGACTACATGCCGGAACGCGGCTACGAGTGCGCATGCCAACTGCTCGACCTGCCCGCCGCCAAACGGCCGACTGCGATCTTCGCATGCAACGACGTCACGGCGCTCAACGTGTACCGCGCTGCCCGCCAACGCGGCCTGTCCCTGCCCGCTGACCTGTCGGTCGTCGGCTTCGACAACGTGTACCCGGCACAATACCTGTACCCGGCGCTCACCACCATCAGCCAGCCGTTCGACATGATCGCCCGCAAGGCCGTGGACATGATTCTCGACGCGCGTGCAGGCTCCGTCGCCGACCACTACCTGATCCTGCCCACACGCCTGGTCGTCCGCGAAAGCACCACCGCCCCCAAGAAGAGCTGACCGGTCGCGAGGCGGAGGCAACCGCCGCGACCGGCTTTCGCCGCAACATCTCCTATCTGCGTTTCGAGGGGGTGATTTTGCAGTCTGGGGACATCTATCTGCGTTTCAAGGGGTTGCCAGAACACGATATGCGGAGTATTCCGACCTGTTTCTTGCTGGAATCATGCGGTTCCCGTAGCGTTTATACTTGGCTATCAACCCCTCGAAACGTAGATAGATGTCCGGCGCATCCCGAATCACCCCCTCGAAACGCAGATAGACCACGAAAAAAGGCTCCATGCCGATGGTATGGAACCTTTGCTGGTGGGCTCGAAGGGATTCGAACCCTCGACCTTCTGTTCCGGAGACAGACGCTCTATCCACTGAGCTACGAACCCGAGACATCGCTCGCCTTGCGGCAAGCAACTGTATTACTGTACACCATCCCACTCCCAACATGTCGACAATTTCGCGGAATTCCCGGGTTTACGCGCTCCCGCACCGACTACACTGGAGTGGTATGGACATCGCCATGAACGATTTCGAATATGAACGTCGGTTCTTCTGCAGGGCGCTGCCGCCGGAACTGGATGACGGCGAGCCGATGCTGATCGTGCAGAGCTATTATGTGCACGACGGTAATTACGCGTTGCGAGTGCGGCTACAGACACACGGGGTGCGCATCGATATGAACGCCGACACCGATCCGATAGCCGTACTGAGGCAATACCGAGACCGGTTCACCGAGGCGTTCGTCACCGTCAAGGGGCCGTCGGTGGGCGGCACCCGTTATGAGGCCGAACGGGAGATCGACGCCCGCATAGCCGCGGAACTGGTGATGCGCGGAGGCTGTCCGATTATCAAGAACCGGTTCTCCGCATGGATCGGCGAGGACGGATGGAGCCTCGACATATTTGGCGGCGCGAACGCCCCGCTGGTCGTCGCCGAGGCGGAGCGTAGCGGACCCGTGACCAATCTGCAGATTCCATCGTTCTGCGTGACGGAGATCACCGATCAGGCGCGGTTCAGCAACGACGGACTGGCTTCGCGGCCGTTCTCGCAGTGGGCCGCGGACTTCGACGCCGAGCTGCACCGGGACGGGCCCCGATTCCAAACCCAGTTTGGCCGTAACCGCATGGGACTATAAGGCGTAGACCACAGGCCCAAAACCGCTGAAACCGCCACGATGCAAGAATTGGCACCGCGGCGGTTTCAGCATAATGACATATTTTGGCGCGATGGCGCTCAGTACATCAGCGTGGCAAGGCGGCGACGGGCACGCTTGACGCGCTCATCGGTCGCTTCGGGAATCATGAAGTACTCCAGCAGACGCTTACGTACCGGCTCGACCTGATCGGTGTGACCGTCCGCCAGATAATCCAGCAGACGGGAGAAGGCGTCCTCGATCTGGCCGCCGATCATGTCCACATCCGCCACGGCCAGCTGCGCTTCGACGTCATCGGGACGATCTGCGGCGGCTTTGCGTACCTCGCGCACGTCAGCGGTCGCCGAACGCGCCAACAGCAGCGCCTTCGCGCGCTCCCGCGCGGCGAGCGTGTCATTGGGGTTCGCCTGCAACACCTGCTCGTAGGCCGCGGCGGCACCGGCGTAATCGCCCTGCGCCGCAAGCTGGTGCGCTTCCTGATGCTCGGGCGGCACCACGTCGGCACCAGCCGCCGCACCTGCGCCGTCACCGGCACCAGCACCGTCACCGTCGGCCGAGTCCGGGTCGCCGGAATACGGCGCAGTACCGTTCACGCCGGACTGCGCGGCCACCGAAATTAGCTTGGGGATGACCTGATCGACGATCTGCTTCAGCTCGTCATCGCCCGGCAGCCCCTGAAGAATCGGCATTGGGCGGCCACCGATCAGCGCGAACAGCGCCGGTGCGCCCTGCACCTGGAACGCCTGCGCGATCGATGGGTAGCTTGCGATGTCGATGCGGGACAGCTGAATCTGCCCCTTGAGCTTGTTCACCGCGTCGCCGAGCGTACGGGCCATCGGGAACAGACGGTCATCGGTCGGGATCCACAGCAGCAGCAGGATCGGGAACGTGGCGGAGGTCTGCACCATCGCCTGGAACGTGTTCTCGGTCGTGTCGATGACATAGCCACCCGCGGCCGGCGCTCCCCCGGCCTGCCCCGGCTCCGCCTTCACCTGATGCTTCAACGATTCGAGATCCACCGCGCCCGCGAGTGACAATCCCGGATGAAACTCCTGCTGCTGTGCCATCATGCCTCCGTTTTCACGACTCATACCGGCCCGCGGTCTGCGCCGCACGCCGTTCCGTCACATCCATGCCGCGCGAAAATCGGCGCGGCCGCATACCTGCGACCACCGTCGATTCCGTCGCGAACATCGTTGACGCATACCACTATATAGGCCACGGCGTCTCACCGCCTCCGGTTACGCTGCAAGCGCCCGATTCCGGTGCTTGGCAAGTCCGCGCGCCGGCCCGCACGCCGGCCCGAGTCCGGCGTCTACTGCGCCTCGACCTTGACCGCCTGACGATCACCCGCCACCACGGTCACCTTCTGATCCGACCCGGCCAGCGGCACGAATATCGCCACGACGTTCACATAAGTGGCTTTCAGCGAACTGGTGGCCTTCTGATTCGTCATCTTGAACAGCGCATCCTCGTTCGGGGACCCCGGCAACGACTCACGGCCCTCGCTCATGGACCGTGTCCACTCCGAGTTGATCTGCGCGACGACCAGGTCACCGCCACGAGGGGAGCGCATCACGGCGATCTGGTCGACGACCGGCGCGAACACCTCCTGCTGCGTGCCCTTGTTCTGGGTCACACCCTTCTGGCTTTCTTCCTGCTGCTTGACTAGCGACTGGCGGAACTGGTCATCCTCGAAGCTTCCCGCGTATTTGCTGTTCGTGTTGTTCTGCAGCACATCGGCGTATCGCTGCACCGCCTGCTTGGGGGTCATGACCAGATTGGAGTCGTTGGCATCGCCCATGACATTGCCCTGCTTAGCGGGCGCGAAGCCCGGCAGTGACACGTCCTCAAGCAGTCGGGCGACAGCCCACAGCTTGTAGTTCTGTCGGGCGGACTCCTGCCGCATCACCAGCAGACGCTTCGCCTGCTGGTCCTCGGTGGTGGTGGTGACGGTGAAAATATACCTCGGCCATGCGTTGTCGGTCGGGATGACCACCTGCGTCACATCACTGGGGATAGTCGCCAACGGCGTGACATCCTGCTGCGTGTATTGCGCAATGTTCAATTGGGCGGTGCGGATCTCCAGTTGCGAGCCGGACACGCGCGCGGCGAGCCCGTCGGCGCTTTTCGCCTCGTTCGCCTGGTTCAGCACGTCAAGGATCTTCCCGCGGATCTGCTTCTCCTGTGCGACGGTCACATCGATGATCTCGTTGTCCTTCACCGACGGCGCCACGGTCTGTGGCACCTGCCCCTCGCAGCCTGCAAGGCCGAGCGTCAGAGCGCAGACCATCGTCGCCGCCAGGGCGGTGGTTATGCGTTTATTCATTGGAGCTCCCCTTCGTGTCATCATCGGATTCCTGCGAAAGCCGCGCGAAATACGTCTGCAGCTCGCTGGCGGTGATTACCGACGTCGCCGAATCGTCGGGCTGGTCCATGGCCTGCGCGTTCTGCTGGTCGGCGACAAGGTTGCGGCTGCCGGGATCGACGACCTTCGGCTGGGAGATTTCCGGCTTTGCCGGCGTGCCCGCACCGGGTTTCCCACGATGCGCGGCATGACGGCGGCGCTTGGATTTCGGCTTGAAACTGACCGCCGCCTTGAGACTCGCGACACTGCCCGCCACCGCCTGCGAAACGGCGACCTCCTCTGCCTGCTTTTCGGCTGCGGAACCACTCACCACGCGCTTGCGACGCTTGTGCGGCGGCATGGCGAACAGGGATGCGGCCAGTACGGCCAGCAGCGCCAGCAGTCCTCCGGCGAAATAGAACGGCATGGCGAAATCAGGTAGAGTCTGACGCACCCAGTTCATGCGCACCGTCGCGTTCGAGGACTTGCCCAAGTCGATGATGGCTACGGTACCGCTGTCGGACGCGACCTTGGTCTCCGCTTTCACGGTGCCCGTCCCGCACGTCACGGAAGTCCACATATCGGAGTCCTTGAACGCCACTGCGTCATCGCCCGCATCGGCCGCAGACCCCTGCGCGGAGACCTTCGTCGTCGCGAGCGTCGTCCATTCGTTCAAGCCGGTGACGCGCACATATGGCTGCCCGGCGAGCCAACCGATCACATCTTTGTTCGACCCCAGAGCAAGGCATACTTCCCTGTCGGACGAACCGGCATCGGCGGAAACCGTCACCTGATTGTCCACCAGCGGCAGCACGCCGGGATCGGTAACGATATATTGCGTCCCCTTCACCGCGGCACTGGCCGCGATCTGAGAGCTGGGCTTCCAATATGTGGCGTTCATAATGCCCAGACCAATGCATGCCACAGCCAGAAGACCAAGGATGGGCGTCACCACGCCCCGCATGATGCGGGCATGGCGCGTCGGACGGGCGGCCGACTTGGACTTTCGCTCGTCACGCTTGCGCTCTTTTGATGTCTGTTTCTTCATAACTCACCCATTCTACAATGCAGGGCATAAAGCCCCGGCGAAAAAGACGTTTCCAAAGAAAAATCAGGGTTTTCCGCTAGTGTGGTGACCATGCGTAAGTTGACACAGACATCCACGTTCAAGCGCGTACTCGCGGCCGTGTGCACGGTCGGCCTGTGCGTCACACTCGCCGCGTGCGGCTCCGGCGATTCCGGCTCGTCGTCAAAGAAATCCGGCGACGACTCCTCGCAGTCCTCCGACTCCAGCGCATTGAAGAACATGAAGAAGATCGCCGGCATCACCGCCACGGGTACGCTGGGCGAGAAACCGAAGGTCTCCTTCAAGGCACCGAAGACCGTCGACAACAACAGCTATGCCGTGCTGCAGGAAGGCAACGGCGCCACTATCGCTGATGGCGACCGTCTGTGCTCGCAGGGCATCGCCATCAGCGTCAAGGATGGCACCGAGCTTGCGAGCAGCTGGGAGAAGAACACACCCGATTGCTCCCTGGTGCTGGAAAAGGGCACGGTGAGCGACGCCTACTATGAGCTGCTGAAGGGCCGCAAGCTCAACACGACGATCGCGTACGGCGTCAATGACTCCAACTCCAGCGGCACGTCGTACATCATGGCGCTGACCTACGTTTCCAAGTCGAAGGATCTCACCAAGGCCACAGGCGACGAGGTCACCGACATCCCGTCTGATCTGCCGAAGGTCACGCGAGCGAAGAACGGCAAGCCGTCCATCAACATGAACGGGTACAAGGGAAGCAGCAAGCTGGTCTCGCAGGCGCTGATCAAGGGCAAGGGCAAAGAGGTCACGAACAACAACACCGTCAAGGTGAAGTACACCGGATGGCTGTTGGACGGCACCCAGTTCGACTCGTCATGGGACAAGAACACCACGCTTGAGGCCGACACGTACAGCGGCGGCAACCATCAGGTGATTGAGGGCTGGCAGCAGGCCATGGTCGGCCAGACGGTCGGCTCGCAGGTGCTAATGGTGATTCCGTCGAACTTGGGTTACGGCAACACCGCCCAGGGCTCCATCCCCGCGAACTCCACGCTGATCTTCGTAGTCGATATTCTGGCCGCCTACTGACAGGCGACCGCGACAGTAGCTGAAAGCCGCCCGGCGCATGTGTGTGCCGGGCGGCTTTTGTATATGCGGCGGCAAGAACCACCCCAGTCAGTCAAAGACTGACAGCCCCGCCAGCGGCGGGCGGTTTACTTTGCCCCCGCTGGCTGTCAAGCGCAGCGAAACTGGGGAGTCTAGTAGGGAATCGAAATACGGCAAGGGGGCTTCCCGCGCGTGCGGGAAGCCCCCTATGAAGGTTGAGCCGATTGGCGCTGATCAGGCGAGAGCCACCGGATCGACCGGGACGCCGGGGTTCATCGTGGAGGTGATGGTCACCTTCGTGATGTAACGGCCCTTGACGGTGGCCGGCTTCAGACGCTTGACTTCGTCGGCAACGGCCTTGAAGTTCTCGTCCAGAGCGGTCTCGTCGAAGGAGAGCTTGCCGATGAGGAAGCTCAGGTTGCCGTTCTTGTCCACGCGGAACTCGATCTTGCCGCCCTTGATGTCCTTGACGGCCTTGGTGACGTCCATGGTCACGGTGCCGGTCTTCGGGTTCGGCATCAGGCCACGGGGGCCGAGCACGCGGCCCAGACGACCGACCTTGCCCATCATGTCCGGGGTGGCCACGACGGCGTCGAAGTCGAGGAAGCCGTTCTGAACCTTCTCGATCAGGTCGTCGTCACCGACGATGTCGGCGCCGGCCTCGACAGCCTCGGTGGCCTTCGGGCCACGGGCGAACACGGCGACCTTGGCGGTCTTACCAGTGCCGTGAGGCAGGTTGACGGTGCCACGGACCAGCTGGTCGGCCTTGCGCGGATCCACGCTCAGACGGTACACGGCTTCGACGGTCTGGTCGAAGTTGTAGGCCGGCATGGACTTGAGCAGAGCGATAGCCTCGTTGGCGGTGTAAAGGTTGTTGCGATCGACCTTCTCAGCCGCTTCGCGGTACTTCTTGGAACGCTTAACCATGTGTCCTTCTCCTCTCAGTCGATAACCGTGATGCCCATCGAGCGAGCGGTGCCCGCGATGATCTTCATGCCAGCCTCGACGTCGCGGGCGGACAGATCAGCCATCTTGATCTCGGCGATCTCGCGCAGCTGCGCCTTGGTGACGGAGCCGACCTTGTGGGTCAGCGGGTTTTCGGTGCCCTTCTGGATACCGGCGGCCTTGAGCAGCAGAGCCGCTGCAGGCGGGGTCTTCAGAATGAAGGTGAAGGAGCGATCCTCGTAAACGGTGATCTCAACAGGGATGACCTGACCCATCTTGTCCTGCGTCTGCGCATTGTACTGCTTGCAGAAGTCCATGATGTTCACGCCATGCGAACCCAGAGCCGGACCCAGCGGCGGGGCAGGATTGGCCTTGCCAGCCTGGATCTGGAGCTTGATCAGCGCCGAGACTTTCTTCTTGGGAGCCATTGTATGGTTCTTCTTTCTATGAAGCGGTGATGTCGGCACCCGTGGCGGTCGCCCGCGGCGGATTCCTCCCGCAACGTATATTGCTGTGCTGTGCTAGCGGATTCGCATACACGTATCCTCCAGACACAACTTTTCTATTATGCCTATGAGAGCGGACAATATCGTGGCATCGCGGGTGCGTGCGGCCGTTCATATTTCCCGGATTATCGGCAGGGTCATTGGGCTCGGATCCGTCGCATATGTGAAGAGCCGCTATGCATGTGCACAGCGGCTCATTGGTCACGCTTCACGCCGATCAGGCGCGGAACGCGGAAGACCTAGAAATCAGGCCTGCGGGGTCTGCCCCGGGTAGGAAGCGTCCGAATCGGGCTGCTGGTAAACCGGAGCGGCAGGCGCCGGCTGCTCATACGCAGTCGAGGCGACCGGTGCGGTCGGGGCCTGCGGTGCAGTGGGAGCCTGAGGAACGCCGGCATCGGACACAGGGGCGGCAGGTGCCGGGACCGGAGCACCGGGGAATGCCGTCGGCACATACTGCGGCTGGGCGGAAACACCCGGCACCGCGACCTTCGCGGCCTTCTTCTGATTGCCGAACGCAAGCACGGTGCCGACAATCAGGCCCAGCGCCGCGATGATGAGCAAGTATGCACCAATACCGAAAGCCACCGCATTCTTCGCGTAGCCGGACGCGAGACTTCCCAGACTGCCATAGTTGCTGCCGAACTCGTCCAAGCTACTGTTGATCTTGATCTTGGAATACACCATCTCAAAGATGCTGAGTACCAGCACCAAGGCGGAAATGATCATTGCGGGGAAGTGCTTCTTGAAGAACGTGAGCGCCGCGATGGCAAGAACCGCAACGAGGACAATCCATCCGCCCCCGCCTTGGAACAGGCTGGCGCTGTATCCAAACGCCGACACGAACGGCACGATGCAGGCGATGATCGCCAGCACGCCGGCCACGTAGGTGATGATGGAAATGAAGTCGAATGACTGGCCTCCGACGGTCACGTTCTTGCCACCCAGGTTCTGGGCGAAACCGGCGACGGAGTTCTGGATGTTCGCCGCGTAATCGGGGGTTGCCGGCGCCTGATAGGGTGCCCCTGCAGGCGGCACGGGCTGGGCAGGCGGCACGGGCTGGGCAGGCGGCACGGGTGCGGTGTACTGCGGCTGCTGATAGGCCGCGTTTGCGTCCGAAGCCGGCTGAGCGGGCTGCGGGGCTCCATAAGAGTTGTTTCCAGTGGGGAAACCGGCATTGGGATCTGTCATATGTGCCTTCTTTCGTTCGGTCAAGCGCCAACGCCCAACATTGACCAACATAGCATATAACCGATATCTAATACGGTTTTGCCCATTTTGCGCGATGCCGCCACCCCGAGAAGGCCCTACAGACGGCCGCAATCATGACACGCAGTCATACATACCGACTGTCGGTATGTATACTGATGACATATCGAAAGGAGGAACCATGGCACGCAACCCGCACCCCGAGGTGACGGAACGCCGCATCCTCGCCGCCGCGAAAAAGCTGTTCGCCGAGAAAGGCTACGACAAGACCTCCATCCAGGACATCATCGATAAGCTGGGAGACCTGTCGAGAGGCGCGATCTACCACCACTTCAAGTCCAAAGAGGCCATCCTCGAACGACTGAACACCGACGACTGGCACGCCAGCCAGGCCCTGTGCGACGAGATCGCGAAACGCGACGACATGAACGCGATGGAAAAGCTCCGCTCGCTGTTCGCCAACTCGCTGGGAGACGCCGCGCACCTGGCGCTCGTCAAGGCCACCGTGCCGTTCTTCGACGATCCCGCCACATTCACCGCCAACATGCGATTCTGGTCAACCGAGCTGCCGAAAAACTTCGAGCCATTGATCGAGGAAGGCCAGCTGGACGGCTCCATCCCCACCGAATACCCGCGCGAAGTGGCGCAACTGCTGGCCCTGCTATGCAACTATTGGCTGATGCCATGCTTCTTCCCTGCCACGCGCACGCAGCTGCGGTATCGTCTGCAATGCCTCGCCACCATGCTCGACGCGCTGCACGCGCCGGTCTTCGACCAGCATCTCATCGATCTCGCCACGGACGGCATGATGGCCTTCGCCGGCGACGGCAGCGGCAGCGCCGCCGAGCAACAAGACGGAGGCGGCACCAGTCCGGTAAGCGACGCACACTAGACGACGCTGACTCCGGGGCAGGACGCGGCACGAATGTTTCGCCCCTGCTCCAGCACCGATTTACATACCGTCAGTCGGTATGAATGATTGCCGATGAACCACTAACTCCGGCGTCAAAATCGTCCGCCCCAATACATTGCCGTGCCATCCATCAAACTCACGCCAAATCCACCAACGCAAAACACCGAGACCAACTCGCCACCAGCAGCAAAGGAACCCACCATGCCCACCACACCGGCACAACCCTCCGAAACACAGCTTCCCGCGGCACAGCACGAAACAGAGCAACCCAACACTTCCCCCGAACCGCAACCGCAGCCGCAAGCGCAGCCAAAGGCCGCGCATCCGCTGCGCTCCCGCAATTTCATCCTGCTCGTCGCCGGGCAAGGCATCTCGCTGTTCGGCAACATGATGCTGCGCTTCGCCATGTCGATGTGGGTGCTGGACGAGACCGGCTCAGCCACCGCATTCGCATCCATCCTCGCCATATCGTTCGTGCCGATGATCCTCGGCGCCCCGTTCGGCGGCGTGTTGGCCGACCGGATGAACCGCCGCACGCTCATGGTCATCCTCGACGCGGCGTCCGCCGTGACGGTCGCGCTCGCGCTCGTCTGGTTCTCCGCCGCCGGATTCAGCATCATCGCCGTGGGCGTAATGCAGGTGGCGCTATCGCTGCTCGGTATCTTCGAGACACCGACCGTCGAATCCGCGCTGCCGCAGATGCTGCGCCAATACGGGGATGCGACGCTGAACACCAGCGCCGCGATAGTCAGTCAGGTGCAGCAGGTCAGCGCACTGATACCCAGCTTCCTCGGAGGCGCCGTGTACTCGCTCTTCGGCATCCGGCCGATGATGGCCGTCTCCGTGGCGGCATTCGCCGGCGCGGCGGCCATCGAATGCTTCATCCGGCTTGGTATGCCCGAACGCGACGAGGAGATGCCGACGCCACTCGACGACCTCAAGGCCGCTCTGCGGTTCCTGACCCGGGAAAAACCGAACCTGCTGAAAATGGTCCTGCTCGCCTCCGCGCTGAACTTCGTCGTACTCGGCTATGGCGCCGTCGGATACGCGTTCGTCATCCGCACGCAATGGGGGTTCGACGCGACCGTCTACGGCATTGCCGACGGACTGATCAGCGTCGCGGCCCTGATGGGCATGCTCATCGTGACGATGATGGCCGGACGGCTGAAAATTGGCCATATGACGAAGATCCTGACATTGCTCGGACTGACCGTCATCCCCCAAGGCGTGGCCTGCATGCTGTCTGGCGGCAACTGGACGCGGCTGATGGCGCTCGTGGCCTTCGCCTGCATCGGCGATGTCATCTGCTCATGCGCGAATATCATCGCCGTGCCCGCAATCCAAATGCGCACGCCCGATGCGATGCTCGGTAAAGTGATGGCGCTGCTGTCTGCGCTGGCCATGTGCATGCAGCCGCTCGGGCAGATGGCGTACGGCTGGGCGTTCGATCATCTCCCCGCCGCCGCGATATTCATCGCGTCAGGCGCAGTGCTCATCGCTATGGCGTTGCTGTCCGCGTCGCTGTTCGCGCACTTCGACGACTGACGACGGCGGTGCATCCTTTTCATCGACCATAATCAGTCACAGAGAAGGCCCCGATTCCTTCAGCGGAAATCGGGGCCCTACAGGCTCTCTGTACCGTTACTCGAAATCGGCACCGAGCGCGGCGAGCTTGCCGCGGAAATCCGCGTAGCCGCGGTCAATCAGCGAAATGCCATGCACATTGGACGGGCCGGACGCGGCAAGCGCCGCAATCAGATGGCTGAAACCGCCACGCAGATCCGGCACGTCGATATCGCGACCGGTCAACGGGGTCGGTCCGAAAATCACAGCGGAATGCTTGTAGTTGCGCTGCTGGAAACGGCACGGCAGCGAGCCGAGGCACTCGCGATACAGCTGAATCGTCGCACCCATCTGCACAAGCGGCTTGGTGAAGCCGAATCGGTTCTCATACACGGTCTCGTGCACAATCGACAGGCCATTCGCCTGGGTGAGCGCCACGACCAGCGGCTGCTGCCAGTCGGTCATGAAACCGGGGTGCACATCCGTCTCGATGGCCACGGGCTTGAGGTCGCCGCCCGGATGCCAGAAACGGATGCCCCTGTCGGTCACCTCGAACTTGCCGCCGACCTTGCGGAACACGTTGAGGAACGTCATCATCTCCGGCTGCGTAGCACCCTTGACGAAAATGTCGCCGCGCGTGGCGAGCGCCGCCGACGCCCAGCTGGCGGCCTCGATGCGGTCGGTCAGCGACGTGTGCGTGAAGCCATTGAGCTCCTTGACGCCCTCGATGCGGAACGTGCGATCCACATCCACCGAAATGATCGCGCCCATCTTCTGCAGCACGGCCACCAGATCCATGATCTCGGGCTCGATTGCGGCACCCGACAGCTCGGTCTTGCCTTCGGCGAGCACGGCGGCCAGCAGCGTCTGCTCGGTCGCGCCCACGGACGGGTACGGCAGATGGATCTTCGCGCCGTGCAGGCCGTTCGGAGCGGTGATGTGAATGCCGTCCTTGTGCTCCTTGTCGACCGTGGCACCCAGCTTGCGCAGCGTTTCCAGATGGAAATCAATCGGACGGCCGCCGATCGCGCAACCTCCCAGCGCCGGGATGAACGCCTCGCCGAGACGATGCACCAGCGGGCCGGAGAACAGGATCGGAATGCGCGAAGAGCCGGACAGCGTGTCGACATCCGCCACATCGGCGAGCTGCACATGCGTCGCGTCGATGTTGACGATGCCGTTGGTGCCATCCACCTCCACATCCACGCCATGCAGGCGCAGCAGATCGGACACCACATGCACATCGCGAATCTCGGGCACGTTCTTCAGCACCGATTTGCCGGGGGCGAGCAGCGCCGCGACCATCGCCTTGCTCACGAAGTTCTTCGCGCCACGCACCTTGATCGTGCCGTTCAGCGGTTTGCCGCCGACCACATGCAGAACATCGTTCTCCGATTCCGCCATCCTCAACACTCCTATTCATTCGCCGGGCCACCCCGGACATCACATCCATTAGTTTGCCATACGGCATGTGGCGGGCACGTGAAATGCGCCGGAAGCCGATTACCATGTCGCAGCGAATGGTTCTCAATAAGAAACGTGCGAGTCCCGTCGTCGGCAAAACGAACATGATTGTATGCATATGGCCGATATTCCAACGAGTAAGCCGATGTTCGTTTTGTTCGCAAATGTGAGGAGTACTCGCACAAACGCTATTGAGAACGATTCGCTGATACAGCGGATCAGTCATCCGCCTTGATCTTGCGGGCCAGCTCGGCATCCCACATCGCGCCGGTAGCGCTCATCACCACATCGGCGCCGGCCGCGCGGTACGCCCGGTAATCCTCTGGCGCCACGACACCGCCCACGCCGATGATCGCATAGTCAAGCCCCAGCCGCTCGCGAATCGCCGCAAGACGCGACACCATGTCAAGGCCTGCCCCGCGAATCGCGCTGCCGCACACGCCGCTGCGGTCGCGCCCCTTGCCGGGCAGCGCCTGCCCGCCGTTCGCGTCGACGAGTCGGGCCGAAATCGTATTGATCGTGCTGAACGCCTGCACCGTGCCGCGGGCGGCGGTCTGACGCACCATGAGCTCCAGAGCGGCATCGTCAATCACGCGGCGATCCGGCCCCCAGCCACCCTCGACCTCGGTCGGCGGGATATACGCCAGCTTGACGATCAGAGGCCGGTCGCCGATTTCGCCCTTGACGGCCTCGGTGATGCGGCCGACCAGATGCGGGTCATGGCACAGCAGGCGATTATGACCCTCGTTCGGGCAGCTCGTGTTCATCTCCATGAGGTCGGCGCCGGTCTCGCACACCAATCGTGCGGTTGCGACATGATCCGCGATATAGTCGTCGCCGCTCATGCCCTCCACACGCGATCCCTGGAAGCTCGGTAGCAGCACCTGCCCCGGGCCGGCCGCCGCGATGGCCCGGCGCATGTCCGGCTGCCACTCATCCGGGTCGCGGGACGGCACACCGAACGAATTCGAAATGGAAATCGGCAGGCGATAGTCCGTGTCCGCAAGCACGCCCTCATCAAGTTCGGCGCTGCCCGGCGTCAGTGAGCCGTCGGCACTGGTCGGGTGCACGGCCAACACGTTCGGGAACGGATTACACCCCCACGCGCGCGAGCGCACGGTCTTGTACGTGGCGATGTCGAACCCCATGCGGAACGCGGCCGTGGTGAACCGCTCGTTGAGCAGCGGCCCGGCCGGAATGCCGAACGGCAGGTCAACGGGGATGCCAAGGAACGACGACTTCGCCGGCGAAGCGGCCTCGCCGGCCGGCACATCACCGCGCAGCGCCGCGGCGAACTCGCCGAACGGGCCGCGCGCATAATTATCCTCATAACTTAAGTCAACGTTGTAAAACGGCTCGAAATCACTCATGGCTCTCCAGACACTCAACCGACGCCGGACCGCTGCCGGCGCCACAAACACGACGATATATCCACTGTAAAAACAGCGGCAGACCCGCAACGCCGGGAGCATTCGCCAGGCCGTCTGCCAGGCTGGTCAGACGCCCATCATCGCGGTGACGAACGACAGTATCGTGATCGTCACATTCACGATCACGAAAATTAGGAACGCAGGCGACGTCCACCCCCAATACGTTCCCGGCGCACTGCGGTTCACCCGCCGATAGGCGCGCAATCCCCCGCCGTATTTCACCAGCACGACGATCAGGCCGATGATCGAAACACCCAAAAGTCCCAGCGTATACGCCGTGTCCCCCGCGTCGCCGAACAGGCCCGCCAGCCACGGCAGCACGCCTCCGAGCACGGCGTTGTTGAACACGTGCAGCACAATCGACCACACCAGCGAATACTCCATCGCCACGAACCCGAACAGCAAACCGCAGCCGAACGCGAACAGGCCCTGCACCACATCGTCATGGAACAGGCCGAACATCAGCGCGCTGGTCACGATGGCGAAATTCCGGCCGAGCGGCTTCAGGCCGCGCATCAGCACGCCACGGAACACCAGCTCCTCGGCGACCGGCGCGGCAAGGCCGACATACAGCCACATCCAAATGTTGGTCGAGGCCTCGCTGATGTTGTCGGATGTGGGCGATTGCAACGTAGTGCCGAACATCGAGAAGCCGAGCTGGATCAGGACGATCGCCGTCTGGATCGCCATGACCAGGATGATGAACGTCAGCAGCCACGATGGTTTCATACGCGCATGGCCGGGCTCGCCGAGCCAGAAGTCGCGACGGAATATCATCCTGCGGCGCATCGGCAGTATGAAGCCCATGCCGCCGAGCACCGTGAGCAGCATGATCACGCCGGTCAGCTGCACGAGGGCGGCGCTGAGCGACTCGGCCGTCAGCGTTCCTCGCCCCGCGGCTCCGCTCAGGCCCAGTATGATGCCGATGACGAACGAGGCCAGTACGTTCACGCCCATGAACACGCCCTGGTAGGCGAATATCAGGCCCGCGTGGCGGGTGACGGTGCCTCGCAGCCAGCGGCGGCGGGCCTTGACCGGGTCGATCGGGACGGGCTGGGCGACAGGGATGGGCGGCGCGACGAGTCGTCGCGCCGAGGAATATGGAGGATACGGAGGGTATGGCGAGTACAGCTGTGACGGATATGGCGGATACGACTGGATCGGCTGGCGCATCCCCGGCTGACCTGTTCCTGACGGAATCGGAGGCATCGGACGTGGCTCAGAAGCCGGTGCCCATTGTCCCGCCACCGGCGGCTGCGAGTGGCCGACCGGCTGAGGCCGGTTCACGGATTGCGGCGGATTCACAGGCCGTGAATACGGCAAAGGCTGCGGCGTTTCGCCGGCCGTCCATTGCATCGGCTGCCCAACTTGCTGCGGGGCGTCACCGGCAGGCATCTGGAGTTTTTCGGGGTTTCCGTCTCCAGCAGCCGGCTGCCGCTGGCCTTCCGGTTCCATCTCATCATCAGGTTGCCCATGGGCCTGTTGCCGATCGTTCATGCTCATGGTTCAACAGTACGCCGTGTATCGCCCATCAACGTCAGTGTCGACATCTCATGTGGGCCCGATATGCCTGTGGGCGACATTTTCAAGCCTTGATTGGCGATATCTCGCTTTCAAGGGGTTGATTCGAGTCCCATGGGACATCTATCTGCGTTTCAGGGGGTTGGTGGCCAAGTATGAACGCCTCCAGAACGGCATGGTTCCAATGGCGATTGGCGCTCAATACTCCAGGTATCACGTTTCGGCACCCCCTCGAAACGTAGATAGATGTTTCGCGGCCGTCGAATCAACCCCTCGAAATGCAGATAGCGTCGGATCGTAGACCTCGAATCACACTCACGATGTGGGACCACCCCCAGTCGCTTCGCGACAGCCCTTCGGGCCCTGCAGTCAAGGACGCCCGTCCTGCGGGCGCGACCTTATTCGCTCGCCGGCCGGCTCGCCTTCGCCTACGGACGGCACCACCGGCCGTAAGGCCGACTGGGGGGGGGACACCGGCAAAACACCATGTCAACGCAAAAGGCCCTCCGAAGAGGGCCTTTTGCACATTGCGGTTATTCCGGAATCACTCGGAGTCGCGGGATTCCCCCGAACCGGCGTCAGAGTCATCCGCGGCCGGAGCGGCATCATCGAACTGCACGGTCTGCGTATCAGCCGTATCAGCACCATCGGCCACCAGTCCGCTCTCGTCGGCGCCCTCGCCCTCGCCCTGCACGTGTGCGCCCGTAGCGCTCTGACGCTTCCGGGCCACGGTGACGCCCACGCCAATCGCGGCCAGCACCACGACAAGCACCACGACGATGGCGATCGACGCACCCGTGTCGGACAGCCCCTCCTGCGGCACGGCAACAACATCAGCGGCATTGGCAGCGACACCGGTCGCGCCCATAGCAGCGGCCGTCGCCACCGCGGCGACCACGCTCATCAGCTTCTTACGCACGCTCATCACGTCCTTTCCTTTACGAACATCCAAGCACCGATGGTATCGCGACGAATTGACTGTTGCGTGGGGAAAAACCTTCAGCCCAGCAGGGCGAGCAGGTCGTCCTTGGTGAGCGCGGCCATCGACCGTCCGGTGGCGGAGGACGCGGAATCCACGAACCGTTGCGCGAGGTCTGTCTTGCTGCGCTGGAGGTTGAGGATGCGCTCCTCGATCGTGTCCTTCGCCACGATCTGATACACGTTGACGTCCTGTGTCTGGCCTATGCGGTGGGCGCGATCGGTGGCCTGATCCTGCGCGGCCGCGTTCCACCACGGATCGGCGTGCACGACCACGCATGCGCCGGTCAGGTTCAGGCCCGTGTTTCCCGCCTTGAGCGAGATCAGGAACACCGGCGTCGCGTCGGCGTTGAACCGGTCCACCAGCTCCAGACGGCGTTTCTTCGGCGTCGCTCCGGTGATCATGTCGTATTCCACGCCGTCGGCCCGCAACCGTTGCGCGATCAGGTCGAGGTAGCTGGTGAACTGCGAGAAGATCAGCATCTTGCGGCCGGCATCACGGCAGGAGTCCACCAGTTCGATGATGGCGTCCAGTTTCGCGGAGCTTACGGTCTTGCGCGCCTTCGACTGTTTCACAGGCTGTTTCACGGACTGCTGTGGGTCTTTCGCGGCGGATTGCACCCCTGCGCTCAAGGCACTGGCATGCCCGTCGGCGTTCTCGTATATCAGCCGCGGGTCGCAGCATACTTGCCGCAGTCGGGTCAGCTGCGCCAGAATCTGGATTTTGCCGGTGTTGAAATCGGCCGGACGCTGGCTCAGGATGACCGAGCGCAGCTGCTGCTCCAGTGCCGCATACAGCTTGCGCTGCTCCCCCTGCAGCTGCACTGTGATGACGTTCTCGATCTTGTCGGGCAGATCCTTGAGCACCTGCGACTTAAGACGGCGCAGGATGAACGGCCCCACGAACGATTGCAGTTTCTTCTGTGCGGTCTCGTCGCCGCTCAGCACCGGCATCTCGAACCGTTCGCGGAAATGCGCGTACGAGCCGAGCATGCCGGGCATCAGGAAATCGAAGATGCTCCACAGCTCGCTCAGCCGATTCTCGATCGGAGTGCCGGTCAGGGCGAAACGATGCACTGCGGTGACGGAGCGCACGGCTTTCGACACCTTGGTAGCGGCGTTCTTGATGTACTGTGCCTCATCGAGCGTCATGCAGTAGAACTCAAGTCCCGCATAGTCGTCGATGTCGCGCCGCAGCAGGTCATACGAGGTGACGAGCACGTCGGGAACGTCGTCGGACGCGGCCGCGGCCGATGCCGGCCTTGCGGATTCCCGCGTCGGAGACACACCGGTGTCCTGCTGTGCGGCGCGCACGCCGTCAAGCATCGCGCGACGTTCCGGTTTGGTGCCGGCGATGGCCTCCACGCGCAGCTCGGGAGTGTGCTTCGCCACCTCGGCTACCCAGTTGTACACCAGCGAGGCCGGGCAGACGATCAGATTCGGACGGCGCTCGGCCCGGGACTCCTTGTGCCGCGCAAGCAGCAGCGACAGCAGCTGCACGCTCTTACCCAAACCCATCTCGTCGGCGAGGATACCCCCGAATCCCTTGTCACACACGGCATTGAGCCAGCGGAACCCCTCGGCCTGATACGGCCTCAGCACGGAGGCCAGCGCAGCGGGAACGCGGTACGTGGACGGATCGATCACGCGCAGGCCGTCCAGGTATGCGGTGAAGCTTGCGTCCTTCGCGTCGTCGTCGACCTGATGGTCCAGATAGTACGCCTCATAGGCGGGCACCGTGATCGAGCCGGATTCCAGATCGGCGGCCCGCAGTCCCAGGTCATCCGCGATCTCGTCGACGTCGGACATATCCACGTTGCGCATGTCGACGAAGGAGCCGTTGCGCAGCCGGTGGAATCTGCGGCGCCGACGGTAGCTCGCCAGCAGGCCCGGCACGTCGTCCGGGTCGATTTCGTCGGCGATCGGCGATATCTCCACGAGCCCGGATTTCACCGAAAGGCCTATGGAGATCGTCGGGCGCGGCATGGCGGTCAGGCCGTCGAACGCGGGCGTCGCCATCACGTCGCCCAAACCGCGCAACACCGCCAATCCTTCGGTCAGCAGACGGTATATCGCCTCGTCATCGGACTCGGGGATGGCGGCCACGGCACCGGACGGGCGCGGGAAATAGTGGAGCATCGCCTCGACTGCGAGTCGCTCCATCTCCTTGTCGCGCATGGACGCGTCGACGCCGACGCCGTCGAACACGTGGTAATGCTTGTCGCCATAATGAGCCTGCGCGTCGCATGTCACCCCGGCGCGGTCGCGGTCGAGGTAAAACGCGAGCCTGCAGGGCACGCGCATTTTCGCCAGCAGCTCGGGCGGCACGTCGATGATCAAGCCACCGTGCGCCGGAACTCCGGTTTCACGTCCAGCTGGCGGCACGAGCCGGTCAAAGACCGATGACGCGGCGGAACCGTCCTCCGCGTTCGGACCGGCGGATGCGCCAATGGCGTTGACCGACCGCCCGGCCTCGTTCTCCTGGCGGGAGACCAGTTGCGGCAGTACCGTGCGCACGAAACGATCCACATCACTTTCGCTCAGATACATCGCCTCGCGATCGTTTTCACCGCACAGCAGGCTCAGCAGTGCCCGTTTCTGCGCAAAATCGGCATCGCACCGGTATATCGTCGCACGATCGACGCTCAGCAGCGCTCGACCGCCCGACCCCACGCCCGCGCCCGATTCGGCTTGGGAAAACGGCCGCACGATCACGTAATGCGAGCGCTGTCCTTCAATGAATCGTTCCACGCGCTGCGCATGCCGTATCACGTAACCGGCCGCCGCCGTACTGCCGTTCGAGGCCTCGGGATCGTCGCCGCGTTCCACCGCAAGGCCGAGATCGGGATTGCCGTCCACGACTGATACGCGCATCGTCGGCGCGTAGAACCGTGCCGGAGCCGTGTATTCCACCGTGTCTTCGGTGCCGACGTACGTATCGAGCAGTTCGGCGACCTCACCGTCCGACAACGTCAGCGTCGCGTCATCCGACTGACGCCGGTAATAGTAGGAGTATGCGCTGTTGTCGTTGTTGATGACGGCGCGGATGTCCTGCGCGCGGGAGAGCACGTCGAGCAGGTTCCGCGAGCGCTCGTCAAAGGCGTCGCGCGAGTGCACGAACGCGAGCTTCTTGCCGTATGCGACGAACTCGCGGTTTTTCACGGATTGCAGCAGCGAGGCGATGTCCTTGACCACATAGGAGATGCCGCGCGACGGCACTTCGATGCGGAATTTCGCCACGCAGCTGTTCAGCGAGAAACTCAAGGAGAGCCGCAGCGACACGCTGGCGATGGGCATGAACCGCGCCGTCTGGGCTGCGCCGGCGACACCTCCGGAATCAGCCAGTCCGCCGATTTCCTTCAACAGGTCGAGCTGCCGGCTCTGCGATCTGCGGGTGCGCTCGTCGTCCTGCTGCCGCATGAACAGGTCAAGCGCGCGGGTCGTGCGCACGGCAGGTTGCCGGGGAACCAAGCCTGCGGCTCCGCGACCGATACCGTTCGTGGAGCCGTTACCGTCGTCGGCCGCGGCGAAGTCATCCGGATGTTCGTTGTACGCCATGACCAGCGCGATGACATGCTTGCACACGCCCCGGAACCGGCCGTATGCGGGGCATGTGCACGATGACTGGCCGACCTTGCCCGCGTCGGTGTCGATCGCGGCGGAGACGCGGTAATCGTCCGCGTACCGGTCGGCGCCTTTGACCAGCGCTGTCAGGCGTACGTTGGCCCGCGCGCCCGTCAGCATGGTGCCCGAGGTACGTGGCGAATCCGGCACGTTGAACGATACGGCCATGTCGTGCATACGCCCGGATTTCAGCACGTCCTTCGCACGAAAATACACGGCGTTGCCGCCGAGCCGGCGCAGTTCGGCGTCGTCGACGGAGGGCGGCAGCGGCGCGGCACCGGCAGTGTCGTCTGCCATGTCGGCGTACGAGCCGCGAGCGCCGTACGTGACGCCGTCATCGTCGGCATCACCGTCGGAGAAGTCGCGGTACTGGCCACCGCCGGAGCGGGAACCATACACGGACGCATGCCAATCCATCAATGCCCCTTCCGTTGCAGCGGGCGACAATCACGCCCGTGCATGCCATCATGACCGGCCAACATCCCGGTCGATATACGGATACGACATTAACAGGTTTCACTCCGCTCAACCAACACCGGCGCAAAGGCATCGCTGGCTGAGGCTGGCCCGATCGGTCAGATGATGCCGCGGTCGCTCAGCGGGCCCGCCCAGTCGCTCTCTTCGGGCTCGCGGGCGGACTGGATGGGTTCCTCGGCCCAATGCTTGGCGGGGATGGTCTTGGGCTTGAACGGGAACTTCTCGGCGCGCATCTTCTCGTAGGCGGCGATGTCGTCCTCATGCTGCAACGTCAGGTCGATGTCGTCGTAGCCGTTCATCAGGCGCCAGCGCACGTAATCGCCGACCTCGAACGGCAACGTCACGTCGCCGCAGGTGACGGTGCGCTGCTCAAGGTCGACGGTCATCTGACGACCGGGCTCCTCGTCCAGCAGCTTCCACAGGAGTTCGACGGACTCCTGCGGCATGATGGCCGCCAGCACGCCGTTCTTGGCGGTGTTGCCGTAGAAGATGTCGGCGAAGCTCGGCGCGATCACCACGCGGAAACCGTAATCGTGCAGCGCCCACACCGCGTGCTCGCGCGATGAGCCGATGCCGAATTCGGGGCCGGCCACGAGAATCTGCCCCTTGCCGGCATATTCTGGCTGGTTCAGCACGAAATTCGGGTCGCGGCGCCAGGCGTAGAACAGCGCGTCATCGAAACCGGACTTGGTCACGCGCTTCAGGAACACCGCGGGGATGATCTGGTCGGTGTCGACGTTGGAGCGGCGCAGCGGCACGCCCACGCCGGTCAATGTGGTGAGTTTTTCCATGGATATCAGGCTTTCAATTCTTGCCCCCGCTGGCGGGGGCTGTCGGCTTTGCTGACTGGGGGGGGTGGCGCCAGTGCGCGACACTCCGCCCCACCCTCAGTCAGTCTTCGACTGACAGCTGCTGCCAGCGGGAGCCAGTGTGCAGTATTTACAGGTCGGCGGGCGACGAGATCGTGCCGCGAATGGCGGTCGCGGCGGCAACGGCGGGCGACGCGAGATGCGTGCGCGAGCCCTTGCCCTGGCGTCCTTCGAAGTTGCGGTTCGATGTGGAGATGGAGCGCTCACCCGGCACCAGCTTGTCCGGGTTCATGCCCAGGCACATCGAGCAGCCGGCGTTGCGCCATTCGGCGCCGAAGTCCTCGAACACCTTGTCGAGTCCTTCCTTCTCCGCTTGCAGGCGCACGCGCGAGGACGCGGGCACGACGAGCACGCGGTGGATGTTCTCGGCCTTGTGGTGTCCCTTCATGATCGAGGCGGCCTGGCGCAGGTCGTCGATGCGGCCGTTGGTGCACGAGCCGATGAACACGGTGTCCACGGCGATGTCCTTGATCGGCATGCCGGGCTTGAGTCCCATGTAGGTCAGCGCCCGCTCGGCGGCGGCGCGCTTGGTGGCGTCGGCGATCTTGTCGGGCTCCGGCACGTTCGCGGTGATTGGCAGGCCCTGGCCGGGGTTGGTTCCCCACGTCACGAAGGGGCCGAGCTTGGTCGCGTCGATGTCCACGACCTTGTCGAACACGGCGTCGTCATCGGTCTTGAGCGTCTTCCAGTAGGCGACGGCCTGATCCCACAGCTCGCCTTCGGGCGCGTGCGGACGGCCCTTGAGGTATTCGAACGTGGTCTCGTCCGGCGCGATCATGCCGGCGCGGGCGCCCGCCTCGATGGACATGTTGCACACGGTCATGCGTTCGTCCATCGTGAGGTTGCGGATCGCCTCGCCGCGGTATTCGATGACGTAGCCCTGACCGCCGCCGGTGCCGATCTTCGCGATGATCGCCAGAATAATGTCCTTGGCGGTGGCGTCCGCCGGCAGCTTGCCGTTCACGTTGATCGCCATCGTCTTGAACGGCTTGATGCTCAGCGTCTGCGTCGCCATCACGTGCTCGACCTCGGAGGTGCCGATGCCGAACGCGAGCGCGCCGAACGCGCCGTGCGTGGACGTGTGGGAGTCGCCGCACACGATGGTCATGCCCGGCTGGGTCAGGCCCAGAATCGGGGCGAACGCGTGGACGATGCCCTGATCGGCGTCGCCCAGCGGGTGCAGCCGCACGCCGAACTCCTTGCAGTTCTTTTCCAGCGTGCTCAGCTGCAGGGTGGATGTCTTGTCCGGGTTCGGACGGTCGATGTCGACCGTCGGCGTGTTGTGATCCTCTGTGGCGATCAGCTGATCGACGTGACGCGGCTTGCGCCCGGCCAGACGTAGACCCTCAAACGCCTGCGGGCTCGTTACTTCATGCATGAGCATCAGGTCGATGTACAGCAAATCGGGTGCGCCGTCGCTCCCCTGCCGCACCAGATGGTCGGCCCAGACTTTCTCGGCCAATGTGGTTCCCATTCGGGACCTCCTCAAATTTCCTCGCGCAAGGTATTGCCCTCACGCTTTTTATGTGGTAATAAGCGTATGGGCAAGGGCACGTTGAGAACTTCCCTAGGCCGATATATGAGATAAATACATGGCCATAAAACGGCGAAAACATGGCGATGCTTGAATTATTCTTGTTTTTTGCGGTTCTTGTCGAAAATATCGCGATATTACCGGCCTGCCATTAACAGAAAAGCGTCTACGTTACTTTTGCATTTCATTATGTGAGATGGCATAATGCTTCATTATGACTTCTCTGACGCAACCACTGGCCACAAGCATGGCCGATGAACGACAGCGTGCCGACGACGAGATGCATGACGACGGCACCGTGACCAGCACCATGACAGCGGACGCCATCGAGTACACCATCAGCGGAGAGATCCATTCCGGCGTCGGTGTACTCGACAAAACCGTGAAGATTTTGGACGCGCTGGAATCCGGTCCCGCGACTCTCGGACAGCTGGTGTCGGCCACCGGCCTGGCGCGACCGACCGCCCACCGTCTGGCTATCGCGTTGGAGCGCCACCGCTTCGTGCTGCGCGATCAGCACGGACGATTCGTGCTTGGCTCGCGTTTCGCCGAGCTTGCCGCCGCAGCGGGCGAGGATCGTCTGCTGACCGCGGCGGGGCCGATTCTGCAGACACTGCTTGACCGGACCGGCGAATCCGCGCAAATCTACCGCCGTCAGGGCGATCAGCGCGTGTGCATCGCCGCGGTGGAACGCGCCAGCGGCCTGCGCGATTCGATTCCCGTGGGCGCGATGCTGTCGATGGAGGCCGGGTCGGCCGCGCAGATTCTGCTCGCCTGGGAAGATTCCGAACGGCTGCATCAGGGGCTGAGGCACGCCAAGTTCACCGCCGCGAAGCTCGCCGCCGTGCGCAAGCGCGGTTGGTCCGAATCGGTGAACGAGCGCGAAGAGGGCGTCTGCTCCATCTCCGCGCCGATCCGCAACGCCTCCGGTCAGGTCATCGCCGCGATTTCCATTTCCGGCCCGTCCGGCCGTATGGGCAACTCGCCCGGGCGCCGTTACGCCCCGCTGGTCATGGCCGCCGGCAAATACCTGACCGACGCCCTGCTCAAGGCCAGCTCCGTTCGCTGACGGCGCCGGCGACGGACGGGCGCAGAGCCCAGCAGGCTGTCGAGCGCAGCGGATCAGTGGAGCGCCCCCGCTGGCGGGGGCGCTCCTTGGCATCAGACAATGCCTGACGACTCAGCCCGTCAGCGGGGGCGTCCCTTTTTGCTCAGATCTTCTTCAATGCGGCAGCGACCCCGGCGAGCAGGCCGGGTTTCCTCAGCAGATTGACGCCATCGGCGGCGTTCGACTGCCCTTCGACCGCATAGGTGTACGCCTTGTTGGAGCTCGGTTTTCCGACCAGCTCGCCGAATGTCAGCAGCTGCGTCCGCGGGCTGTACGGGTGGCGGATGTCGAACTCGAACAGTCTTGCCGCACGATTCGCCGCGGCCGGTCCGTACGAGCCGAATCCGCAGGTCGGCGTCGCCACCAGCATCATCCCGTTGAGCGAGCCGACGAAACCATTGCGATGGTCATGGCCCACAACCACTCCTATATATCCGTCCGTGTCGCGCAGTGCGGCGAACTCGCCGCAATCCTCGTCAGGACAGCTCACGCCTTCGCCCAGATAGCCGCCCGGGAGCGTCCGGTCATCATCGAGCACGTAATACTGCGCATCGTACTTGCGATACCCCTGTATGGCGTTATCGGCGTTCGCCGGCATGACCTTCAGCACGTCATAAAACTGCGGCAACGGCATATGCTGGAACACCAGGGAGCGGACGCCGAGCCACCGCGGCACGTCGTGCACGAAACGCAGCGCGGCGTCGCTCGGCCGGCCATAGCCGCCCTCCCGTGCGTAATCGCCGGAATTGAGCACCACCAGACCCAGCACGGCACGTTGGCGATCCTGATCCAGGACAGGCATTGCGAACGTGCCGGGCTCGCATGCGGCCACTGGCTGATCCGGCAAACCGGATGACGGCACCGAACGCACCAGGAAGCCGGGATTCGCGGCGGAATCGTCCATATTGCACGGCGGGTTGATGCATCCCGGGAACTCACGGTACAGCGCGTCCAGCTCGGCCGGGCTCAGCCCGCACTGCGCATCATGGTTGCCATAGGTGACGGCGAATGGTATGCCGCGGTCGATCAGCGGCTGCAGGAACGCACTGATGCCGACACGCACCTTGGCCCGCGTGCGCTCGATCTTGCCGCGCCGCGCCGGCTCCCACTGCCGCTTGCGGAACGTGTCGCGGTACGCGTCGTCGTATCCGGCGATCTGGTTGCCGGTGAATATGACGACGTCGGGGCGCGCGGCGTCCAGCGACGCCTCGATCAGCCGGATGGTGTCTTTGGAGACCTTCGGACCATCCTGTATGTCCGCCAGCTGCAACACGCGGAACTTGCCGGAACGGTGGAACTGGAGACGTCCCAGACGCGCCGAGATGGACACCGGGCGCTCGTCATCGGGGCCGCTAGCGGATGCCGGCGCTGCAATCTGGTTGAAATCCGTCATAACTCACAGCGTAGTACATACCACCTTGACCGTGCCTGACAGCACCATGGCGTGTCTTGAGCGGGCCGGGACACTGAATTACGGGTTGAAATCGCCGTTCTTGGCAATTCCCCGTGTGAAATCGCCGTTTTAAGGTTCAAAAACGG
>OFME01000520.1_pt1 | contig 28824 bp, 33 predicted proteins | sample 1541381 | NCBI WGS metagenome assembly OFME01 (sample SAMN04209243, study PRJEB22552) | human gut metagenome | biome: gut; material: feces | host: Homo sapiens | place: USA: Oklahoma
GTTCTACCGCAGCAGACAGCGTCTGCCGGCTGGTAAAACTCCGTTATGGTATCCTCAACCCTCTCTAGAATCGGGCTTACGATATTATTTTTTTCTTGAGGCTTGCCTCTTTGGAGGTTTGTCCCTTGAACTGACCACATGATAACCGAGAACACCTCAAATCACCAGTTCATCTGATGAGCTCTAAAGAGCAGCACGCAAAGCATCGTTATTCCGTTCTTTTATAAAAGGTGTCGTCATACCAGATGCTCTTATGCAGCCTTACTGCGCCGTTTTATTGCCATTTAGAGCTCACTTTTTGAGCCCTTGTCTCAGAAAAAATCCCAAAAAAAGAGGCGACCAGACCGTTTTATGGTCCAATCGCCTCATAGGTATTCTGTTGTGTCCGCATTAACAGGCAGTTTTGAGTGGCGCGCATCCACATGCTGCAAGGTAGGCATAGACTTGTTCAATACCATCCTTGTAATGATCCGTCAGAATCATTTGATAGACGGTATTCTTTTGATTGTTGAAATCCAGCGTGATTCCGCACATTTTCAACAAATCACCGCTTACAGTTGGCGGAAGATGCAGCGCCACCGAGATGGCAACGATCTGCTCCACACTTGCATCCTGTCCTGCACGAAGCCGCTTTACCGTAGATACAGAGAGCCCAGACTCTGACTCCATCTGTTCCACAGACACATCCCGGTCGTTCATCAGTAGCTTCAAGGACTCTCCAAAGCCTACCCCCGAAATCGTTCTTCGTATTGCCAATGACCATTGAACTTCAGCCGCAAACGCAACTGCAGCTGCCAGCCCCTGTTCGGCAGTTTTCTGCGGTAACTGACGGCAAACCGAGTTGGCATTAACGGTTTCTACTTTGGTATCAGTATTCTTATGTACATCGGATGCCACCTCGGTTCACCCCCCTTCCATACTGCAAATGCAAACAAAAAAGACCGAAGCAGCTAAGACTCAGTGACTTGTTACAAGTACACTATCCTAGCTTCTCCGGTCTTTATATATACAAAGATTCCGATTGCGAAGTCAGATTGAATTGAAATAACAGTCCAATTCTCGAATGAGTATACTTATCCCCTTACATAATTCACAAAAGCAGTTATTTTAGAGTTATCTACCTAGAGTTTTTATAATCCTGTAAAAAATTCCGTTACTATTGCTTTTCTAATTATGTATTTTGGATCCGTATACCTTAAATTCAAAGATTCGTTTCAGCTTTTACCAATCACATGTATCTTTTCGCTGAAACCCACAGACTGCTTATATTATTTTTACTGTTTCAATTCAGAGTCTTAATATACTTCGCATCTTCGGTTTTCCTTTCTGTTCAATTATGTTGTATTGCATTTACACTATGGAATCAAGATGATGGGTCAAAGCCTCCTTTTGGCTCAAATCCCATGATGATTATAGCACCAAAATTATCCAGCGTAAATACCTTTTCGACATCTTTGGACAGAGTTCCAAAGCCGGTGCCACATTTTTGTGCAAGTTCACTTGTGCGCCCCTATAAACGCAAAAAAGCCGGAACAAACTCCTAAAATCCGAAATAATTTCAGATTTTTTGAAGCCCACCCCGGCTTACTACCCATTCGAGCAGCGTCAAAACAAGTAGCAATTCAGTTTTAAACTGGCTCACCCAATCTCCCGATGAGCCAAGTGTGCAGATTCGCACCTGGCTCTTCTTGTCCTCATCCTCAAACAGTGCAAATGAGCCGTGTATCCTTCTCCGGCAGGGAGTTGAACACACGGCTCATCATTTTAGGTTCAGAATCCCAAGAAACTCGACAATTCTATGTCGTCTCTCGGTACAGTAAATCAGTTTCTCTTTCCCTTAAGTACTCGTTCACCTCATCAATCGACTTCATATACATACAATTTAGAATCATCAAATGTGCTAGCTGTTCTTTGGTTGCAGCCAAACTAAAACCCGCTTTTGCTATGAGCGCAAACGAAAGCCATGGAGGAAGGTGCATAGCAACGCATAGTGCAACCACGTTTTTCTCAGAAAAACTTTCAACCTTTCCATTTCTGTAGCGACCAATCGTTGACTCTGATACCTTTGATGCAAAGGCCAGCGCCTCTTGCGTAAATCCGAAGCGTGTCATCACATATCGTAGTGCTGCCGGGAAACAAGCAGGCATATTCGCTAACACCTTGCGTTCTTCTTCAGCCTTCTCATTCTCAGACAGCCTTCCCTCCGGGTCTATAATATGATAGTAGTTTTTGATCTCTGTTTGTTTTTTCTCAGCATGCGAGGGCATCCAAATCCCTCCCACGTCCGAAACTACTCAAGGTAGCCTCAAACGTGGGAGGAATGGGCATAGCAATGCTCATTGGATCAGTAGTCAAACCCGCAGTCGCGCGACTGGCCTTTTGAGCTCTATTAATCCATAGCATATACAACTGCGCATAAATCTGTGCGCACTTAGCCTTTCTAATGCGTCTAATCAGTTCTCGCATTCTTTCCAATTCGAGAATTCTTTCATAAACGCACTGATACTCCACCGAATCCGGTGCCAAACCATCAGCAATATGAAGCAATGACTGAATCCGCTTATTGATTCTGTTCTTTTCTTGCTTCAGCTCCAATAGACTTACCGCCTCAGCAATCGCCTCGACAGCTGATGAAAGTGTTGAATCTTGACAAATGATGTACATTTGCACATTCACCTGCCCTTTTCATGTAGTACGGTAAACCGCCAGTTTTATTATATCACATTCCATCTTAAAACAAAATATGTCTTGTTTTCTTATTGCATAAATCGGCGCGAGTTTGCCATCTGCACGGAGAAAACCCGCCACAGCATCGGAGAATTTCCACCACCTCGCCGGACCATCCTTCCACCCAAAAAGCTCTGTCGGCAATCCCACCGACAGAGCCTGGATATACTAATCTTCTACTTCGGGCACAGGAATATTGTACTGCAGTAATGTTTTTCCAAAAGCTCAATGCGCTTCAACAGCCTGCGGATTTCAGCATTCATCTTGTGGAACGTTTCGGTGGCCTCATTCTCTGCAACTTTGGCGACTTCCAACTGAACCTCCATCTCGCAGTATTCAGCGGATGAATTGTATGGACATTTAGCCATTGTCCGAACCACCTTCCTACATAGATGCTTTCAGCCCTTTGCGCTCACGCATTGAGATACGTCCCTCAATCAGAATTTTATATGAATTGTGGACTATACGGTCCATAATTGCTTCTGAAATCGGACTATCAGACTCTGGATTAGGATCGATTCGTGTATACCATCCAACAGGTTGGTACTGGGTGCAGAAAATCATTGAGCGTTGACTGCGAGCTTCTGCAATTCCAACAGGTCATAAGACTCCTGTGGGGTAAGAGGACGAATCAGCCATTCGTCCAAAATTAAAAGGTCAACTTTCTTGTAGAAGGCTAGCAGCTTTTTCAGTTCACCACTGCTGCGCGCAGTAGTCAACTCATCCAGCAGTTCCGGCATCCGGATATAAGTAACCTTCTTGAAGCGGCGGCAGGCCGTATTTCCGAGAGCACAGGCAATGTACGTTTTTCCATTTCCAGAAGCACCTTCAAGAATCACATGGTGTCCCTCGTCAATGTATTTGCAGGTGGATAACCGCAGCATCTGGGATTTGTCCAACTTGCGGTCTTCGTAATATTCAATACCTTCCACTGTGGCGGACGGAGCCCCAAGGTGAGCTTTTTTAATCAAGCGATTTACTTTGTTCGTCTGCCGTTTGTTCCATTCGGCTGTTACCGCCATGCTGAAACGTTCCTCGAAGCTCAGCGCATTAAAAGAAGAATCTTTCAGCTGCGCGGCGAACTCCGTTGCCATGGCGCTCAGTTTCATATCAGTAAGCATATCAATCGTCTGCTGGTTCATTTGTGCTCACCTCCATTCGCAAAGTAGGAGGCACCGCGCGTAATGCCGTAACGATTCGTGTTCGAGGACCGTTCTTGAGCAGTAGAAACCCTTGTTTTTGCATCCTGTTTGCTTTTCAGGATACTGCTAATGTTGCGAATAGAAGGTGTCGTTCCATAAGCAAGAACACGAGCGCAAGCGTTCTCTAAATGTTCCTTGCCATACCGTTCTCCCAATTTGGTAAGGCTTGCACAAGCCTTGTGGCCCTGTTCCGAAGCTTTGCCGGATTCAAGCAAGAAAGTCACCACATGTTCCGTCTGAGGCCCAACAGACATAGCCCAAACCTTGAAGTCGTCCTCATTGTAGGTCAGATACTTTTGGTGGGCCTCCGGCATATGCTCCAGTTTTACCAGAGGATCACGCTGCAGCGTCTGTAAACGCCGGTGACTGGCCACCCGACTGCCGTGGTAGTATACTTCCACTAAATTTTTTGTGACGCGGATATCGACTTTTTCGCCAATCAGGTATACGGCACAGAATATTTGTTCCTGCCATCGGAAACCAAATAATCATTGGGCACTTTTGCGACAGACCAGACCGCTGATTCAAACGGCGTTGCGGGCAGAGGCAGCATATAAAGCTGTTCTTCCTCCAGATAAGCACTGCAGCACGTGCCGGTACGCTGTTAAAATTCCCGACTGTTCAGTTCTTCCAGTTTTTCAGCAACAGCCTCGTTGACTTCTTGCAGGGAAAAGAACCTGCGGTCACGCAGCGCAGCAATAATCCAAGTCTCCGCAAAGCGAACGGAAGCCTCTGCCGAACTTTTGTCCTTCGGACGGCGCACACGGGCCGGAACAATAGCAGTGCCGTAATAGTCGGCCAATTCCTGGTAGCTGCGATTCAGGACTGTATCGTACCGGGTATTGGAGGACGTTGCTGTCTTGCAGTTATCGGGAATCAAGAGCCTTGTTACGCCACCGAAATAGTTGAACGCATGAACATGGCAATTCAACCAGTTCTCCGTTTTCATATCAGCGCAGGCTTCCGTGTAGGCATAATAGCTGCAGGGCAACACAGCTACAAACAGATAGGCAGAACTCTGTTGACCTGTGACAGAATCATAGATGGGAATCGTATCGCCAGCCCAGTCAACCTGAATAGCGTCTCCGGGTTTGTGCTGGATACGCATAGTCGCTTTGGTGACGCGTGCCCACTTACGGTATTTGTCACCGAACTGCGTACTCATGTAGGGCGTCTTTCCGGCCTCGTAGCACTTGCTGCGGTATTCCTCCCACAGTAAAGTCAGCGTCACACCAGGCTTTGCCAGTTCCCGATGAATGTACTGGTAGTCAGGTTCAACATACAAACAAGCATTCTTGTACTCGTTTGGAAAGAACAACCGTTCCAGATCAGCATTGGAAATGTCATCATCGAGGGGCCAGCAAATCCCGAGTCGATCCGCAGTATTACAAATTGCGCGAATTGTCATCCTCGAAGCAACACCACTGCGCTCCATTTCACGTTGGCTGTATCCCATACTCTGTAGCATGAGAATTTTCCTGTAGTCCGTCATTTGATGGACCTCCTGTAAAAGTAGTCACGGCAATAAAGCACGCGCCAATTCTATTATCAGGAAAATATTTAGCGGTGGCAAGTTGATCCGGCAAAGCGGGCAAAAAAGAGCGACGAGGTGGGCTAAAAACTCCGTGCAAACGGGCTACTCGTTCCGATTTATGCAGATGGAAACCTCGCGCCGATTTATGCAGGATGGTTATCTAATTTATGATGTATAATTGATTTCTATTTTAGTTAGCTGCATCTAATCTGCGTACCTAAATATACCGTGTGGACTTCTGGAGTTCAGGCCACACGGCAATATCATCAAAACTTGATCACTTTTGGCTCGTGGGCGAAAGAACTAATGGTAGCCACACCATTTTTGAAGTAGAACACCTCAGTGTTGCCATCATCTGCGGCATACATCTTCTTCAAACTCGGATAGGCATCCAGCATAGATTCTCTCGCTTCTACACGATCATCCTCTACCAGTTCGCCAGCAACACGAATCCACTCACCGCCCTTGAATGCACACAGCTCTGCTTTCGGATTGGCATGCAACTGCTTGGAAACATCCTTTTTCTTACCCGTCTGGATGTACAGCTTACCTTCAAAAATATGTGCCGTGCCAAACGGACGCACTCTCGGCTGGTCTCCTTCGACCGTTGCCAAGTAATATGTTTCAGCTTCTTTTAAGAACTTTACGATTTCTTCCATAATGGATTTCCTTTCCCACACGGTCATGTGTGTTTTACGGTTTTATTTCGGTTTTTCGAGAATTTCATCCGTACTCATGCCACTTGCCAGCAGCTTCTTCAGCACTGCTCTGGCTTCAGCCTTCTTAGCTTCATCGGCAGCCTTAGCATCTGCCTTTGCCTTCTTCGCTTCCAGGGATGCTACTTCTTTTTCGACCTTCTTCAGAACAGTCTCCTTCTCTTTCAGATCAGCCTTCAAAGTGTCAATGTTAGCGGTGGATGGATGCAATCTCAGTATTCAGAGACGCAATAATCTCCTGCTTCTCCGCAATCTGGGAAGCGTAGTCTTTAGTGATATTGGTTTTGGGACGATTTTTGCTACCTTTCGTTCTGAGCATAAGTATATACCTCATTTCTATATTATCATTGGTAATGTATGCTCTGTTTTAATAATCAATCATTTTTGATGGCTGTAAGATATACTCTATTGTAGTAATCAATTTTTCAATATATGGAAACAGCACTTGATCATCAAAGTCTCGCAATTCACAAATTGATTCTTTCAATGATACTTCATACCCCACATCGCTAACTGCTGTTGGCATACGATCTATTTCATGAGTGTTTCCGTTTACTACTATATATTCCCACGTTCTACTTGGATTTAAGTCTTCAATTTCCTGATATGTCGGCTTACCTTTATGTTTGCAGTAATTATATTTTTTTCGGACCTCTGTTTCTGCAAACGCATTCCAAAATCCATCAACTAAATCAATCGCTTCCTCGAACTCCGGACAAACCTGCTTAAGATACCGTAGAGGATTTGTCCTTGCAGTCGGTGTCTGAGACAGATTTTCTAGTTCTCTTGCTTGAGCAGAAGCTACCGATATAGGCGATATTCCATCAATAGATACCGTCTGTCCATTTTTTATACATAGATACTCGGTTGCCAAATAGCACATAGCCCACGAGATATCAACAACAGAATTATAGAAGAAAAGGGCCGCTTCATATAAATCTGCTCTCATCTGTGTTTTATAATACGAATATTCTGGTTCCTCGCACTGCATCGGAACCACTCTGTCCCAATGTTTCCAATCCTCATTAGGTCGATCCGTTTCACTCAAAAAGACTCTGGCGGCACAGTACTGAGATATAAGTTCTTTCTGTTTTGCACGAAAATATACGGAATTATTATCTGGTAGATTCACATCTTGCAATTGGATTTTCACCTTTTCTGGTCTACCTAATGCTAAAACATCTCTTTCGAATTCCATATTTATCACCTTATCACCAAAGGGCGATTTCTGCATTCTTAGCCGACCATGAGATCGTTGCCTGCTGTTCACCACGAAGAGGTGTGCAAAGTTTCGAGCAGCGTAGGGAACTTCCGCTCCCAGTATATCACCTCGCTATGAGGACAATATCCAGTACTGTGTTAGCTTTGCGAAAACCAATTTTTATACACAGCAACCGTTGATGCATAGGTCGTTTGATTTGTCGCATAAAATTCTTTCTGCTGTGGGTCATTTACCAGCTTGTAAATTTCCTGCTTATACATTTTCTCAAAACGTTCGACATCAATCTTTCTATCTAAATATTTTGCACAGGCATCTTCATAAGCATTTCTATACATTTCCTCTGCTGTGAAATATGCCTTTTGAGTTACTTTACTACTAGGATTTTTTTCTACTTCTGTTGCATAATGCAAAACTTCTTTATTTGCATCTGAAATGCTATTTCTCACTTGTGTCTCAACAGCTCCTTGCGCAGTTAACATCTGCGTCTTTGTCATTTCATTATACTTTCCCTGAAGCCTAAAGTATAACACAACATTAATCACAGATACCAATAAGGCCAATCCTGCAATAATCATATCAAACATTTTATTCTCCTCTGTTTGCCTGTGCAATTATCTTTCTCACTTGGCTCATTAAAGTAAGCGTTTCATGGTTGTCAAAATTCTCATTTAAGAAACAATAATCGCCGATTTCATCTTCAATGTATCCTAAAATTATCTCAACTTCTGAACTTGTAATATTTCTTCCATCGACTAGTAAGTGTAAAATCTTATTACATACCTTAACCACCGTTTTTTGTGTAGGTAATTTTTTTAATTCCTCTGCACAAGAATGTGCATATTCCTTCATTGTCATCTGCCATTCCTCGTTCTACTAAAACTTTTCTGTTAATATTCTAATGCGTCTTCACATCTTAGCCGATCATACGATCGTTGCCTGCTGCTCACCACGGAGAGGTGTGCAAAGTTTCGAGCAGTAATGGAAGCTCACGCTCCCACAATTCATGTGGTTTCCTCTATGATATTACATAGAGGTGTAAATCACATGAAGAATAAATCAGATTGGTTCGATGATAACTGGAATTGGGATGTACAGCCCACACAGGTACTGTATGAGCTTCTGCTCTCCCCGACCTATCGGATTCCCATGAGAGTGAAAGAGGTGTATTCGTTTAAGTGGGGAGCGGAGTTTCCAAGGTGTCCACGTTGTGGAACTACAATGGAACGTGAGTACCAGCTCTTCTGTGACCGCTGCGGTCAACGGTTGAACTGGAGTGAATTTGATGAATGCGAAGTGAAGTACATAGGGCGGGCCGGGCCGGAAGATTATGAAGATTGATTTTGGGTACTTTTATTTTACTCCACCGTGATAGAATCCGCAAGATTAAACCCTATATCCCTTTTCGCAAATCACATTGACCACTTCGTCAACATACTTCTGGCAGGTATCGTGATCCGGTGCTTCCACCATCACACGCACGACTGGCTCGGTGCCGGACTCACGGACCAGAATACGGCCAGTGTCGCCCAGAGCCTCAGATACCTTGGACACTGCTTCCTGTACCGCCGGGTCACTCTGTGCAGCCTTCTTATCGGTCACACGGACGTTTTCCAGCACCTGCGGATAGATTTTCAGTGGTGCCGCCAATTCGCTCATCGGCTTCTTTTTCGCCAACATGACTTCCATCATCTTCAGACTGGTCAGGATACCATCGCCGGTGCTGGCGTATTTGGAAAAGATGATATGACCGCTCTGCTCGCCGCCGATACGGCAGCCGTTCTTTGCCATGTACTCGTAGACATACTTATCACCCACAGCGGTCTTGGCATAGCCGATACCTTTTTCATCGAATGCCTTGTACAGACCAAAGTTGGACATAACGGTAGTAACTACAGTGTTGGTCAGCAGCTTGCCACGCTCTTTCATATAGCGGCTGTAGATATACAGGATATGGTCGCCAGTAACAACATTTCCTTTCTCGTCCACGCAAAGGCAGCGGTCAGCATCACCGTCATAGGCAAAACCAACATCCAAGCCCTTTTCCACGACAAACTTTTGGAGGCCCTCGATATGGGTAGAGCCTGCATTGTTATTAATGTTCAGACCATTGGGCTGGTTGTTGATAACATAGGTGTCTGCACCGAGAGCATCAAAAACAGACTTGGCAATATTCCAAGAACTACCGTTGGCACAGTCCAAGCCGACCTTGACACCTTTGAAAGAGTAGACACCCAGAGAGATCAGATATCCCATGTAACGGTTACGACCCGCTACATGGTCCACAGTGCAGCCGATATGCTCACGATGCGCAAAAGGCAGTTCCGGCCAGTCCTTATCGAACACATGAAGTTTGCCGTCGATGTAATCCTCCACCAGCAGCAGTGTTTCTTCTGGCATTTTCTCGCCGTAGCAGTCGATCAGCTTGATACCGTTATCGTAGTAAGGGTTGTGGCTGGCAGAGATCATAATGCCGCAATCAAAGTCATCCACGCGGGCGATGTAGGCCACAGACGGCGTGGTAGTGACGTGCAGCAGGTAGGCGTCTGCGCCAGAAGCAGTCAAACCAGCCACAAGACTGTATTCAAACATGTAGGAGCTGCGGCGAGTATCCTTACCAATCACAATACGAGCGGGATCAGTGTCACCGTTGCGCTCACGGAGAGCGTTATAATACCAGCCCAAGAAACGACCTACCTTATAGGCGTGATCTGCTGCTAATGTAATACCAGCTTCCCCACGGAAACCATCTGTTCCAAAATATTTTGACATAATTTATTATCTTCCAAACTACGTATCTCAATTGCTCAAATAATAGAGCAATCCTTTTGCTCATAAAAATCTTCTACCACTTTACAGATTCTGTTTGAGACATTACTATCTACATATGATAAGTTTCTTCCACTTTCTATTGCCCTTGTAAAAGCAACAAGTTCATAACGGATGCCTTCACCATCCAGTTGATAAAAATATCGTTTGTTCTGTGACGCGTCTTCATATCGAATCTCAAAATAATCTGTTTTCCACCACGGTGCTGGAACATAAATATATCCTCTTGTCCCAGAAATAATTAGTTCACCTTCTGATTTGACCCCCTTGGCAACTGTTGCAGATGCAACTGCGTGATCGTAAAGGAAAGTGATCTTTGTAAATTGATCATGACCCTCATCATCAATATGGGTAATAATATTTTTAGTTTTGTAATCATTCCCCAGTATGTTAAATATCGGAAGCATCGCTGTAGGGCCCCAATCGCAAATGCTATCCCACGCATCTTCTGCAATGGATCGTAGGCTAGTACAGGTAGCATCAACAGAATAGATTTCGCCAATCTTTCCCTCTTTTGCCAGCAAAAGCAACCGTGAATATGCTGTCGCATAGGCCGTTTTAAGCGCATCCATCAGAATACAGCCCTTTTTCGCCGCCAACGAGAATAGTTCTGTGCTCTGCCGCTCGTTTAATGCAACAGGCGGTTCGCATAAGACATGTCTTCCTTTTTCCAACGCACTTTGAATTTGTTCGTAATGATGTTCAGGAGTAGAAACGATGTAGACTGCATCCACTTCCTCAAGTAATCTGTCGTAATCCTGTGTTATAAAAGGAATCTCCTCGAAATATTTCGGATTTTCTGTGCACACACCAGCAATTTTCAGACCATTGACATATTGTGCTTCCCGAATGTACTTTTTAGCAATATGAGAATCACCAATGATTCCAAGTCGAACCTTTCGCTCCTCTGAACGGATTTCCGAGCTGGATACACCTTCTGTGCGTTCCAAATATACTACTTTGCAATATTCTTTTAGGTAGTCAAATTTTCCAGCCCAATCCGAGCCAACAGTAAAAATATCCACACCATATCTACGAATATCATCGATTTTCTGCCCCTCGTATTCTTCCACGATGATCTTATCCGCAAGTCCTGTGGCACGTACAGCCTCAATACGCTCCATCAAGGACTGCTGTACATTGATTTTTCCACGGGTTTTATCAAAATCATCCGCTGTAACGCCAACGATCAAATAATCTCCCAGTGCTTTTGCACGTTCCAGCAGCTTGATGTGACCATAGTGAAGCAAGTCATACGTTCCGTATGTAATTACTTTTACCATTTCTTGCTTCCTCTCACCTTTTACAAAAGTCCACGCTTCTGTAAATCCTTAAAAGCGTTCACAAGCGTAGTGTTATCTTCTTTTGTCAATGCACCAATATGGCCTACACGGAAGATGGTTTCTTTCATTTCTCCACCATTGGGGCAAATCCAGATACCATACTCATCTTTGAGTGTCATAAAAACATCATAGGCCGACACATTCAGCGGATGCAACGGTGTAACTGCATTGGACATCGACTCAGAAACGATTTCAAAAGGCAGTCCCTTAATCTTATCTCTAAAATCTTGAGCAAGTTCCGCAATTTTCTTTGTTTCGCTCTCAACACCGCCTGACGCTTCAATTTCTTTTAAACGAGCATTGATTTGGCGCAAAGTTCCCACTGCTGGTGTAAAAGGTGTCTGTCCTCGCTCGCCATTTTTGAGAGCAGACTTTAGGTTTAAATACATGCACTTCACATCACGCTCTTCTACACGCTTGACTGCTTCATCAGATAAAATAACAATCGATACACCCGGAGGACAAGCCAATGCTTTCTGGGAACCAGTAATCATTACCTGTACCCCCAGTTTGTTCATATCAAAATCGTCTGCAAGAAAGGAGCTAATGGCGTCCACGACCAGAAAAATTCCGTTTTTCTTACAAAACTCACCGATCATCTCAATGTCATAGTGAACACCTGTTGAGGTTTCATGTACATTAACGAGGAACCCAGTAAAGTCTTTCCCGTCGTACATGTCCAACTGCTCTTTTTTGAGTGCTTTACCTTTCTCCAGCTTGATTTCCTCGTACGGAATCTCGTGAATCTGGCACAGCTCAACAAACCGCTGCCCAAAGCTACCACCGTTTACGACCAAAACCTTATCTGTCTTATCAAAGACATTCATAACAGTTGCTTCCATCGCTGCCGTGCCAGAACCAGTGATAAACACCGCTCTGGCATCATCGCCAGCTTTCGCAAACTTTTTCATCAGCTTTTCATTTTCAAGCATAACAGCAGAGAACTCAGGCGTTCTAAAATATGGAACCTGTTCTGCACCAATAGCACGCACTACATCATCCGACATTACCGGGCCAACTGTAAAGTTAAGCATTTTTATTCCTCCCATTCAAATTGTTCATTTTTAAGTCCAAACGTTCAACACAGCCCTGCTGTTTTTTCAGTTCTGTACGAGCGCGTATAATCTCAACACAAAATCGGTCTAAAAACACGCCCGTGTTCAGTTTCCATTTGTGGTTGGCTGAATACGAACGCCATGAATACGAACCAGCGGTTTAGGGGTATTAAATGTAATAGGAACCAGACGAGAGCCAAAGCCTGCGGCAATAAAGATGGCGCGCTTTGCACGGTAGGGTTCCAGTGCTGCCAATCCCTCGTTCGTGATTTTCCCCTCATTTACATATTTGAGCTCGGTGAGTTCCTTCATCACGCGATTCACAGTTCCAAGAGAATAGCCCATTTTCTCTTCAATCTGACGCTGAGAGAGCGGACTTTTTTCTTCTGCCAGAAGAGCGAGAGCATCAAACTTTTTACGTGCAAATATCATTTAAGTACCCTTTTCCTATATGTTATTCTTCGTCAATATATTTTTCAATCATCCTTATTTGCTTATCTAATGAGTAATCTAGCGCATGATTCTTGCAATTGTCACTCATCATTTTATAGAGATTTTGGTTTTTGAGTAACAGCACAATTCTATCAATATAAGCATCTTCATTGTCTTCAATAAATCCGCACAGTCCATTATTCGACAGCTCTTCTGTACCCGCTACGGGTGTGGAAACAAAAGGTTTTCCAAAATACATTGCTTCAACTAATGTTGTTGGAAATCCCTCGCTATGTGAAGTCAAACAGAAAACCTTGCAATGCTTATAATACGCATATGGATTTTTCTTATATCCAACACATTCAATCTGCGCTTCCAGTTTGTATTCTCTAATTAATCTGACGGCCTCATTAAATAAGACACCCGTACCAAGCATTTTTGCTGTTACAGAAAGCCCCAAATCATTTAATCGTTTAACAATCCGAATAAACTGCAACGGATCTTTATTCTCATCAAAACGACTACAATACAGCAGCTGGAAATCCGTTACAGTTCCTTCCGGCACCATACCGGAGAAATCATAACCGTTATATATTTTTATAATTTTGTCTTTGTATTCAGGGAATACAGAAGCAATTGATTTCTCTGTAGCATTCGATATTGCCACAATCTTATTTACAGAGCTTAATGCTTTTCTTTGCTTGTTTCTTAATCCCTTATTTTCCTCCAAATCATAAATCGAACCATGTATCCAAGCTATACGCTTTTGGCTATTTCTGCTCAATAGAAACGTTGGAATAAGGTAATTAAATGATATTTCTACATCATATGTCTTTCTAAGATGCATTTTTCTTATGAGACCCGGAGATAATTTAATTAAGGCAGAATTCATTAGTTTATTGTATATTTTTGAAAACATATCCTGCCGCGTAATGTCGACAATCGGAGGCAAAATTTTGATATTGCCATTTACGGATTCCATTTTATCTGCGTGAAGGTATTCCAAAACATCAATATCGTATTTTTCGTAATCCAGATTGTTAACAATATTTGCAAGTATCTTTTCTGCACCGCCGCCATAACTAAAGGACCAAATAATAAACAGCACTTTTTTCTTTTTCATTTTACATAAGCTCCTGGTAATTACGTTTCCGCATAATTACCTCCTTAATGAATACAACGGCTAATGTTTGAAGGAGGTAAGTAGCAATTACACCGGTCAAACCATAATGCTGTACGGAGAAGAATAATAGCCCCAAATATCCAGCATTAACAACTAACAATATGGGAATATTGTATTTAACATAGCCCAACGCCATGAAAAGGTTATGGGTACCCATCGAGGAATTTGAATAACAACTATATCCAATGTACAGAATCAAAGGAATTACATACTCGTTTGGATTACTAATGAGATATTTCAGCCAAAGGGAATGTGTTGCTACTACGAATATAGTACTGATGCTAAAAAGCGATAACATAATCAGCTTTAAACGATTGGATAATTTTCTTGCACTTGCGACATCTTTCTGCGAAATCATCTTGTTCATTTCAGGATAAATTACCTGACTTATTGGATCTCCTAATTTATTTATTACAGATCCGATATTTCCGAACACACTATACACGGATGTGGCTTCAAATCCTAAATATTTATTGATGATCAGTGATGTAATTTGATTTACCGGCAAATCAATTGTTGAAGTCAAATTGCTGTATAAGCTAAACTTTAAAAAATCAGGGCACCATTTCAGTTTTACTTTATAGAAGTCAAGTAACTTATGCTGAGCCAGAGTTTTTAGAGTATAAAAGTTCATTAGTAAAAATTTTGCTACGTTCGCTATACAGTCTACTAAAAAAAACGCTTTAAAATCACACCTGAGTACAAAGCACCCTAAGAAACCTACACATCGTATAACTGCACAAGATATATTAGATGTTACAACGTACTTATAGTTTTCAAAGTATCTTAGTACTCCAATTGTGGTTCCCTGAAAATAGAGCATATAAACACATAGATAGAAAATACAATACTCTGATATTGCACGATCCCACCCCATAATATTGATCACAACGTCCTTTAATATCACTCCAAAGAACAAAGTTGCTACAAGGCAAAATGCGTCCAACATTACCGCCCACTTAATGTAAATTTTCTCAGACTCTTGATCATTGTCTCTCTCAGCTTTGGCTAAATACTTAATTAAGGATTGAAACGTTTTAAACGAAAACAAACCATAAAACAAATTCGTATATGTTTGAACCGCAACAAGAATACCGTGTTTATATGAACCAATTGCGTTAATTATAAATAGGGTTGCCAAGAAACCAAATGCAGAACTTATTCCCTCGCCAGAAAAAATCAGCAAGAAGTTTCTGGCAAGGTGACTCTTAAATATTCGATCCTTAATATTTCTAGCTTTTTCTTTCATGTGTTACAGCCATTTCCTTTACGAATTATCTTACAGAATCATATTGTCCACAGAAAATTTTTCACGTTCTACTGAAGGAAAATCATATAGATATTGTGACAATTTGCTTTCAATATAATGTGCTTCGTCAGAATATTCCATATTCCTGTTAAATATTTGTGTGTTCTTTTTTGATTTTTCCGGAACAAATTTAGTCATCTTGTCCTTATGCAAGTTTTTCGGAATATCCAGAAAAGAAAGAATTTGAAAAACAGAACTATCATAGTTATAAATCAAGTCTTCGAAGTGAATTCTTAATATATTTCTATTTTCCACCAGCTTTTCCGCTTGCCTCATTTTAATATAATTGCTACAAAATTTTTCCACATTAAAAGAATATGGAACAGTCGCATTTGCTTTTCCCCAGTAATATTTGTTCAGAAGAAAAACATCCCTTGGATCACGATCAACCACAATCACCTTACAATTATCTTCAAAGTAATTCTCTATTCGATACAGGTTATGCGGCAAAACAAACTGATCTAATATTATATTCGAATTCGATATTCCCATTTGCAAGAAAAATTTATCCAGTAAAATCCTTGCTCTCGAATAGAACTCGGACGGAGTCGTGTATGAAAGCCACATTTCCTCATACCTTAGACCCGGCTTTGGTACCACTTTTCCAAACGTTATTAATTTTATGATCTTAGCCATGGCTTTCTCTATATATATTTTTTCATTAGGGTTTTCTTGATAATACCAATAGACATCCTTAGTTCTTTCATCCATGAGAGAACTGATGAATTCCTCGCACCAGCTCATAAAATCAGGACCAACCTTATCCTTATAATCAGCAACCCAATAATATTTATTGGTGTATAGTGTTTTCATACAACTATAAAATGCATGAAGGGCTTCGTCACTGCGAAAAGCATTGTTTCCTTTTAAGAGTTTGTCTTCCAGATCAAATACTCCGTTAGGGCAATGCATAAAAACATACTCAAAGTTTCCGTTGGTGCAAGAGTATCCGTCTACCTCACTCAGAAAATCTGTTACTGCGGACGAACCTGAACCCATATATCCTGTTGGAATAACAATTTTATTCTCCATGTGGTTACCTCTTGACTTTATAATAGAATACAATCTAATTCCCTTTGCACCGTCAGTTATCTCATATTTAATTGCTGTTGCAAAGCAGATTGTTAACCTTTTACAAAAGCTCGCTTTATATGTGTCTTGTTCAACCTAGTTGATATTATTCCGAGTAGTAACATACTTCTCTCTTTCCTTCATTTTTAGATGTTCAATCAGATTTCTATAAAAGTATTTGTTTTTAATAATTCGAAAAAAATCATATATATTGATTAAATTAAATTTGTTAACTTTCATATTAGTCTTCACAGATTCATACATTTCGAGAGTCACAAAATCATCCTTATACTTGACTGAATTCAAGTACCTTTCTAGCATTTCCACAGATGGAACATTTAGATAAGCTCCATTGTCAATAAGATAATACATTGTCAGTTTTTGTCTAATATTTGCTTTACTTGAAACACTCCCTGTGCGGATTCTATAATATAACCCATATGTAGGCATATTACCTATTTTAAATCCATTTTGAATTGCCCTAAGAATGAAGTCAAAGTCCTCGCATGCATAAACAGATCTATATCCTTTTAATTTTTCGAATACTTCTCTTTTTCCAAGCCATGTTGGATGCAAGACACAGCCTCCATATAATTGATATTCCTTGATTTTTTCAAAAGCAGTTGGGACATTCAAACATCCTATTTCTTTTCCATCTTCATCTATTTTTATAGCATTACATCCTACCAAATCGTAATTCTTTATCTTTAAAAATTCAAGCTGCTTCTCTAAGCGATCTCTTGTTGCAATATCATCCGCATCCATCCTAGCGATGAACTCTCCGACGGCATTCTTTAAACCGATGTTGAGTGAGCCGACAAGTCCAATATTACTTGAGTTAACTATATACTTTATTCTTGAATCTTCTCTAGCATATGAAGCAAGTAAGTCAGCCATATCTTCTCGTTTTGGGTTGTCATTTACAATAATCAATTGTATGTTTGTATACGTTTGAGATAATATTGACTCTATGCTAAGTTTTAGATACTTCAGTGGCTCATTATAAGTACATAACAGAACGCTTATTATTTCCATCTAATTTCCTCTCCTTTTTAGCAGAAATTATCTTTTGTGGTTATTCCTTTAAGTCCGATTGCACAAATGTCGGGCAATAGAACTCTTAATGAGGCAGAATGTAATCAGTAGCCGTAAAAGGTGGTGGAATGTAGTGAAAGAACTCTATGCGCTCAGGAAGCAAATTGCATTGGCTGAATAAATAATTTACCAGAGATACAACTCTAGATTAGGTTACAGGTATATTGCTGGAAGCCCTACTTCAACATATGTGTGTGCCAGCATCTTCAACTTCTTCCTTTGCTAATTCGCAATTTGCACTTGATTTTAGGCAAATTTCTTATACCTATAATAATAAATGGTAAGCACTCGTAACTTAACATGTCATTATCAATTGTGTTTGCTACCACAACTGTTATAAATGCTGCTTTCTCCATCATGCTTATATTTTGTTTTTTTTGATATGCATGAAGCACCATCCATAAAAATAGTAGCATTGCTATTCCATAACGAACTACTATATACATATAAGCACTATCCAAAACCACACCATTGTTTATATAACCATCTATATAGACCTTTGTGTTCGTGTAAGCATTATAGTTCATAGTGCTCACAATAGGTATACCATAGCTTTGAAATGCTGAAGCTGCCAGCATACTTCTATTTGTAAATACTTGATCAAATGCATACCAATAATTCAACAGAATTCCTTTATATCGAAGATATCCCGGTAGAATAGAAAAAACCATACATGCAAAAACAATCCAGCGGCATATCAAATTAAAAGGTTTTTTAATTTTATTTTTAATCCTTTCATTCCTTAACAACAATACTAACATTAACAATACTACCGTAATCACCATTGCATTTCGGCTTTTACAAATGATATATAAGACTATCCCTATAAAAGCAAGCACTCCTATTTTTCTCTTATCTCTATTGATAGAAATGCAATATGTCATCATGTAAAACACAATCAGCGGTAAGCATGCACTATGAACAAATCCTAAAGTGTGTCTTGCTTCTGTGCTAAAATCCGTTCTATATGTCAAACAATCCGAAAGTATCCCCAACGCATATAACACCAAGGTTAGGCTGCTCATACCTACTATAGTTTGCAAAGATACATTATATATAATCTTTTCACCAACATCATAAAAAACATACGCAATCAGAATTACGATAAGCCAAAAAAATCTCCCGTAAGAAGAAGCGTCAATGCTCCACATAGTACTCCAAATACAACCCAACCAAACTCCTTCTTTTCCAGCTTTTTCCAACCGCTGACAGCACCAGTAAAACCATAACAACAGCTTTAATTGCTTTCACAATTAGGGCTATATTCCCCATTTTGAATGCCATATCCTCTAAAAAAAGTGCAATCATAAATGAGACATAGCACAAAATGAACATCTGGTTTTTTCTTTTAATATTCACTTGATTCTTCACCTGTATATAATCAGTTTCCTTAATTCCACCTTTTATTTAGTTGTCGTACTCTAATAACCATTTTTCTAGGTAATCTCATTATCAGTAATGCTATTTTCAACTTATTTCTTGCCTTCGTATTTTTTAGAATTTCTTTTTTGTGCAGTTCAATATATTCTCTGCAATAATTTATATCATTTCTAAATTTTTCGTCTCCTGGTGCCGTAAGGTATACTCTTAAGCAATTTGTCACTTGGTAGGTGTGTACGGCCAAACTCAGTTCTCTAGATTTATATTCATATCGGCGTACTAATTCATTGCCGATATCTATGATATCAAGATCTTTTTCAGAAAAATGCTTTGTTGTAATACTATTGGCTCTATGTCTATATCCATAACATTCTTGTTTGGAATAAGGCACTTTATCCACACGGTCAAAGACATCGCTTAAGAACAAATTATCTTCATAAAGAATTCCGGATTTAAAACGGATGCCACTGAGTATACTGGAACTATACAGCTTGCCGCACGCAGATGTTGAAATTCCTTTTTGATATAGAAAATCACAAATAGCTTCTTCCCTATTCAATAATTTATCTTTCGTACTTTCTTTAAAATCGGGCTCTATTCCATCCGTGAAATGACAGATAGATTCAACCGCTATATTTGCATTATATTTTTTGCATAGTTTATATAACGATTCTATAGCGTTGAATGAAAGTAAATCATCGCTATCTACAAAGAGTATGTAGTCGCCTGTTGCTTTTTCTAAACCGATATTCCGAGTATCTGACAGACCACTGTTTGCCTTTTCGTAGTAAGAGATCCTTTTGTCTTTTTCTGTAAGCTCAAGACAAATGGTCTTGCTCCTATCGGTGGATCCATCGTTTACAAGTATTACCTCAATATTTTTATACGTTTGTTCCAAAATACTTCCTACACAAGGACGCAGATATTTTTCGACGTTATATACGGGAACGATTACTGAAATTAGGGGTTGCTTACTCATCATAGTTTTCCTCGTATGCTACTTTTGTAAACACATCTTCATACTGCCCGCAGATTTTATCCCAGGTGTACTCCTCAGCCACACGTTTCTTGGCTCTCCGACCCATCTCTGCAATTTCATCTGCACTCATTTGGTCTGCCTTATCAATCAACTTTGCAAGGTTGCCCGGTCTACGGCTCCAATACAAAGCGCAATCCTCTGCCACTTCTTTATTGAACCCAACATCAACCAGTAAGTTCAAATCTGTACTTCCAAGGGCTTCAATCAGCGAGGGGTTTGTACCACCAACCGTGTGACCGTGGAAATACGCATACGCATTTTCTCGAATCTTCTTCAATAGTTCCTGATCGTAAACAGTACCAACAAACTTAATTCTCTTATCGCTCTTGAAATGCAACTTTTCTTCCAGCTCATTCAAGAACTTGTCATTCACATTCGTAATGATGGCAAAGTTCCTCTGACTCTTGCTCTTCATAAACTCTCGGATCATAACTTCAAAGGAGTTCTCCGGCACAAAACGACCGACAACAAGGTAATAGCCCTTCTTTGTCAATCCTTTTTCCTTATACCAGCTCACCAGCTTTTCATCATCGTCAGCCAGTTTGCTGAGGGTTAAATCTGCACCGTAGGCAATGAAGGTCGTTTTCGGATTTCTGCCCTGGATGCCCTTACCGTCATAACACTCGTGGATGTACTTTTCGATATTCACAGAATCACAGATTGCAAGGTCGCAGTACTTAACCATCATCTGCTCAGAAATCTTCCAGTATTTCCGAATTGGAGCAGACCACTTGGCTCTCATCCATTCATGTCCATCTGGATTCAAGTACACAGTGCCACCCAACTTGTGGATTACTTTATAGAAATGACCAGCAAAAGGCCCGATGCGACATGCCATTATGTAGACAATCGGATGCGGAATATGATTTTTTCTGATATGCTCGCAGCACGCTTTCAGCGCATCAACGTCATAATAGATTGCCTGTGCAGGTCCAATCTGAGGTACATCAATTTTGAAGCAGTGGGCATTGTGGAGTTCAAATTCGTGGTTATTGATCTTTGTCACGCCCTCAAATTTGCTCTCATCCATGCAGCCATCGCCATTAGCTTTGCAGGCAACATGATATTTGATGTTCTCTTTATTCTGGTGATACTCCGTGAGCTTATAAACGAACGTTTCATAACCGCCATACGCTCCGAGACTTTTCGCACCTACGAGGTACACATGTTGTACTTCTTTTTTTGAATTCATTCCTCTATTCCATCCTATTCGCTTTTCGTTTCTCTATCTCAATGCCAATCTGAGTATTGCTCCAAGCTCAGCAGTTCCTTCTCTCGACTTTTCGTGCCTATTATCACTACGGCACCATACACCGCAATTCTAAGGTCTCTTTCCATCTCGTCTCTCCAACCACTTTTTTCCGTGTATTGTTATTTTTTATTCCCCATGCCCCAACAAACACACCTTGAACGTCTTAAAAATGATCTTCCAATCCACCCAGAAGCTGCGCTCCTTGACATACTTCACGTCCAGATCCATCCACTCCTCAAAAGAAAGGTCATTGCGATGCGGAGCAATCTGCCAATAACAGCTCAGGCCGGGGGTTACATACAGACGCTGTTTTTCGTAGTCACCGTACTGTTCGACCTCGCGGGGAAGTGCCGGGCGGGGGCCAACGATGCTCATATCACCCTTCAGGATGTTCCACAGCTGCGGCAGCTCATCGATGCTGGTCTTGCGGATAAACTTGCCCACACGGGTAATGCGGGGGTCGTCCTTGATTTTGAACACGGGACCATCCATCTCGTTCTGATTCAACAGATCGTCCAGTTTCGCCTCTGCGTTGGGGCACATGGAGCGGAATTTATAGAACTTAAACGGCTTTCCGTTGCGCCCAACGCGCTCCTGGCTGAAAATGGGTCCCGCAGACGGGTCATCCACCACAATGGCAATTGCCGTAGCCAGCATGACAGGCGACAGAACCACCAGCGCCAGTGCCGACAGGATCACGTCCTGCGTCCGACGCCCAATCCAGTACAGGCGGTGGTCGCGCAGATTTTCCTTTCGGTCGATTTCAACTTTTTTCTCAATTCCAGTCGTATTCGTAGCCATCTTTTCCTCACACAAATTCGCGTTTATTCATAAATTTCTTGTTTCAACCCGCTTTTGCCGCAACTGTTTCGACTCGCATCGGTTGTTCGGACAGGTACTTTGGATTGCTTTTCTCCCACCGCATCCCGATGGCATCCAGCTTTGCAATACGCTCCTCCGTCAAAACAGCGCAGCTTTTTTCAGGATTCTGGCGGGTATATCGCTGCCGCTTGACCCAATTCCCGAGGTTGTAACCGGCCGGTGACACATAATCGGCAGGTACTTTCAGGTCGCCGTGGGCATCAAAGTAGCGTTTGGCTTCCTGATACCCTTCGTTCCACTGGCGGTCATTGCGGTTGCCCCAGTACATCCCGATCCTGTTGAGCCGTTCGACCTGTTCGTCTGTCAACTTTCCTTTCGGGTACGCCCATTGCTGGCTTGCAACCCACTGTCCCAGACGTTCCCCAGCCGCTGTCACATAGGAACGTGGGATATTCAGATTGCCGTTTTCCTCATAATAGGCCGCAGCCAGCGCGTAAGCCTTTTCCCATTTGGCGTCAAAAATGCTCCAAACCATACCAATCTCATCAAGCTGCGCAATGCGTTCTTCCTTCAAGCGGCCATTCAGCTTTTGCTGCCGGGTCTTGAGAATCCACTGTCCCAAGGGGTAACCGTCCGGGTCGGTGTATTTGCCGGGCACCATCAGATTTCCGTAGGTGTCGTGGTATTTCTTTGCGACCTCAAATCCGTGCTGCCACGCAATTTCCTTCCGGTTTCCCCAGACCATCCCGATGCTGTCCAGCCGTGCGATCTGCTGCTCGGTCAGATTTCCTTGAATTTGTCCCTCGCGCACCCGGCGCTGGGTCACCAGCCACACCCCAAGGCTCAGACCGCCGGGCGTGGTGTACAGTTTCGGGACGTTCAGGTTGCTGTGCTCCGCATAGTAGATACTTGCCTCAGAGAAATAGTGCTCCCAGCTGGAAGAAAGGCTTGCCTGCAGCCGCTCAAATAGTACCCGACAGTCATGCACCTGCTCGATGATTTCGAACCGTTCGGTGATGATTTTGTCGCCTTCACCGTTTGCATATAGCCGATGAACAGCCTCCTGCATCTCATCTTGCAGCCCGGAAATACTGGTCAAGCCCTCAAAGTTGTTGACCACATCCAGAATCAGCGGGGCTGCGGTGTCCCCGGCGGTCAGCGCACGTCCAATCTGTTGCTTGTAAATGATGGGCGAAATGGTAGGCCGGAACAGAATGACGCCCGAAATACCCTCCACATGGACGCCCTCGTTAAGCATATCGATGCAGAACAGCAGCTTTAGACGATTGCTTTCGTCTTTCTTGAAATTGGCGAATGCCTTGTCTGTGTTCGGGTCATCCGAATACGCTTCGTACACCGCCACGTCTGGGTTTACTTTTGCAAACCACTCTGGCACATGGGAAATCATTTCGTCCATGTGCTCCTTGTTGGCGCAAAAGACGATGTATTTGCCAGCCTTATTCGTGATATGATGAGCAAAGACTCTGTCCAGACCGTCCGCCTGTTCCAGCGCCCGGCGCAGAGCGTCCAGATATTTCTGATTCACATCCTGAATGCCCGGTGTACGCAGGTTGTCCACCCGCTCCTGATACTTTGCGAGGGCTTTCTGGTACTGGTAGACCGTGGTCACATATTTTGGGGTAGGCAAAATACCCCTGACGACTGCTTCGCCAAGGGTCATGTCACTCGCAACACGGCTCTCGAAAAGCTCTTCAGCCATGTCACGGTTATTATCCAGATATCGGATGTTTGTTGCTGTTAAGCCCAGCAGTTTTGCGTCCGGGCATAACTTTAATAAAGCCACCGTGCTTTCGCCCCAACATTCCGCACCGGCACGGTGGAATTCATCGAGTATAATATAGGCAGGCTTCTGCGCCGCGATTTTGTCCAGCTGTGCCTGCGTACAGCACATCAGTTTGGCGTAGGTATAAAAGTGAACATTTGCCAACGGAAAATCCGGGTCGTTCCTTTTCAGGCTCTCCAGCTGGGTCTTGAAGATGTATTCACTGGGAGAAAGCCAGATCACGACCTTCTCCGGGTTGTCCTCAATTAGCTTGAACGCAATGTAGCTTTTTCCAGTGCCAGTCGGGTGGACAATAGCAGCTTTGCCGTACTGCTCCATCATCCGAACTGCCGCATGATATGCTTTTTCATTGTGCTCAAACAGACACAATGCCACCCTGTTCACCCCTTTTCGTAATAAAGGGGTATCCTCCACATGGAAAATGGAGGACCGTGGGCATAATCCTGCGTTATTCTATCAGATTCAGCGCTATCTTGCCCCTCATGGACACCTGATGGGAGAATATTCGGTTCATCTCCCGGCGCTTTCGGGTCAGATCAGAGTGTACATAGCGCTGCAAGGTGATGTTGGCGTTGGCGTGGCCTAACAGTTCGCTGAGGGTCTTCACATCGCATCTTGCCTGCAGGCAGGTGGTAGCAAAGGTGTGGCGCAGCACGTGCGGGCGTACTTGCCGGACAGTCGCCTGTTTCAGATAAACCTTGATGCTTTTCCGATAGCAGCGTGGTTCGGTGGGCTTGGACTCGTTGCTGGACAGAAACCATGTAGCATTGCTGGCGCTTCCACGCAGCTTTTCCAGCATAACAAGCAGCTGCTTTGGGAGTGGAATTTCCCGACGGGAGGTGCGAGTTTTAGGCGTTTGGATGACTACTTTTGTGTGACCGTCTCCGCAGGAAATTCGGCAGACCGTTCGGTTGATTTTCAGTGTGCCAAGTTTCAGGTCAAAATCGCCCCATTGCAAACCACAGATCTCTCCAATACGCAACCCCAATTCCAGGCCTAATAGTAGGCCGATTTTGCGGGGCGTAGGATTCCCCAGTACATACTGACAGAGGTGCTGCTGCTCTGTCGGGGAGAGGGTCACAGAAATTTTGTCGATAGCTTTTGGCAGTGCTACTTCCAGCTCCATCGGACGAATCAAGCGTAAATGCGCGGCATATTTGCAGATACGGCGTAGCATCGAGAGACATTCCCTGGCAGAAGAGTTTCCTAACGGCTTGTGCGTAGCATCCGTAGGCGCAATGATCTGCTGCATCGCCTGTTCCAGAAAGCTCTCGTCAAGGGATGCAACGGGCACTTTGCTCAAAATCGGAAGAAGATACTTGTGCAACGTATACGAATAATGTGCATATGTGGATTCTTTTATGCTGTTCTGCAGGGAGTGTAGCCATACCTCGGCTAGCGCTTCAAAGGTCAGGTCGGTTCTTTTCAGGCTGTAGAACCCTGCCTCCGCTTTCTTCTGAATCAGCACTCGCTTGACTTCTGCATAGACTGTGCCATAGACGTAACCCCACTGAATTTTGCCTTCTGATGTGCGCGTCTTGATGTACCGGCCTTCCCACCGACCATCCTTGCGTTTGTGAATGTTTTCTCCCCGTCGTGCCATTTGTGTTTCCTCCTGCTGTTTGGACACCCATCTGACCACTTATTTGGTCCACCTTCGTTTATAGCTGGATTTTTCATGCGGAAATGGGCAATGTGCGAAAAAAGTTTCAGATTCTGCAATGTTTTTCTAAGGTCAAATGAGATACATTTATGTGATTTCCTATTGAATCCCAGATATGACCATGATAAAATAAGAGGAGATTTCAGACAACGATGTCGAATAATCGGTATCCTCCATTTTCCATATGGAGGATACTTTTTTGTTAAAGATCTTCTTCGTCATTACGCTGCCGAGTATTCTTTGCATCATAAGATACTTTTGCGTACACAAAACTGCACGAACTTCTGTACCCTCATATTGAGTTGAGCTTTATCCATAACTGTAAACAATGCCACTGCCAAACGCTTTGAACAGCTCTGCGACCAGCAGAGAATCCGCCCCAATGAGTTGGTGACACGCGCCGGTGCATATTCTAAAATCGAGTTATTGTTTCACTCATAGATATATTTTTATTCTACAAACTACACCTCTTGCGAACATAAAAAACGAGTGTTATACTGAAGCCATCAAAAAACATTGGAGGTGTACCCTATGCCCCGTCCCAAAGGTAGCAAGAACAAGCCCAAGACCGTAAAAGCAACCGTTGACTTCGCCGCACAGATTGCTGAAAAGCAGGCTGCAAAGGAAGCCGCTGCCGCTGAAATTGCATCGATCACTGCGAACATCGATGCGCTGAAAGCTGACCTGAAAACCAAGAAGGCAGAGCTAAAATCTATCGATAAAGAAATCGCCAGAATCGAAGCTAAAAAGATCAAAGCTGAAACCAAAGCAGTGGAATCCGCAAAGAAAGCCGAAGCGGAGGACGTGCTAAAAAAACTGCTGGCCAGCGGTGTGAGCACAGACGATATCCTCGCAAAGCTGAAGTGATTTAAAATTTCTGGCGCAGTAATTAACGGGAACATCTACGTCGCAAGCAGGGCGAGCGGGTACCAACTCGCGATTTTTGAATCGGATTTTTCAAATCCAAATTCAAAATGCTTATTGGGATAGTCCCAAACCCTTTGTGTACTGCATCCGCCGGATGCAGGCTACGCATTTGTGCCAAATGCTCCTATAACGAAAAAGGACACCGAGGACTCTCCCCCAAATGGGAAGAATCCTCGGTGTTTTCTGTTTAGCGGGTCTGCGATTTTTCCTTGAGGTCTTTTTCCTCGGCGAAGAACAGCTCCACATTCTTCTGCGCTTTTTTCAATGGCTTTTGCCATCAGGGTGGAAAGGGTGGTGGGCAGTTCATCGGGCTGCTGCCAGCCCATGCTGATGGTCAAGCTGCCCTGCGGGTCAGCGTCCACCAACAGGACTTTTTTACCTTCCATCGCCAGCCCGATGCCTAGATTTTCACAGGTGGTGGTCTTGCCGGTGCCGCCTTTCTGGTTGACGATGGCTATCGTGGTTGCTTTCTTTGAAATTTTCATCACCTCCGATTCGCTAAGTCGTGGTTGGTTTGGTTCTGGTAGGAAAGCTGCATCGTGGTGGGTGCGTTGTACAGAGAAGCGAGCAGATATTGTTTCATGTTTCGGATTGGGCTGCTGTTCTCTGCAAGGCACTTCAGCACAAAACGGATATGGTCGGCGTTCAGCTTCATAAACCGGCTGCGTACCACCTCGGCGGGCTTATCGTCCCCGGCAATGCGCAGCGTCTTGCGGTTGGTGGCGCAGGTATCCACCAGCAAATTCACGATTTGATAGAGGGTATCTTCATCATCCGGGTAAAGCCGGAGCAGAAGGTCCACCCCCAAAGAATGTGAAAAATATTCTTCGAGCAGTTCACGATTCTTCATCTTCTTCGATTCGTCGGAAAGGATAGGATTCGTATTATTCATCTCTGTTTTATTCTCTTTCTTCTTAATACCTCGTGATTTTACCGGGTCTTGACACGCGATTTTGAAGCCACAAGAATCGTCATCATCACGACTCTTGACGCTCTCCTTTGAAGATTCTGCCGAAAAGTTCTTCACATACACCAAACTTGGCTTTCCCTGTCCTCGGCGTTTTCGTTCAATCAGACCAAATTTTTCAAGTTCCCGGAGCAGCTTGGTCGCTTTGTTGTCTGCGCAACACAATGCCCTCTTGACATCCTCTATCGTGAAGAGGATGAACACCCAACCTCCCATATGAAAGAATTAGAGCGCACCATTTTCGTATTGAAAAGTAGTGCGCATTGCAGTATAATGCAGGTATAGTTAGTCATCCAAAAGATAGTCGATAAGATACTCTTTTGGAATCATGTATGATCGGCCATTTTTCAAGCAGCGAATCCTGTGCTGATGTATCCGCCGTATCACGGCAGTTTGACTTTTGAAGCCAAGCAATTTTGTTGCATCCTCCACAGTGAGAGCATCGGGACAGTTTGCAAACATCTTCCTGTAAAACTTTTTTGCCTGAATTTTGTTCATCATCCTTGACTTTCCTTTCATTTTGTGCCTAAGCAGAGAGGCGTTTTGCTCTGCATCCCTCCTAAATATCCCTCCAATTTCCTTTTAAACATTCCAAACCCGGAAAATGGAGCAGAGGGAAAAACAATCGAAAAAGCAAAGAGAAATCAATCTTTTATTCGCAACACCGCTAAAAAGTTGGATGTCAGTCGGGAATCAGATATCACTTGATATCATCAGATAGCACCAGATGGAAAATAGTTGCCAAAACTCAAAATCCCTTGTGCTAATAACACGTGTGGGTTCGACCCCCACCACCGGCATTGAAAAGCAGCTTAGAATCGTAAGATTTTAGGCTGCTTTTCTTTTTTATCTCCCACAATCGGCTCATTTTCACACTTTTGTCTCCTCCGGGAAGATCCTGACGATGGCATTGGCAGAAGATACCTTACTGGAGAAATCCAGATGTGTATAAATGTTGCTTGTTGTGCTGATGTCACTGTGACCCAATTATTGAGCATCTGGTCACAGGCAGGAATCAGGGGAAGTGTCCGGCAGCTCGACTTTGTTTTTGTCTTATCTCGTGCGATTTCCGTTACCGTTCCGTTGACCTTTGCGGTCACAGCCGTATGCTGAATGCTGATTTTCTTGTTCTCAAAGTCAATGAAAATCAATATAAGTTGCGGTTTATAATCGCAAAACATGTTGATTTTTTTATGTGCCTGCGGTATCATGGAACCATGGAGGTGGTTCCTATGATAAACAGACCGCTTTACGT
>OFME01000541.1_pt1 | contig 27971 bp, 24 predicted proteins | sample 1541381 | NCBI WGS metagenome assembly OFME01 (sample SAMN04209243, study PRJEB22552) | human gut metagenome | biome: gut; material: feces | host: Homo sapiens | place: USA: Oklahoma
AGAATTGTGGGAGTACGAAGTACGGAACAATTCGTATGGCATCTTTTGACCCCGACATCTTGAAATGTTCCGCTTTACAAAATAAGAAAAATTGTGTAATGTGCTGAAATTTTTGACAAGATTTTGTGTAATATAATGTTGACGAAAAGATGAGAAAGGGCTAGAATATAAAGCAGTTAAGAAATGGTAGAACCAATCAAAAAGAACGTGTTTTTACAAAATCATTAGGGTTGAAATAAAAACTTTATTTTTTTGCGGTGATTGGTACTACCAAAAAATATCATATAATTGGTACTACCAAATAAGGGTATTGACGAAGAATGTATTATCTTGTAGCAGGATAGTATAAATTACATTAAAAAATGGGTATAAGGAGGACTTGGATGATGGCAGATTACAGTTACAATCAGGTAACACCGGAACTGATCGAAGCATTCAAAAAAATCGTTCCGGGCAAGGTGTTTACCGGAGATGAGATTAATGCAGATTATTCTCATGATGAAATGCCAATCTATGGAAAAGGAGCACCGACGGTACTGGTCGAGGCTACTACAACGGAGGACGTTGCAGCAATCGTAAAGCTGTGTTATGAAAACAGCATTCCGGTAATTCCGCGAGGTGCAGGAACCGGTCTGACCGGTGCGGCAGTTGCACTGCATGGCGGTGTCATGATTGATATGTCCAAGATGAATAAAATCCTGGAGTATGACAAAGAGAATTTTGTGGTTCGTGTGGAAGCTGGTGTGTTACTGAACGATCTGGCTGAGGATGCACAAAAGCAGGGACTGTTATATCCGCCAGATCCAGGTGAAAAATTTGCCACACTGGGTGGAAACGTATCTACAAACGCAGGTGGTATGAGAGCCGTAAAATATGGTTGTACCAGAGATTATGTCAGAGCCATGACGGTCGTACTTCCAACCGGTGAGATCGTAAAACTTGGTGCAACGGTTTCCAAGACTTCCACCGGATACAGTCTGTTGAATCTGATGATCGGTTCTGAGGGAACGTTAGGAATCATCACTGAACTGACACTGAAACTGATTCCGGCTCCGAAGGAGACCATCAGCCTGATCATTCCTTATGAGAATCTGGAAGATTGTATTGCAACTGTTCCGAAGTTTTTTATGGAGCATTTACAGCCACAGGCCATCGAATTTATGGAGAAAGAAATCGTTCTGGCTTCCGAGCGTTACCTCGGCAAGAGCGTATTTCCACAGAAACTGGAAGGCGTGGACATCGGTGCGTATCTGCTGGTAACCTTTGACGGAGATGATATGGAATCTCTGGAGGAGATTACGGAAAAAGCAGCAGAGGTGGTACTTGAAGCAGGTGCGATTGACGTACTGGTGGCTGATACACCGGCGAAGAAGAAAGATGCATGGGCAGCAAGAAGTTCTTTCCTGGAAGCAATTGAGGCAGAGACGAAGCTGCTGGATGAGTGTGATGTGGTCGTTCCGGTAAATCAGATTGCACCGTATCTGACGTTTGTAAAATCACTGGAAGAAAAATACGATTTTACGATCAAGAGCTTTGGTCATGCAGGTGACGGAAACTTACATATTTATGCATGTGCGAACGATATGGATGGGGCAGAGTTCAAGAAACAAGTTGCGGATTTCATGGATATTATTTATAAAAAAGCAGCCGAATGCGGTGGACTGATTTCCGGTGAACACGGAATCGGTTATGGAAAAATGGATTATCTGGCAGCTTTTGCAGGTGAGACAAGCATGCGCCTGATGAAAGGCATCAAAGAAGTATTTGATCCGAAGATGATCTTAAATCCGGGTAAGGTATGTTATTCGCTGTAGCGGGACAAAACTGCAGAAGCGGTATGAAGAAAAACGAAATTAGATGATTTGACAGAATAGTTGTTAAAGATATGAAAAACGCGTTTAGCGGAGGAGGATTCAAAATGGCATATTTAATTTCTGAAGAAGCACAGGATCTGTTACAGGATGTGAAAAATTTCTGCGAGAAAGAGGTCGTAGAACAGTGTAAAGCATATGATGTATCCGGTGAATGGCCAAAAGAGATTTACGATAAAGCAATCGAGCAGGGCTATCAGGCACTGGAAGTTCCGGAGGAATATGGCGGCCCGGGGTTATCAAGGGTGGATGTGGCAGCACTCATCGAGCAGATGGCAATTGCGGATGCTGGATTTGCAACTACCATTTCCGCCAGCGGACTTGGCATGAAACCGGTACTGATTGCAGGAAGTGAAGCGTTAAAGCAGCGTGCATGTGATCTGATCCTGGACGGTGGATTCGGTGCATTCTGTCTGACTGAGCCGGGTGCCGGCTCTGATGCAGGCGCAGGCAAGACAACCGCAGTCAAAGATGGTGATGAGTATGTACTGAACGGAAGAAAATGCTTTATCACAAACGGCGGTATCGCTTCTTTCTACTGTGTAACAGCCATGACAGATAAGACAAAAGGTGTCAAAGGAATGTCTATGTTCTTCGTAGAAAAAGGAACTCCTGGACTGAGCACAGGAAAAGAAGAGAACAAGATGGGTATCCGTACATCCAATACCTGTGATGTAGTGCTGGAGGATGTCAGAATCCCGGCTTCCAATCTGATCGGTGAGGAAGGCAGAGGTTTCAATATCGCAATGCAGACACTGGATCAGGCTCGTACATGGATGGGTTGTGTGGCAACCGGTATTGCACAGCGCGGCATCAATGAGGCTATCGCATATGGCAAAGAGCGTGTACAGTTTGGCAAACCGATCATCAAAAACCAGGCACTGAAATTCAAAGTAGCAGATATGGAGATCAAGACTGAGACAGCACGTCAGATGGTAGCTCATGCACTGACCAAGATGGATCTGGGTCTTCCGTACACCAAAGAGTCTGCTATCGCAAAATGCTATGCTTCCGATATTGCAATGGAAGTTGCTTCTGAGGCAATCCAGATGTTTGGCGGATATGGATACAGTCGTGAGTATCCGGTAGAGAAGCTGTTGAGAGATGCCAAGATCTTCCAGATCTTTGAGGGAACCAACGAGGTACAGAGAATTGTTATCTCAAACAGCGTAATAGGAAAGTAAGCTATCCCTTATCTAACAATATATGTATTCTGCTGATGGACATTTTTGAAAATCGGCGGAATACAAACAAAAAAATGCAGGAGAAAATCATCATGGAAATATTAGTTTGCATCAAACAGGTTCCGGACGATTCCGTAGAAATTTCATTGGATGAAGCTACGGGAAAACCGGCACTGGACGGGGTGACACCTGTCGTAAATGCATTTGATACATATGCAGAGGAAATGGCAGTACGTCTGAAAGAAGCTGTTGCTGAGAGTGAAGTAACTGTGGTATCCATCGGAGATGACAGTGTGAAAAACTCCTTAAAGAACTGCCTCGCAGTCGGTGCTGACCATGCATACCTCGTAAAGTGTGACGAGGCTGAAAAATTAGATGGTGCGGCAGTTGCGAAAGTTCTCGCAAAAGCAAAAGCAGACATTGAAGCTGCAGAAGGAAAGACATTTGATCTTATTTTTTGCGGAAAAGAATCCACTGATTATGCGGCAAGCCAGACGGGTCTGCTGCTGGCAGCAGAGCTGAATGTTCCGGCAGTTGCCAATGTGGTAGCAGTGGAGACCGCAGATGGCACCGCAAAGATCAGACAGGAGACCGAGACCGGATATAATGAAGTGGAAGCTTCTATGCCATGTGTTGTGACGATTCAGAAACCGAATTACGATCCACGTTATCCGACCATCAAGAGCAAGATGGCAGCCAGAAAGAAACCAATCGGTGAACTGGAGGTTGGTGAGATTCCGGAATCTTCGATGGAAGTCGTAAAAGTATATGCACCGGCAAAACGTCAGGCTGGTGTGAAAATCAAAGCAGAATCCCCGGAGGAGTCTGTTGCCCAGGCAATGAAACTCATCGCGGATGCCAAGGTATTGTAGGAGGTCACAGGAAATGAGTCTGACAGAAGGAAAAAATATTTTAGTATATGTTGAGACTGCCGGGGACACTCCGGTTGGCCCGGCACTTGAGATTCTGGCAAAGGCAAAAGAACTGGCAAGAGAAAAAGGTGAAAAAGTTATCGCAGCTGTTCTTGCAAAAGAGCCGGATGCAGCGGCCAGAACAGCTATTGAAGCCGGTGCGGATGAGGCAGTCATTGTAAAGACCGAAGAGAAACGTCCGGAAGTGCGGGCGGCCATGCTGGCAAAACTGGTGGAGAAATATACACCGGCGCTGGTGCTGGCAGCAGCGACCCAGGAGGGCAAAGATGTTACTCCGCTGGCTGCACAGAAATTCGATGCAGGATGTGCCGTTGATGTCATGAATATTGTGGCTGACGGAGATCAGTATGTGTTTACCTGCCCGGTATATGGCGGAAATGTATTGAATGATGTTGTATTGCATACCCGGCCGGCAGTAGCCACCGTGCGCGGCGGCTCTTTTTCCAAATCAATTGAGGAGGGAAAAGCCGGCAAAATTATAGAAGAAACCATTGAAATCGCAGAGGAAACGGTATTTACCAAGATTGCCAATGTGGTAAAAGAAATCAGTGAGGCAGTCAACCTGGAAGATGCCGATGTCATCGTATCCGGTGGCCGTGGTATGGGAAGCAAAGAAAACTTTGCACTGGTACAGCAGCTGGCAGATGTCTGCGGCGGTGTCGTAGGTGCCACCAGACCGGCCATTGAAGAAGAGTGGATCGGACGTTCCCATCAGGTGGGTCAGTCCGGCAAGATTGTTGCACCGAAGTTGTATATTGCCTGCGGTGTATCCGGTGCCACACAGCATGTGTCCGGTATGATCGGATCCGGATATATCATCGCCATCAACAAAGACGAGGATGCACCAATCTTTGATATCGCAGATGTGGGAATTGTCGGTGATGCCATGAAGATCCTTCCTCTGATGATCGAGGAAATCAAAAAATACAAAGAAGCATAAAAAGAAATATAAGATAAAAATACGCTAATCCAAATCCATTTTATACACTAAATAAAAGAAAGAAGCCCCATGCTTTATAAAAGTATGGGACTTCTTTATTATTATGTCAGAAATGGTGCATAAGCCTGCTTGTGCAGTTCTTTCTGCTGATACATCGCATAATCAGCCTGATGAATCACGTCGTTGACAGTCAGTTTATCATGGTTGGCCGGAATTTCGATGATTCCGAAGCTGAACCCTTTGGGGTATGGCTTTTCTTCTGTGTGGTCAAAGGCATTCTGGATATCGATAAGCCGTTCCCGGGCAATCGTTCCCGGCAAGCCTTCCAAAACGAGACAGAATTCATCACCGCCGATACGGGCCAGGATATCTTCCTTTCGGATGAATTTTTTTATGGTATGTACAAAATGGCAGATATACCAGTCGCCCTCCAGGTGACCATAAGTGTCATTGATGTATTTTAAATGATCCAGATCGCAGTAGCAGAAGGTCAGCTGCCGCTTGCTATTCAGCAATTCTCCCATCTGCTCGATCAGGAACTGGCGGTTTCCGATGCCGGTGAGAGAATCGTGGTAAGCTTCTGCGGTGAGTTTTTGCTCACGCTGCTTCTTTTCGGTGATATCCTGAATGATATGGGCATACGCTTTCTGACCCTGCCATTCCATCAGACCTGTCGTGATGCGGTAAAAGCGGTGAAGGGAATCTTCTGTTTCCCAGATCCATTCATATGCCTGCTCACCCTGAAAGGGGTCTGCATTTTTTTCGGCAAGATGCCGGATACACAGCGCATAGAGTTCATTGGATAGTGTATCGCCGGAGGTCCGCTGATGGCGGTAGAGGATTTCCTGATGATCCACGCTGGTCACCAGAATATCTTCGTTACTGCGGTCGATCAGCTGCATCAGCAGCTGGTTGTAACTTTCCAGCATGTTTGCATGTGCTTTCTCACGGGTCGCTTCTTCCTTCAGGGATACTTCCCGTTCATGAAGCTGACCGGTCATCGTATTAAATGCTTCTGAGAATTCTCCCAGATAGGATACCGTCTGGGCGTAATCGCCTTTTGCCACCTGTTTTGCCTGCCAGGTCAGATGGTTCAGGTTTGCATGAATGTTTTTGAGATTTTCACAAAGAAAATTGTCTCTGGGCGGTGTGTCAACGGACAGATTTCCATGGGAAAGCGCTTCGGAATAGGATTTCATTTCTCCGATCGCATTTTCAAGGAACTGAAGTCCCTGACCCAGCTTGCGGTATGGTTCATCCAGATCAAAAATATTCAGCGTTTCTATTTTCGTATCGTATAGAATGCTGCGTAAATATTCAAAGAGTAATTCACAGTTTTTGCTTTCCTGCATAATGAAAACCTATCCTTCCGATTTCACAATCTCTGCACGAAAACGACAGACACGGTCGCCGGTTGCCCAGCAGTCGATCTCGATGGCAGCGTATGGTTTCCCGGTATATACGGATAAAATACCGGAAAGGAATCCTTCATCATAGTTGCATACCGTCTCACCAAGAACCGGGAGACCGGAGCAGTCTGCATCTTCTGAGACAGTCAGAGTGATGCGGCCGGTTTCCTCGTCCACACTTTCAATACGTAGAACACCGATCTTGAGTTCCTGCAGCTTTGCCTGCAGTTCACTGATAAACTGATTCAACGGCTGATCCAGATGCAGCATGTTCCGGGCAAAATATTCCCCACTGCGCTGTCCGGCTTTTCGGAAAATATCAATCTGCGCATCTTTCCCCAGGCGGGAGACCAACTCGTCTTTCATTGAATATTCCAACATACGATAAACAAGAACCGGAAGCGTTTCCCCGAGATTGCTGCGGCTTTTTTCATCATATTGCAGATACTGTTCGAAAGAGAGCGGCTTCTGATCCTCCATAAATATATTATTGTTCATAGTTTTCTTTCCCTTTTACTGTTGTTTTTATATAGAATATACGTAGAAACGACATTACTATTTTCTAGTATAGCATTTAAAAACTTAATATGCAAGGAAGCAAAAATAATTCATAGAATCTTAACGTTTCACGAATGGCGCGTGTGAACAGTAACTCTTATCGGATTTGTATTTTTTTGCAAAATCAGTTAAAATAGAACTGATTAAAATAAAGAAATGGAAAGATACAGCGTATGAATTTATTATCATTGGAAAATATTACAAAAGCATATACGGAGCGGGTGCTGCTGGATGGTGCATCTTTTTTTCTTCAGGAGGGTGAGAAGGTCGGCATCATCGGGATCAACGGAACCGGCAAGTCCACGCTGCTGAAACTTGCGGCTGGCCTGGAAGAGCCGGATACCGGAAGTTGTACAAAAGCAAATCATGTTGTGATCCGTTATCTGCCGCAGACACCGGAATTTGACGATTCCTGCACGGTGTGGGAACATGTGGAGAAAAAAATATCCGAGAGTACACAGTGGGATATGGAAGGTGAGGCAAAGAGTATGCTCCAGACACTGGGGATTGTCCGGTTGGAACAGAAAATCTCGGAGCTTTCCGGCGGTCAGCGCAAACGTCTGGCACTGGCAGAGATCCTGATGCAGCCCTGTGACATTCTTGTGCTGGATGAGCCGACGAACCACCTGGATCACGCGATGGCAGCGTGGCTGGAGGACTATCTGAAGCGCTGGCGGGGCAGCCTGATCATGGTGACACATGACCGGTATTTTCTGGACAGTGTTTCGAACCGAATCGTGGAGATCGACAAAGGAAAGATCTACAGCTATGATACCAATTATTCCGGATTTCTGGAGCTGAAAGCCCAGAGAGAGGAGATGGAAGCTGCTACGGAGCGGAAGCGTCAGTCGATCCTCCGGGTGGAATTAGAGTGGGTAAAACGCGGGGCAAGAGCCCGTTCTACCAAGCAGAAAGCACGTCTGGAGCGTTATGAGGAGATGAAAAACCAGCATGGACCGCAGAGCGATGGGCAGGTGTCCATGAGTTCCATTACAACCCGTATGGGAAATACGACCATTGAGATTGACGGAATCAGCAAATCCTATGGCGGACATACGTTTATCCGGGATTTTTCGTACATTTTCCTGAAAAATGACCGTGTGGGATTTGTAGGAACCAACGGATGTGGAAAAACGACATTGATGAAGCTGCTGGCAGGACGGGAAGAGCCGGACAGCGGAAGTATCAAGGTGGGACAGACGATCAGGATCGGATATTATTCCCAGGAGATCGAGACGAGCAAAGAAGCCGGTATTGCTTATATGGATCCGAAGATGAGAGTCATTGACTATATCCGGGAGACAGCAGAATTTGTCCGGACCGAGGATGGACTGATCAGTGCATCTGCCATGCTGGAGCGATTTTTATTTCCGCCGCAGGCACAGTACAGCCTGATCGGGAAACTGTCCGGCGGGGAACGCCGTCGTCTGAATCTGCTCCGGGTGCTGATGGAATCACCGAACGTGCTGATCCTGGATGAGCCGACCAATGATCTGGATATCTCGACTCTGACGATTCTGGAGGATTATCTGGATCATTATCAGGGAATCGTTATCGTTGTATCCCATGACAGGTATTTTCTGGATCGGACGGTCAATCGCATTTTTGCTTTTGAGGACGGCGGTGTACTGAGACAGTATGAAGGCGGATACACGGATTATGCGTTGAAAGCCGGAGAATCCGCACAGTGTAATCTGTCCGTGCAGGACGGAATCATCTCATCGGCAGCCGGTGGAACCGAAGGGGCAGATACCGGCAGTGAGGCCGGCGGCCGTGCGGCATATGAGAACTACCGGGTGAACCGGGAGCGCAAGCTGAAGTTTTCCTATAAGGAGAAGCAGGAGTATGAGACCATCGAACAGGATATCCTGGATCTGGAGGAAAAGCTGGAAAGTCTGGATGCAGAGATGGCGGCGAATGCCACAAACTCCAAGCGTTTGTCGGAGCTGGCAGCAGAACGGGAACAGACGGAAGCAGATCTGGAACATAAGATGGAGCGTTGGGAATATCTGGAAGAACTTGCGGAAAAGATTCACGCGCAAGGCTGATGAACCAGCCGGGTTTTATGTCCGGGTGAAATGTGGTTACAAGTGTTATTTAAGTAAGTAGAAAGCGGGTGCAAGTTATGAAACAGAAAGTAAAGTATAAAGGAATCTTATTTATTGTATTATCGGCGCTTTGCTTTGCATTTATGAATATGTTTGTACGAATGGCAGGAGACCTGCCGGCGGTACAGAAGAGTTTTTTCCGAAATCTGGTGGCGTTTATCATTGCTCTGGCAACAATGGTGCGGCACAAAGAAGTTTTTCAGGTGGAAAAAGGAAACTGGAAGTATATGATTTTGCGGGCAGGCTTCGGAACACTGGGGATCCTGTGTAATTTCTATGCGGTGGATCATCTGGTGCTGTCCGATGCATCCATGCTCAATAAAATGTCACCATTTTTTGTTATTTTATTCTCTTTCCTTATTTTAAAAGAGAAGCTGACACCAATTCAGGTAACTGCGGTGTGCGGGGCTTTCATCGGAAGCCTGTTTATCATCAAACCGACGTTTCTGAATATGAATATCGTACCGTCTCTCATCGGATTGTGCGGTGGTTTATGCGCCGGAATCGCGTACACGATGGTGCGGGTGCTGGGACAGCGGGGGCAGAAAGGGGTATCTGTGGTGCTGTTTTTCTCCGGATTTTCCTGTCTGGTGACGCTGCCGTATCTGCTGCTAAACTATCATACCATGAGCATGTGGCAGGGCATCGTTCTGCTGGGAGCCGGAGTGGCTGCCGCAGGCGGACAGTTTGCCATCACAGCGGCATATTACCATGCACCGGCCAGAGAGATTTCGGTCTATGACTATTCTCAGATTATTTTTTCGGCGATCATCGGTTTTGCACTGTTTCATCAGATCCCGGACCGTTACAGTGTGCTGGGGTATGTCATCATCATCGGCATGGCAGTATGGATGTTCTTCTATAACCAGCGTCGGGATGCATCGGACGTGAAATAGGATGTTTGCTGTGCAGATTACGGGATAGAGGCTTGGAAATGACGGATAAGGAAAGCCCGCGGGAGGTTATATGCTTACATTTGGAATTGACTGGGATGATGTAATATCCCCCTTAAATGATTGTGCCATTGAACTGGCAAATGAGGAATATCACTTTGAACCTCCATTGACACTGGAGGATATTGATTCCTGGGAAAATACAGGGCGTGCATCGGTGATCAAAAAATATTATTCGGATCCGCGGCTGTATGAGATGCAGCAGGTTTCTGACCAGGCGAAGGCTTTTATCAGAACGCTTCAGACGAAGGGGATCGTCTATATCGTGACTGCCGTGCAGCCACAGTTTATGTCAAAACGTGTGGAGCAGATCAAGACGGCATTTCCGGATTTCCCGGATGAAAATATCATTATGGGATTTCAGAAATCCGTGGTTCAGGTGGACATTACGCTGGATGACGGACCGCATAATATATTAAAAAGCAGTGCACGGTTTCCGGTGCTGATGCGCCGCCCATGGAACCGGGAGCTGACAGGATTGCTGGCAGTCCATAATTATGAAGAATTTTTTCAGCTGCTGGATCAGATCAAATCTGCCATGATCGAGGACAGGGTGGAGCCTGCTCCGCCCTGTATCGTGGCACTGGTGGGACCGAGCGGTTCCGGGAAAAATGAGATCACACGGAAGTTGTGTGAGACCGGCAGATTCACGGTACCGAGAGCCTATACGACAAAAAGCGTATCTGACCGTATCCATACTACGATCACGGAAGAAGAATTTATCCGTTGCCGGGATACATTTATCGAGACGACCCGGTATGCGGGTTACGCTTATGGCACAAAGTGGAAAGATATCACGGAGCTGATGAATGGCGGACAGTATGTAGTGATGCCGATGGATCTGAGCGGTGCCATTGCCATGAAGCGGCATTATCCGACTGTGATTATTTTCTGTAAGTGCAAGCGGGAGCAGATGATCAGGAGTATTCTGGAAAAAGAGATGGACAATCATGAGAAAATGTTGCGGCTGGTATCCCTGGAAAATGAGCTGAAAAATGCGGCCCTGTGTGATTATGTCATTCACACGGACCGCGAAGATGCAGTGGAACGGATTTTAAAAATCTGCGGTCTGGAAATCCGTATAGAACAGCCACAGTGCGAAAATAGTCAGCATGATACCAAGACCGGCAAACAACGGATAGCTCAGCGTCAGGGAAATCTGGATGAGCCCTGAGAAGAAGCAGCCGATGATGTTGAATACAATATGAACCGGAATGGAGTATTTGATGCCATGTCCCCGTCGGCATACCCAGCCAAGGAACAGTCCCATCGCAAAGGCGTAGATGCCCTGCACGAGATTCATGTGTACAAATCCGAACAGTGCAGCCTGCAGGATATTTGCAAACCAGAATGGCATGGCATGCCGTGCATAGCGGAAGACCAGTCCGCGGAATACCGTTTCTTCAATAACCGGTGCGAGAATGACGGAGTACACCAGGAGCAGCAGTGAAAGATCATCGTATCCCTGGGAACTCATCTGTGCATGGTAAGCGGTAATGAGATCCGGGCGAAGCGCACCGATGGCATCAGTCAGCATGGTTGTGACATATTGCAGTCCAATGCCGAGAAAAAACATGGATGTAATGGTATGAAAACTGTATCCTGACGGATGTTTTTTTCTGCGGTGACGGAATGGTTTTACAAATATTTTATAGTACCAGGTACCGAATACAAGCAGCGCCAGAATCGCATAGACAAGATTCAGTGTCTGCAGATATTCCATATCGGAGGTAAGACCTGACAGGGAAGCCAGTAATTCGTTCAGTGCCGGTTTTGCATCACCGGAGGCGCGGAACAGAAAAAAAAGCATCGTGGGAATTGCTGCCACGATCTGCAGGATAAAAACCATGACCACAGGGAACAAACTTTTTATAAAATAGCGAAATCTTTTCATAATCTCATAAATCCTCTCTGTGCAAGAATGCTCCCGGTATTCTTCCGGCTTCTTGCATCTGTTCAAGAATGCCCTCGGCATTCTTGAACAGATGCACGTCATGCATTGCATGATATACATCTTTTGACTATCTTATAAAACCGTTTTCGGTTTGTCCAGAGGTTCTTTCCAATATTAATAAAATCGTAACAATAAAATGTATCTTTTCCAGGTGGGGAGAATGTGGTAAGATGTTAGATGAATGAGAGAACAAATGTTTTGTAACAGATTAGACAACGTAATAGAAAGAGGAAATATATGGCATTTGCACATTTACATGTCCATACAGAGTACAGTCTGTTGGACGGTTCCAATAAGATTACAGAGTATGTCAACCGGATCAGGGAACTGGGGATGACAGCCGGGGCGATCACGGATCATGGTGTGATGTATGGTGTGATCGATTTTTACCGTGCAGCGAAGAAAGCGGGGATTAATCCGATCCTTGGATGTGAGGTGTATGTGGCACCGGGCTCCCGTTTTGACCGGGAGCAGGTCAAAGGAGAAGATCGTTATTATCATCTGGTGCTGCTGGCGGAAAATAATGTCGGATATGCGAATCTGATGAAGATCGTCTCCAAAGGTTTTGTGGATGGTTACTACTATCGTCCCCGTGTGGATATGGAAGTTCTGGAGACCTATCATGAAGGTATTATTGCACTGTCTGCGTGTCTGGCCGGTGAGGTGCAGCGTTATCTGACCAGAGGGATGTATGAGGAAGCGAAAGCGATTGCCTTAAAATATGAGACCTGTTTTGGAAAAGGAAATTTTTTCCTGGAGCTGCAGGATCATGGCATTCCGGAGCAGGCGCAGGTCAATCAGCAGCTGCTGCGGATGCATCAGGAGCTGGGCATCGATCTGGTGGCTACCAACGACGTGCATTACACTTATGAAAAAGATGCGGAGGCACATGACATTCTGCTTTGTCTGCAGACCGGCAAAAAGCTTTCGGATGAAAATCGTATGCGCTATGAGGGCGGTCAGTATTTTGTGAAATCAGAAGAAGAGATGAAGGCACTGTTTCCCTATGCGCTGGATGCGATTGAAAACACGCAGAAAATTGCAGACCGCTGCCATGTGGAGATTGAATTCGGTGTGACGAAGCTGCCGAAATTCGATGTGCCGGATGGCTATACATCCTGGGAATATCTGAACAAACTGTGCTATGAGGGACTTGATGAGCGGTATTCACCCAAACGGGTGCAGGAGTTAAAGCCACGTCTGGAATATGAGCTTTCGGTTATTCAGAAAATGGGGTATGTGGATTACTTTCTGATCGTCTGGGATTTTATTCATTTTGCCAGAGAAAATGATATCATGGTTGGTCCGGGACGAGGCAGTGCGGCAGGTAGTCTGGTTTCCTATACGCTGGGAATCACCAAGTTGGATCCGATCCGTTACAGTCTGCTCTTTGAGCGATTTCTGAATCCGGAACGAGTTTCCATGCCGGATATTGATGTGGATTTCTGCTACGAGAGACGTCAGGAAGTCATTGATTATGTTGTAAGAAAATATGGCAAGGACCGCGTGGTGCAGATCGTAACTTTCGGTACCATGGCTGCCAAGGGCGTTATCCGGGATGTGGGGCGTGTTATGGATCTGCCGTATGCCATGTGTGACAGCATTGCAAAAATGATTCCGAACGAGCTTGGAATCACCATCAGTAAGGCGTTGAAAATGAATCCGGAACTGCGCGGACTCTATGAGTCCAATCCGGAAGTGACGAAGCTGATCGACATGTCACTGCGTCTGGAGGGACTGCCGCGGCATACGTCCATGCATGCAGCCGGTGTGGTGATCAGTCAGAAATCGGTGGACGAGTATGTGCCGCTCTCGAGAGGCTCCGATGGTTCCGTGACGACACAGTTTACCATGACGACACTGGAGGAGCTGGGGCTTCTGAAGATGGATTTCCTCGGACTCAGGACACTGACTGTAATCCAGGATGCCGTGAAAAATGTGGCGCGTTCCACCGGAAAAGAACTGGATATGGATCAGATTGACTATAACGATCCGGATGTACTGGCCTCGATCGGTACCGGTCGCACCGATGGTGTGTTCCAGCTGGAGAGTGCCGGTATGAAAAACTTCATGAAGGAGTTAAAACCACAGAGCCTGGAAGATATCATTGCCGGAATTTCCCTGTATCGTCCGGGACCGATGGATTTTATCCCATCCTATATCCGTGGTAAAAATAATCCGTCTTCCATTGTGTATGACTGTCCGCAGCTGGAACCAATCCTGGCTCCGACGTATGGATGTATCGTTTATCAGGAGCAGGTCATGCAGATCGTGCGGGATCTGGCAGGTTATACACTGGGACGAAGTGATCTGGTACGTCGTGCCATGTCCAAGAAAAAAGGCGATGTCATGGCCAGAGAGCGTCAGAATTTTGTGTATGGCAATGAAGAAGAGGGCGTGCCGGGCTGTATGGCAAACGGTATTTCCGAGGAAGTTGCCAACAAGATTTTCGATGAGATGACAGATTTTGCAAAATATGCCTTTAACAAATCCCATGCAGCAGCGTATGCGGTGGTGTCTTACCAGACTGCATATCTGAAATATTACTATCCGGTGGAATTTATGGCTGCCCTGATGACATCTGTGATTGATAACTCTACAAAAGTGGCAGAATATATCCAGGTGTGCCGTCAGATGGGGATCGCCGTGCTGCCGCCAAATGTCAATGACGGATATGCGGGATTTTCCGTGTCCGGCAAAGATATCCGCTATGGACTGTCTGCCATCAAGAGTATTGGCCGTCCGGTGATCGATGCACTGGTACAGGAGCGTACGGAGAATGGGCGTTTTAAATCCCTGAAGGATTTTATTGATCGTATGAGTGGCAGGGAGATGAACCGTCGTGCCGTGGAAAACTTCATCAAAGGCGGAGCTTTTGATGATCTGGGTGGCACGCGCAAGCAGTTTATGCAGGTGTACGGAAAGCTGATGGATCAGATTACCAATGACCGCAAGACCACGATGGCAGGACAAATGTCCCTCTTTGACATGGTGGCACCGGAGGAGAAGAAGCAGTTCGAGATCCGTCTGCCGGACTGCGGCGAATTTTCCAGGGAAGAGATGCTTGCCATGGAGAAAGAAGTGCTTGGTATCTATGTCAGCGGTCATCCACTGCAGGAATATGAAGCAAAATGGCGGAAAAATATTACAAAGACCACCGGAGATTTTGTCCTGGATGAAGAAAGTGGAACTGCCAGAGGTATCACAGATGATGAGAAAGCCATGATCGGCGGTATCATTACGGCAAAAAACGTGAAGTATACAAAACAGAACAAAGCGATGGCATTTCTGACGGTCGAGGATCTGTACGGAAGTGTCGAAGTCATTGTATTTCCGCGGGAGTATGAACGGTATCATCTGCTGATGCAGGAAGAGCAGAAAGTGTTTATCCGTGGCCGGGTGTCTGCGGAAGAGGATAAAAACGGCAAACTGATCTGTGAAAAAATCTATTCTTTTGATGATGCGAGACGGGAACTGTGGATCCAGTTTGCAGACCGGGAGACTTTTGAACAGCAGGAAAACGAAACCCTGGCATTGTTATCTGGGTCAGATGGACAGGATCAGGTAGTGATTTACCTGGCAAAAGAGCATGCCATGAAACGGCTCGGGGCAAACATGACCGTTTTTGCAAATAATGAGCTTGTAAATGAATTAAATAAAAAACTTGGTGAAAAAAATATCAAAGTTTTGGAAAAGTCCATTGAAAAAATGTAAAAAAAAGATTAGAATAGTAGCAACATGAGGAAAAAAAGAAAATGATACAGGTATAGGAGGTTTTGTCATGGCTAAGGAAATACAGACAATTGGTGTGTTAACAAGCGGTGGAGATGCACCGGGTATGAATGCAGCTATCCGTGCGGTAGTGCGTCAGGCAATCTCAAAGGGAAAAAAAGTAAAGGGTATAAGAAGAGGTTATACAGGATTAATTGCTGAAGATATCGTAGATATGGAAGCAAAAGATGTATCCGATATCATTCAGAGAGGTGGTACGATACTTCAGACAGCAAGATGTCCGGAATTCCGTACAGAAGAAGGACAGAAGCTTGGTGCTGAAATGTGCAGAAAGCACGGTATCGAAGGAATCATCGTAATCGGTGGTGACGGTTCTTTCCGTGGAGCTCAGAAACTGGCTGCACAGGGAATCAACACGATCGGTATTCCGGGAACGATCGATCTGGATATTTCCTGTACTGATTATACTATTGGTTTTGATACAGCTGTTAATACAGCAATGGAAGCCATTGACAAAATCCGTGATACAGCATCTTCCCATGAGCGCTGCAGTATTATCGAGGTAATGGGACGTGATGCAGGATATATCGCATTATGGTGTGGTCTTGCAAACGGTGCTGAGCAGGTACTGATTCCGGAGAAATATGATTTCGACGAGCAGAAGATCGTAAACAATATCATTGCAAACCGGAAACGTGGCAAGAGACATTATATCATCATCAATGCTGAAGGTATCGGACATTCCACATCTCTGGCAAGACGTATTGAGGCTGCAACCGGAATGGAGACAAGAGCAACCATCCTTGGTCACATGCAGCGTGGCGGAAGCCCGACATGTAAAGACCGTGTCTATGCATCTACTATGGGTGCTTATGCCGTAGATCTGCTCTGCGAAGGCAAAAGCAACCGTGTTGTTGCCTACAAAGATGGCAAATTCGTAGATTATGATGTGGATGAAGCACTGGCTATGGAGAAACATATCTCTGATTATCAGTTTAACGTAGGAAAGAACCTGTCAATCTAAGGTTCGCTTGTGAATGGCAGGGGTGAACGGTAAATAAGAACAGAAAAAAGCAGTTTGCACGGAAAGGTGTAAATTGCTTTTTTTGTGCATAGCAAGTATAATAAAAAAGATGTTGGGATAAAAAGATGCCATACGAATTGTTCCGTACTTCGTACTCCCACAATTCTAAAAAATAAAAGATATCATTTAAGAAAAGGAACTTCATATGATAACAAGTACAGCAAATGCACAGGTGAAAGCCCTGAGCAAACTGATAAAAAATGCAAGAGCAAGACGGCAGCAGCAACTGTATGTGGTGGAAGGAATCCGGATGTTCCGGGAGACACCGAAAGAGCGGATCGGGAAAGTGTACGTTTCCGAATCTTTTGCAAAAGATCCGGCACATGAAGGTGTTTTTGAAGGAACCGACTGGGAGATGTTGTCAGATTCCGTATTTGCTGCGGTGTCTGATACAAAAACGCCTCAGGGAGTGCTCTGTCTTGTGAAAATGAAAGAAAACCGGCTGGAAGATATGCTGGAGGATACAGACGGTGTCTGGCTGGTGCTGGAAAATGTCCAGGATCCGGGCAATCTCGGAACGATGTTCCGGACCGGGGAAGGTGCCGGAATTTCCGGTGTGATCATGGACAAGTGTACCGTGGATATTTACAATCCTAAGACGATCCGTTCCACCATGGGGAGCATTTTCCGGGTACCGTTTTATATTACGGAGGATCTGCATGGGACGCTTGGTCAGCTGCAGAAAAAGGGCATCCGTGTCTATGCGGCACATCTGGAGGGCAGTGTATGCTATGATGAACCGGATTACACGGGAGGAACCGCATTCCTGATCGGAAATGAAGGAAACGGGCTGACAGCGGAGATTGCAAAACTGGCGGATACCTATATCCGGATTCCGATGGGTGGACAGCTGGAGTCACTGAATGCAGCCATGGCAGCAGGTATTCTGATGTATGAAGCCAGCAGACAGAGAAGAGGGTAAGAATATGTTTCGTTTATGGGCAAAAGAATTTAAAGACAACCGGATGCTGCGGGATACGACGATCTGTGATGACAGCGGTGAGACCCGCACGCACAAAGTATTTCATGCACTGGAAGAAGTATGTTACGTGTTTGATCTGGGAAAACCGATCTGGCTGGAACACAATATTGATGAGTTTAAACGTCATGCAAAAGCTCGTTTTTACCAGGATAGTTTTATTGAACAGATTAATTTTGATTTTTTGGAGATTCAGGTGATTGAGGAGGATTGATATGACGGATGGAGCAACACGCAGAATAGAACTGATGAATCGTTTAAAACAGGAAAAACGTCCATTGTCCGGAACGGAACTGGCAAAGGAGTTTGGCGTGAGCCGCCAGGTGATCGTGCAGGACATCGCACTGTTGCGTGCGACCAACCGCAATATTCTGAGTACAAATAAAGGATATGTGCTGTATGATCCGGAGCACGGTCAGAATCTGTGCCGGAGAATTTTTGCAGTGAACCATACCGACGCACAGATGCAGGAGGAACTGTATCTGATAGTTGATTGCGGCGGTTATGTCTGTGACGTGATCGTAGAGCATGAGATCTACGGACAGCTCAGTGCGGATCTGATTCTGAAAAACCGCTGGGATGTGGATGAGTTTATCCGGAAAATGGGTGAGACAGCGGATCTGCCATTAAAGGTCCTCACCGGCAACAGTCATCTCCATACGGTGGAAGCTGATTCTGAAAAAATACTGGATGAGATCGAGACGCGGCTGGCAGAAAAAGGATTTCTTAAAAATAAATAAAGAAAGCGCGCAAACAGACAAAAATCATAGAAAAATATGATACAATGGATAAGACGGCCAACCGATGTACTTTATATGAGGGACAGAAAGAAGGTCTGCCAAGTGAAATTCAGGAGGTTTTTTAGGATAGATGGCAGAAGAGACAGCGGAACGAGGGGAAAATGCCTATGACTGGCAAAGTTTGATGTTTTTATATAATGCGGCGATCAAGGAAGTCCGGACAAAGCTGGATATCATGAATGATGAATTTCAATACATTCACCAGTACAATCCAATTGAATATATCAAATCCCGCATAAAAACGCCGAACAGCATTGCAAAAAAATTAAGCCGGCACGGGCTGGAAAATACCATGGAAAACATGGTGGAGCATATCAATGATATTGCAGGTGTGCGTATCGTGTGCTCCTTTACATCCGATATCTATCGTCTGGCAGAGATGATTGGAAAGCAGAAAGAATTTACGATTCTTTATATCAAAGATTATATGAAGCATCCAAAGGAGAGCGGATACCGCAGCTATCACATGCTGATCACGGTTCCGATACAGACCACCAATGGGATCAATCCGACGAAAGTAGAGATTCAGATCAGGACCATTGCCATGGATTTCTGGGCAAGCCTGGAGCATAAGATCTATTACAAATTTGAGGGAAATGCTCCGGAGTATATCAGCCGGGAACTGCGGGATTGTGCGGCAATCACGTCCAAACTGGATGCGAAAATGCTGTCACTGAATGAAGCAATCATTGCGGAAAAGGAACGGCAGCACAGTGAAGAAGAACAATCGTGAGTGATAAAAGCTATTTTTGATACTCACATCACAGCACACAGGTAACTACGATAATTACACAGGTAACTTCGATAAATGAGAGTATAGTTTACAAGATACAGGAGGAAATGAATGAGCGCGATCAAAGATATCAATCTTGCTCCATCCGGAGCACACAAAATAGACTGGGTTCGGAAAAACTGTCCGCTGCTTCGCAGTCTGGAAGATGATTTTTCCAAAGAAAGACCTTTTGAGGGCATCCGTATTGCTCTTTCCATTCATCTGGAGGCAAAGACCGCATATCTGTGCAAGGTACTGGCAGCAGGCGGTGCGGAAATGTATATCACAGGAAGTAACCCACTTTCCACACAGGATGATGTGGCGGCAGCACTGGTGGCTGACGGTTTAAATGTATATGCATGGTATGACTGTACACCGGAAGAATATGATCAGCATATCACAAGTGTTCTGGAGAACAACTGCAATATCATCATTGATGACGGCGGTGATCTGGTGCATATGCTTCATACAAAGATGCAGGATAAACTGCAGTATGTCATCGGAGGTTGTGAGGAGACGACAACCGGTATCATCCGCCTGATCGCCATGGCAAAAAATGATGAACTGAAATTCCCGATGGTACTGGTAAATAATGCAGACTGCAAACATCTGTTTGACAACCGTTACGGAACCGGACAGTCTGTATTTGACGGTATCAACCGTACCACAAACCTGATCGTGGCAGGCAAATATGTGGTTGTTGCAGGATATGGCTGGTGTGGAAAAGGCGTGGCTATGCGTGCCAAAGGTCTGGGCGCAAAAGTTATTGTGACCGAAGTAGACCCGATCAAGGCGATTGAGGCAGTGATGGACGGATTTGATGTAATGCCGATGAACGAGGCAGCAAAGATCGGTGATTTCTTTATCACAGTAACCGGTTGTGCCGGCGTCATCAGCGAGGACGATTTCAAAGTGATGAAAAATGGCGCAATCCTGTGCAACGCAGGACATTTTGACGTAGAGATCGACATGAAACGTCTTCGTGAGATCGCACTGGATACCATTGATCAGCGTAAAAATATCGTAGGTTATCAGATTTCTGAGGATAAATGGATCTATGTACTGGCAGAAGGCCGTCTGGTCAATCTGGCAGCAGGTGATGGTCATCCGGCAGAAATCATGGATATGAGTTTTGCAATTCAGGCACTGAGTGCAAAATATCTGGTAGAAAATGCGAACAATCTGACAGAGAAACTGATCAGTGTTCCGCGTAACGTAGATCTGGAAGTTGCCAACAGAAAACTTCGTTTCCTTGGCAAATCCATTGATACATTGACACCGGAGCAGGAGAAATATCTGAATTCTTCCAATATTGACTTATAGGATAGAGCAGGATGCAAGAAAGGTCTGTTACATGCAGGAAAACATGTGGCAGGCCTTTTGTGGGAAATATGTGAAAGTGGGAGTCTTTTTGACTGAGATAAATTTCCTTGCAGTGCGTCTTTATTCATGGCATACTATAAGGAAGTGCAGTGTACCGTGGTTTCTGAAACAAAGAGGTCAGATTCCGGGGGTACATGGGTGGAATATGGAGGAATGAGAAGCGATATGAAGAAAAAAGGAATGGTGCTTTTTCTGACCGGTCTGCTGGGCATGTCCCTTTTCCTGGGCGGCTGTACCAGCAAATCAGAGAAGAAGGCACTGGAATATAAGCAGCTTGGTATCAGTCAGATGAAAGAAGCCAAATATGAGGATGCGGTCAGCAGCTTTCAGAAGGCTCTGGATCAGTCTCTGGGAAGAATCCGTGCACAGGAATTGGATGTGTGCTACTACAAGGCACTGGCACAGTACAAATCCGGAGATACTAAGGCAGCCATCAAGACTTATGACGGACTGGTGGATTATGATAAGAAAAACTGGGAAGTATACTATCTCAGAGGAAGTGTATTGCTGGCAGACGGACAGCCGGATGCCTGTCTGAAGGATTATGATAAGGCAGTGTCCCTGAATGATTCGGATGCGGAATTGTATGGACATATCAGCGAGAATCTGCAGAATGCAGGCAGGACGCAGGAAGCACAGAAATATCTGGAGCAGGGGTTGAAACTGAAACCATCTTCTGCATCTGATTATGAAAATATCGGGAAACTGTATGTCATCAAAGGTGATACGGAAAATGCGGTCAAAATGCTGACACAGGCGGCAGATAAGGGTGCGGACAGAGCATATCTGGCGCTTGGCAAACTGTATACTTCAGAGAAAAAGATGGAGGATGCAAAGGCTGCATTCCAGAAATATATGGAAAAACATCCAAAAGATGCGGATGCGCTGGAACAGCTGGCGTCCATTGCTGCAGATGCAGGGGATTATGCGGATGCGGCAACGTATTATAAAGATGCCATGGAAGCAGCCAGCGGAGATCAGGTGAAAGAGCTGCAGAAAGCTCTGGTGGCTGTATATGAGAAAAACGGTGATTTTGCATCTGCACTGGAAGAGGCAAAAGACTATGTGGCAGATTATCCGGAAGATGAGACGATGCAGAAAGAGTGTGAATTTCTGCAGACCAGGGTACTTACCGGACTGGAGAATACCGGAACTGACAATACACAGCAGGCGGATGATACAGCGGCAGATACAACAACGGAAGGAAACGGACAGTAAGTGGGAATCGTATACGAAAATGAACAGCCGGTGGAGCGCGTGATCCTGGTGGGGATCAGTGAGCGAAACGGTGATGATACAGAGAGTTCCCTGGCGGAGCTGGCAGAACTGGCAGCCACGGCAGGAGCTGAAGTAGTAGGCACGGTGATCCAGAATCTGGAACACATGCATCCGGGAACTTATGTGGGAACCGGTAAACTGGAAGAAATCCGGGATATGATCTGGGAAAAGGAGGCAACCGGAATCATCTGTGATGATGAACTTTCCCCGATCCAGATGAGAAATATGGAGCAGGTACTGGACAGCAAGGTCATGGATCGTACATTGCTGATCCTTGATATATTTGCGGCACGGGCACGGACCAGTGAAGGAAAGATCCAGGTAGAGCTGGCGCAGCTGAAGTATCGTGCCAGCAGACTGGCGGGCTTCGGACGATCCATGTCCCGTCTGGGCGGCGGTATCGGAACCCGAGGACCGGGTGAGAAAAAGCTGGAGATCGACCGGCGTCTCATCGGTCACCGGACGGCACAGCTCAACCGGGAATTGAAGGAAGTAGTGCGGCACAGGGAACTGACCAGGAGTCAGAGGATGAAGAGTCACACAAAAGTGGCAGCTATCGTTGGTTATACCAATGCAGGAAAATCCACGCTTCTGAATACGCTGACGGATGCAGATGTTCTGGAGGAAGATCAGCTGTTTGCAACATTGGATCCGACGACAAGAATGCTGGAATTATCCAATCACCAGAACCTGATGCTGACAGATACCGTAGGTTTTATCCGAAAGCTGCCGCATCATCTGGTAGATGCTTTTAAGAGCACACTGGAAGAGGCGAAATATGCGGATTTTATTATTCATGTGGTAGATGCTTCCAATCCGCAGTGGGATGCACAGATGCACGTCGTGTATATGACGCTGCAGGATCTTGGTGTCGTGGATAAGAAGATTCTTACGGTATTTAATAAATGTGACCGGATCACCGGAGAGGAAATCTTGCAGGATTTCCGGGCAGATAAGACATTGCGTATTTCTGCGAAGACCGGTATGGGACTGGATACACTGAAAGAAGTATTCGAGGATATGCTCCGGGATGGAAAAGTGTTGCTCAAGCATACATTTCCATATGAAAAGGCCGGAGAGATCCAGAAAATTCGTAAATATGGAGAATTACTGAAGGAAGAGTATACACCGGAAGGCATTTATGTAGAGGCTTATGTGCCACCGGAACTGTAATAAAACATTGCGGCGAAGTGTTGAAAATGATAAAATAAAGAATAATGATTCCATGCAGAAGTGATGTATCAAAAAGCTGCTTCTGCAAATGGAATCGGAAGAAGAAAACTGTTATAAATACATGGGAAGAAAGGAAGACAGTCAAGGATGGTACTTTTGATAAAAAACGGAACAGTCATCAATCCCGGCGACAAAACGATGACAAAGGCAGATGTTCTGATCAAAGACGGGACAGTGGCTGAGGTTGCACCTGCGATAAAAGAGAAAGCAGATGAGGTTTATGATGCGAAAGGCTGTTATGTCATGCCAGGATTTATCGATCTGCATGTGCATCTGCGGGATCCGGGTCTGGAGTACAAAGAAGATATCCAGACAGGCGGTGCAGCAGCACTTCACGGAGGATTTACGACGATCGTTGCCATGCCGAATACAAAACCGGTGGCAGACCGTCCGGACGTGATCGATTATGTGAAGCATAAAGCAGAGGCTGTGACGAAAGTGCACGTGCTGCAGACCGGAGCGGTAACGAAAGGTCAGAAAGGCGAGGAACTGGCAGATATTCACGGAATGGCGGCAGCCGGAAGCCGGACTATCAGCGAAGATGGCAAATCAGTTATGAACGCACAGCTTTACCGGGAAGGTATGCAGGCAGCCGCTGAGGAAGGACTTGTCGTTCTGGCGCACTGCGAAGATATCAATATGGTGCATGGTGGTGTGATGAATGCGGATGCGAAAGCAAACGAACTCGGATTTGCAGGCATTACGAACTCTGTGGAGGACGTTATTGTGGCGCGGGATATCCTGCTGGCCAAAGAGACCGGAGTACGCCTGCATCTGTGCCACTGCTCTACAAAGGATAGCGTACGTATGGTAGAACTGGCAAAAGAAGAAGGTCTGCCGGTGACGGCTGAAGTATGCCCACATCATTTCTGTATGACATCCGATGATATCACAGAGGATGATGGTAATTACAAAATGAATCCGCCACTTCGTACGAAAGAAGATGTGGAGGCGTTACAGAAAGGTCTGGCCGATGATATCATGGACGTGATCGCAACGGATCACGCACCTCACGCAGCCAGTGAGAAGGAGCAGGGCATCCAGAAAGCACCGTTTGGCATTGTCGGACTGGAGACTGCGGCAGCACTGACTTATACAGCACTGGTAAAACCGGGTATTCTGACTCCGATGCAGATGGCAGAGAAGATGAGTTACAATCCGGCGAAGATCCTTGGTCTGGATAAAGGAACCGTGGAGGCCGGAAATCCGGCGGATCTGACGATTTTTGACCCGGAATGTGAGTGGGTCATTGATCCGGCAGAGTTTTTATCCAAGGGCAAAAATACACCGTTTGGTGGTAAAAAAGTGACCGGAAAAGTCATGGCAACCATCGTGGACGGAGAAATCGTGTATCAGGAGAAATAGACAGGATCTTCCCCAAAAATAAACTATATATCATTTCATAAAGAGGAGAACGAAGTATAATGATCAACAAGTTAGTAGAGAAAATCAAGAAAACAGGCGCACCAATCGTTGTCGGCTTAGATCCGATGCTTTCCTATGTACCGGAGCATATTCAGAAAAAATCTTTTGATGAGTATGGAGAGACACTGGAAGGTGCCGCAGATGCCATCTGGCAGTACAACAAGCAGATCATCGACAGCACTTACGATCTGATCCCGGCAGTAAAGCCGCAGATCGCCATGTATGAGCAGTTTGGTGTGGAAGGTCTGAAAGCATTCCAGAAAACCGTTGATTATTGTCATGAGAAAGATCTGGTAGTGATCGGTGATGTAAAGCGTGGAGATATCGGTTCTACTTCCGCAGCTTATGCAACCGGACATCTTGGAAAAGTCCAGGTAGGAAGCAAGACATACCGTACATTTAATGAAGATTTCGCAACCGTAAACCCATACCTTGGTACCGATGGAATCAAACCATTTGCAGATGTGTGTAAAGAGGAGAAAAAGGGTCTGTTCATCCTTGTAAAAACATCCAATCCGTCCAGCGGTGAGTTCCAGGATCGTCTCATTGACGGCAAACCGCTGTACGAGCATGTGGCTGAGAAAGTAGCTGCATGGGGAGAGGATGTCATGGGCGACGAGTACAGCTATATCGGAGCTGTTGTAGGCGCTACTTATCCGGAAGTTGGCAAAGTATTGCGTCAGGTAATGCCAAAGAGCTTCATCCTGGTACCTGGTTATGGTGCACAGGGTGGAAAAGGTAAGGATCTGACTCATTATTTCAATAAAGACGGTCTGGGAGCAATCGTAAATTCTTCCAGAGGTATCATTGCTGCTTACAAACAGGAGAAATATGCTCAGTTTGGCGCAGAAAATTTTGCAGATGCTTCCCGTCAGGCAGTTATTGATATGATCGAGGACATCGCTTCCGCACTGAAATAAAAGGAGAAGGAAATGGCAGAGAAATTCAAAGAGCAGGCAGTGATCATCAGCCAGGAGGAGATTGCTCCGGCGATTTACAGCCTGTGGATCAAAACAGATAAAATCGCACAGTATGCAAAGGCTGGACAGTTTATTTCTATTTACTGTGAGGATGGAAGCAGACTGCTCCCGCGTCCGATCAGTATCTGCGAAATTGATAAAGAGGATTGTGCCCTGCATCTGGTATATCGTATTGCAGGCGCAGGAACCGAAGAATTTTCCCAGAAGCAGACCGGAGATTATCTCTCTGTGATGGGACCGCTTGGAAACGGTTTCCCGTTAAAGAGCAAAAAAGCATTCCTGATCGGTGGCGGTATCGGTATTCCGCCAATGCTGGAACTTGCAAAACAGTTAAACTGTGAAAAACAGATCATCCTCGGTTACCGCAACAGCGATATGTTCCTTCTGGATGAGTTCAAAAAACAGGGGGAAGTATATATTGCCACAGAGGATGGCAGTATGGGATCAAAAGGAAATGTCCTGGATGCGATCCGGGAGAATGAGCTGGATGCGGAAGTCATCTATGCGTGTGGTCCGACACCGATGCTCCGTGCATTGAAACAATATGCGTCTGAAAACCATATGGAATGCTGGATCTCCATGGAGGAGAAGATGGCATGCGGTATCGGTGCATGCCTTGCCTGCGTATGTAAATCAAAAGAAGTAGATGGACATACAAATGTACATAACAAACGTGTCTGCAAGGAAGGTCCGGTATTTTTAGCAGAGGAGGTAGAACTGTAATGAATACAAAAGTAACGATTGCAGGAGTAACATTTGACAATCCGGTTATGGTTGCCTCCGGTACCTTTGGTTCCGGTGAGGAATTTTCCGAATTTGTAGATCTGAACCGCCTGGGCGCAGTAGTCACAAAAGGTGTGGCAAATATTCCGTGGCCGGGAAATCCGACGCCGCGTATTGCAGAAGTATACGGCGGTATGCTCAATGCCATCGGTCTGCAGAATCCGGGTATTGATGTGTTTGTGTCCAGAGATATTCCATTTCTGAAAAAATACGATACAAAGATCATTGTAAATGTCTGCGGAAAATCCACTGAGGATTACTGTGAAGTGGTGGAACGTCTGGCAGATCAGCCGGTAGATATGCTGGAAATCAATATTTCCTGCCCAAATGTCAAAGAGGGCGGTATTGCTTTCGGTCAGGATCCGAAAGCCGTAGAAGCAATCACAAGAGAAGTGAAAAAGCATGCAAAACAGCCGGTGATCATGAAACTGAGCCCGAATGTTACAGATATTACCGTGATGGCAAAAGCCGCAGAGGCAGGTGGCGCGGATGCCCTGTCCCTGATCAACACATTGACGGGCATGAAGATCGATGTCAACAAACGTGCGTTTGCAATTGCAAATAAGACAGGTGGATTGTCCGGTCCGGCAGTACATCCGATTGCAGTCCGTATGGTATATCAGGTGGCAAATGCAGTGAACCTTCCGATCATCGGAATGGGCGGCGTCCAGAATGCAGAGGATGCGATCGAGTTTTTGCTCGCGGGAGCGACCGCAGTGGCTGTCGGTACCGCGAATTTCCATAATCCTATGACGACGGTCGAAGTCATTGACGGCATTGCGGATTATATGAAGGCTCATCAGGTGGAAAAAGTCACTGACCTGATCGGGGCAGTACACGGGTAATATCAGTTCGAAAGGTAAAAAAAGTGAATCAGTTTTCAAGAACAGAATTATTAATCGGAAAAGAAGGAATGGAAAAGCTGAAAAATTCCAGAGTCGCAGTATTCGGAATTGGCGGTGTTGGCGGATATACGGTGGAAGCACTGGTCAGAAGTGGCGTAGGTACCCTGGATCTCATTGATGATGATAAAGTATGCCTCACCAATATCAATCGCCAGATTTACGCAACAAGAAAGACCGTAGGGAAATATAAAGTTGACGTGGCCAGAGAACGTATTCTTGAAATTAATCCGGATGCAGTTGTAAATATCCATAAAACATTTTATGTGCCGGAGACAGCAGATTCCTTTGATTTTTCCCAGTATGATTATGTAGTCGATGCGATCGACACTGTAACTGGAAAGCTGATGCTCGTAGAGCAGGCAAAGGCTTCAGGAACACCGATCATCAGCTCTATGGGGGCCGGAAATAAGATGGATCCAACAGGTTTTATAGTGACAGATATTTATAAAACGTCTGTCTGCCCCCTTGCAAAGGTCATGCGCCGTGAACTGAAAAAACGGGGAATCAAAAAACTGAAGGTGGTTTACTCACAGGAGAAGCCAATGACTCCAATTGATGATATGGCGATCAGCTGCAAGTCTCATTGCATCTGTCCTCCGGGAACAGAAAGAAAATGTACTCAGAGACGTCAGGTACCGGGAAGTAATGCCTTTGTGCCTTCCGTAGTGGGACTGATCATTGCCGGTGAGGTTGTAAAGGATCTTATTA
>OFME01000543.1_pt1 | contig 27860 bp, 17 predicted proteins | sample 1541381 | NCBI WGS metagenome assembly OFME01 (sample SAMN04209243, study PRJEB22552) | human gut metagenome | biome: gut; material: feces | host: Homo sapiens | place: USA: Oklahoma
CCGGCGGACGCAGCAGCGACAGCGGAAACACAGCCGGAAATGGCAATGCAGGCAGCAGAGGGAGAAGCAGCTGTAACGGCACTGACCAACGGTGTTGATCCAATGACATTGGACGGCCTGGTTCAGCTCAATGACGGTAACTGGTACTATATGGAAGATGGTCGGCTGAGTTCTAACGCAAGCAAAACGGTAAAACCGGCATGCGGAAGCTGGTGGTATGTATCCGGATGGAAAATTGATTTTTCTTTTACCGGATTTGGCAAAAATGGGGATGATCTGTGGTATGTAAAAGACGGTCAGGTACAGTTTGGCTATACCGGCGTTGCAACCGGATCGAATCAATATGGAAATACGTCTACTTATTATGTAACAAATGGCCGGGTAGACAAAAGCTTTTGTGGATTAGCCTATGGAAGCTACAACGGTGAGGAAGGCTGGATCAATTTCTGTGACGGAAAACCGAAATATTCCTATGAGAGCTTGATGGAGTATAATGGTGCATGGTGGAAAATGTCCGGTTATATGATAGATTTTGACTATACCGGAGCTGCATCCAATGAATCAGGTACATGGTATGTCAGAAACGGTCAGGTTGATTTCGGTTATACCGGTGTGATTGAAGGAAAAAAAGGAAGCAGATCGTACCAGTATTATTTTATTAATGGAAAGGCAAACGAAAATCTGACCGGCGTGTTTTATACAAAGGTAAACGGAGCAGAAGGCTGGTACGGATTCTATAAAGGGGAACTGGCAACATCGGATGACTACTACGAAGCGCCGGGCAGAGTGCTGTCAAATGTAAGCGGCTGGTGGTATATCAATCCGAAAACCGGACTGGTAGATTTTAATTATAACGGATTGGGTATCACGGAGGATGACGACTGGTACCATTACTGGTATGTGGAAAATGGACAGATCAATTTCAATTTTAACGGACTTTATAATTATCACACCAGATACTATGGAGACATTCTGTGCTGCATCACAAATGGTCAGGTGGATCCGAATGTCAATGGTGTGTACCAGCTCACAGTAAATGGACAGACAAACTGGTATGGATTCTTTCAGGGAATGCAGACAGAGGACGAAGTGTTGATGAATCCGTATGACGGCAGCTGGTGGTATACCGGAGATGACGGACTGGTTGATTTCTCCTATACCGGCATTGCTGAAAGATATGATCAAAATGGAGACAAATTTGATAGCTGGTATGTCAGAAACGGTCAGGTAGATTTTTCCAGTAATGGATGGGTAAAGATAAATAATCATTATGTATATGTCCGGAACGGAATGCTGCAGAGTGATCTGAACGGACTGGTACAGGCTACCATTGACGGGAAAGACGGCTGGTGGGAAGTAGACCATGGTACCCTCTTTGACAATACGAATTATTACTACACACTGTGCTATTATGGCGGCAGCTGGTGGGCGGTATATAACAGTCAGGTAGATTTTTCCTACACTGGTTTTGTGGAACATGATGGTACAAGATGGTATGTGGAAAATGGTCGTGTAAACTTCGATAAGACAGGTTTTGTCAATACAGAGGAAGCAGATACTTATGCATATGTGCAGAACGGTCAGTATAATAAAACTTTCTATGGAGCAATCTATGCGGAATTGAATGGAAAGAACAGCTGGTGGCAGGTAAAGGATGGAAACTGTGTGCATTCTGCGAATGCGGCATGGAATGGAAAACCGGACAGCTTTGCAGCTAATGAAAATGGCCTGTGGGCAATTGTGAATGGCGAGGTTGCTTTTGATGTGACCGGTGAATATTCATATGGAACTTATTATTCTGTTTCCAGAGAGGATTCAATATATGTAAGCTATATTTACCAGGTAGAGAATGGTCTGGTAACATCTATGCAGGCAACTGTTTTAGATCGTTAAATAAATGGTTGCAGAAAACGCAGCATACAAACAGGGAGAGAGGTGGAAAATACATATGAAAAAACGATTTGCAAAAACAGTGGCGCTGGTGGTGGCGGCGGCCCTGACAGCAGGAGCACCGGTATCGGTCATGGCAGCAGAAGAGCAGTCAGAAACGGTGGCTGTGCAGGAAGTGTCAGCACCGGAACTGTCTCAGGGTACCGATCCGATGACGTTACATGGAATGCAGCAGCTCAATGACGGTAACTGGTACTATATGGAACATGGAAAAGTGTCTGACAAAGCAAACGGTACACTGCAGCCGGTTGGGGATGAGTGGCTGTATGTGGGCAGGTACCGTGTGGACAATTCCTACACCGGTCTGTGTGCCAACGAAGCAGGAACCTGGTATGTTGCGAAAGGAAAAGTACAATTTGATCATACCGGTGTGGTCAGTCAGAGAGAGAACGACAGGACGAACTGGTACTATGTGACAGATGGTAAGGTGGATACCGGTGTGAACGGACTTTGCTATGTGTCGATCAATGGCACTGAGGGCTGGTATAATTTTAAGGACGGCATGGTGACCGGGGCATATCATCAGCTGGTGGAGTACAATGGTTCCTGGTGGTACATCGGGGAAGGTGGCGAGGTTGATTTTTCCTATACCGGTGTGTGTCAGAATAGTGCAGGAACCTGGTATGTGAAAAACGGGCAGGTAGATTTCGGATTTTCCGGTGTGCTGGAAGGAAAAAGTGAGAACTTCCATAAACCGTACAAATATTATTTTGTAAATGGAAAAACGTATGAACGTGTGCATGGTGTCTATTACACAACGGTAAATGGTGTATCCGGCTGGTATGGATTTTACAAAGGAGAGCTGGCGACGACAGCACCGTCTGAAGTAGCAAATCTGCTGCCAAATGAAGCCGGCTGGTGGTGCATTGACAGCCTGACCGGTCAGGTAGATTTTTCCAAAAACGGTTTCGAGTTTGTGCGGGAAGAAAACGGAAGCGGACATCTGTGGTATGTCAGAGACGGCCAGGTAGATTTCAGCCGCAACGGTGCGTATATTTATCCAGATCATGTTATACCCGCCGAAAAATATTGCTGGCTCGTGGGCGGTCAGATAGATCAGACCTGCTCCGGTGTATATTATCTGAATCTGGATGGAACAGAAGGCTGGTATGGATTTTTAGAAGGACAACAGATTACTTATACCTTGCTTCCAAATCCGGATGACGGCAGCTGGTGGTATGTGGGTGGAAACGGACAGGTAAATTTTTCCTATACAGGAATTGTTCGGGCAAAGGATCATAGCTACCACCTGGCAGAGGATGCGTGGTATGTGCGAAATGGTCAGGTAGATTTTTCTTATACTGGTCTGGTATATGAGAATGAAAAATGTTATCTGGTTCAGGATGGCCGTGTACAGAGAGAAAATAATAGTCTGGCGTATCTGACTCTGAATGGAGAGACTGCATGGTGGCAGGTGACAGACGGCTATATTTGCACCGGGAATGACAAAAAGTATGACGAAGAAACACTGGTGTATTACGATGGAAGCTGGTGGTATGTGAAAAACCACAAAGTAGATTTCTCTTATAATGGATTCGTGGATTACAAGGGTACGCTGTGGTATGTGAAAAATGGCAGATACAGCTATGAAACGACAGGATTTGTAATGGCGGATGGATATTCCTGCTATTATGTTACAAACGGACGATTTGATAATTCTTACGAAGACGTTGTGTATGGCAGCATTGATGGTGAAACTGCCTGGTGGATGATTAACAACGGACGCTGCGCTTACTGGAAAATGGAAGAAACACATGCGGAACCGGACAGTTTTGCAGCGAATACAAACGGTTTGTGGGCATGCAATGACGGCAGGGTGAATTTTGACCTGAACGGTCCTTATACCGGCACAGTGCCTTATAATGTGGAAAAAAACCAGAGGGTGATGATCCAGTATAACTATCAGATGGAAAATGGTCAGGTGACAGGACTTCAGGTTGAGGTAGTGTAAATTTTTGCCAGAAAAGAACAGATGGTCGATAAATAATTAAAAAAAGGATTAAAAAACACGCAGGAATGATGAATTTTGTCTTGTTCTGTCTGTGGAATGCCGCTATAATAAAAGTAATTGAGCAAAAAAAAACAGATTTTTTGATCTGGCCAGAACATAGGAAAGAAAGATGAGGTTTTAAATGAAAAGATTTGCGGCAATGTGTTTGATTGCATCCATGATAGCTTCCATGGGCAGTGTGACAGGATATGCAGCAGAAGCTGACGGAGCAGGGCAGACAGCGGTTTATCAGACCGCAGATTCTGCTTCCGATGAGACCGAAGTGTTGGATGTATCGACAGCAACGTATCCATCTGACTGGGATCCGGAGGATCCGCTGAACGGAAGGGCATATCGACAGCAGCAGGAACAGGAAAACTTGGGGACATCCGATGAAGCGGCTTACCGTTCTTCGGCCGGTGAGCTGGCACGAAGCAGCAGCAACGTGACGACAAGCTGGCCGAAGTATAACGGTGGAACGACGACATACATACATAATTCTGAAAATGTAACAGGTAAAAATGTCATTGCGGGAATTGATGTATCCTATCATCAGGGAAGGATTGACTGGAATAAAGTTAAAGCATCCGGGGTACAATTCGTGATCCTGCGTGCAGGATACCGTTCTTACGGTTCCGGAAGTATGGCACAGGACAGCAGATTTGCAGAATACTACAAAGGTGCAAAAAGTGTCGGATTAAAAGTCGGCGCATATTTTTATTCCCAGGCAACGACACAGCAGGAGGCAGTAGAAGAAGCGAATAAGACACTGAGCATTATCAACGGATGCAGTTTTGAAATGCCGGTCGCATTTGATTACGAATATGCCAATGATAAGTATGGCAACTGTGTTGGAAGACTGTACAATGCGAACCTGAGTAAAGCACAGAAGACAGCGTGTGCGAGGGCTTACTGTGATACCATCCGGGCAGCCGGTTATTCGACCATGATCTATGCAAATGCAGGATGGTGTGAGAAGGAGCTGGATACTGCCGCATTGCGGAAGGATTACCAGATCTGGATGGCACGTTATAATACCTATACTTACAAAGAGAGCAAAGACAAGGGACAGCGTTATGGCGGTCAGATTGATTTCTGGCAGTGCAGTGACAATGCAAAAATTAACGGTATCAATACAGCGGTAGATTTTGACTATTGGTATCAGCCTGCATCCGGCAGCATCGTTTACGACCAGAGTCTGCAGAGATGGGTGTATGCTATTGACGGTGTGATCCAGTATCAGGCTTGTGGACTTGCATCCAACGAACATGGCTGGTTCCGTGTGGATAATGGATTTGTAAATTTTGATTTCAACGGTTTATGTTCCAATGAAAACGGCTGGTGGTACCTGACCGGAGGAAAGATCGATTTCGATTACAACGGACTTGCATCCAATGAATATGGATGGTGGCAGATCCACGGAGGAAAGGTTGATTTCGATTATAACGGTCTGACGGCCAATGAAAATGGCTGGTGGCGACTTGCCAGTGGAAAAATTGATTTTGACTACAACGGTTTTGCATCCAATGAAAACGGAAACTGGAGAGTCATCGGTGGAAAGATTGATTTCAACCGTACCGGTGTGGATTTTGACGGTGCATCCTGGTGGCGTGTGGAAGGCGGAAAAGTCAATACAAATTATAACGGAATTGCCCAGAATGAGTATGGTTGGTGGTATATCCGTCATGGAAAAGTAGTGTTTGATTTTACCGGCTGGACAAAAGTCAGCAGTGGCAGATATTATGTACATAACGGCTGCGTAGACCGATAAGGGCAGAACGCAAAGCATGGAACAATCCGTGTAATCGAGATTTGGATGTTTTGACACCCAAATCATAATATAAAAAACGATATAAAAAGTGTCTCTCTGAGAAATTCAGGGAGACATTTTTGGATTCCGATGTTATACTTTTCTGGAGCAGTGAGATGAAAGAATGAATTTGATCAGTAGAGTTATTGACCAAGAAGCCCACTTCAAAATCAGTGATTTAAGTGGTGGGACATGTCACAATCTTGCGGTTCAAAGAATCTAAGTGTACATAAAAGTGAAATGGGGGATAAAAGAAGAATGATACTCAGAAAAAAAATGAGGCAATTACTGCGAGGCATCATAGTGCTTCTTATGGCAACGGGGCTGGCAGGTACCACTGTGGAAGCTGATGCATCACAGAGCAGCTTTCAGGTAGAAACCACAGCCGGCGATGTGAGTGGCGCTGTGGGAGATGTGGTGGAAATTCCTGTGAAGATCAGCACAAAACAGGCACTGCGTGGATTTTCCGGAAAATTAAGTGGCAATTATGATGAAAATATACTGGAGTTTCAGGGACTGGACACGAAGGAACTTCCGGCGGATGCCATGGTATCTTCTTCAGGAGGTAATTTTTCTTATCTGAGCAGTTCCGGAGAGCATACATTTTCAACTGCATCTTATGGATTGAAATTTAAAATCCTGCAGGCGAGTGAAGAGCCGGTGACCGTCACAATCCAGGATCTGTATTATACAGACGGCAATGCAAGCAGTGAGAAAGTCTCCCTGACAGCAGCTGTCCGTGTGAACGGGACAGGCAATGGAGCAGCAGGAAGTGGCAGTGCTGCAAATGAATCAGTATCCAATGCGGGAGCAGATTCCGGAAATCATGGAGGAGCGACAGGAGATTCTGCACATCCGGGAACAGAGGGCAGCAACGCAGCCGGGACGGATTCCGCAGAAGAGAAGGCACAAAAAGGTGGCGAACGTGCAGAGAGCGGGAATGATGTGGCTGCAATCAGTATGGACCCGGAGGACAGCGTAAGTGGTCCGGCGAATGCCAGTTCCGATACCGGTGCCGATGATACCGGAAAAATGGTCAGAGGAAAAGGAACAACAAAAAATGGTTCCGCGCCAGTGGCGGTATTCGTCATTGTTGTGGTGGCAGCGGCAGTGGTTGGTATTACGGCCGGTGTGAAAATCTCCAAAAAACGGAAATAAAAACAGCATATCTTTGGACAGAAAAATGGATGTCTCCCGGGATTGGATGCCAGGGAGACATATTTTTGTGAAAAAACACGATTTTTAGTAGAATATGCATGAATATGCATGAAAAATGTTCAAATTATGATTGGAAACTAAGGTTATGCTTTACGAATCAGAGAAAAAATGTTACAATTCTGTTAAATACAGGAAAAAACAATTAGAAGATTTCAGGAAGGAAATAACAGTATGAATACAACATTGGTTATTATGGCGGCAGGCATTGGCTCCAGATTCGGCGGTGGTGTGAAACAGCTGACTCCGGTTGGACCGAATGGCGAGATTATTATTGATTATTCCATTCATGATGCACTGGAAGCAGGATTTAATAAAATCGTGTTTATCATCCGTAAAGATATCGAGAAAGATTTCAGAGAAGTGATCGGAGACCGTATCGAGAAAATTTGTGATGTGGAATATGTATTCCAGTCTCTGGATGATCTCCCGGAAGGATTTGAAAAACCGGCAGACCGTACAAAACCGTGGGGAACCGGTCAGGCAGTAAGATGCTGCAAAGGTGTGGTAAACGAGCCGTTTGCAGTGATCAATGCAGATGATTATTATGGAAAAGAAGCATTTGTAAAAGTGCATGATTATCTGGTAAACTGCGGTAACACCAAATATCAGTATTGTATGGCAGGATTTATTCTGGACAACACGCTCAGCGATAACGGAACCGTTACTCGTGGTGTATGTCAGGTCGATGATGAGGAGATGCTTCAGAAGATTGTTGAGACCAGCGGCATTGCCCGTGATACAGACGGTATTGTAAAAGATGAAAATGGCAGCGAGATTCCGGAAGGAACGCATGTATCCATGAATATGTGGGGTGTGACACCGGAGTTTCTTGATGTACTTGACAAAGGATTCGCAGAGTTTCTGGCAAATGTAAAGCCGGGCAACATCAAAGCAGAGTATCTGCTTCCGACCATCATCGGCGATATGCTTGCCAAGGGTGAAGTAACGGTTAAAGTTCTGGAGACACAGGACAAGTGGTTTGGTGTAACCTATCAGGAAGACCGACAGACGGTAGTAGATGCATTTGCACAGCTGATCGCAGACGGCGTATATAAGACACCGCTGTTTTAAGGAATCCGTCAGACAGAAAAAAGAGAACTTCTGATCTCAGAAAATTGAGAGCGGAGGTTCTTTTTCTATTAAAAAAATATTAAAAATTTTGTGTCAGAATGATTGATGTTGACGCAATGGATGTGCTATGATAAGAACAGTATAAAATTGCATAGGGAGCATATTACAACTGCGGAATGATAGAAATACAATCTAGGAAGTCCGGTCAGAATCCGGCACGGTTTATCTCCGCTGTAATAAGGACGAAAGTTGTCGATACCACTGGGAAACCGGGAAGGGACAATGAGTAGGTTGGAACTTTAAGTCAGAATACAGGCAGTTGCAGCTCAGTAGATAAATGTCCGAAAGCATATCGGGGGTTTATTTTTGTTCCTCAAAAAACGGATACAATCCGCAGGAAAGCGGTTTATATAGATAGTAAACAACAAATACTCGGAATCTTTAGAACTACAATGGGGGAGAAGGTTTTGGGGAGCCTACAGGAAAAAGGAGAAGAAAATGAAAAAACACAGCAAAAAAATTGTGTCGCTGATGCTTGCTCTGCTGATGGTGTTCAGTCTGTTACCGATGTCATCCATATCAGCACTGGCAGCAGGCAGCAACAGTCCTGTCGCAGTACAGGCGGATGATACAGTGACAGCAGCACCGGCACCGGTCTTTTATTCAGTCCTGACAGATCTCAGTCGTCAGTCGGCTACTTATTATGCCGATGACTCGGACAAAGTAGGTCAGCTGCGCGTACAGTTGAAGTACAATCCATCTGATTACAACAAGAATACATTGGCGATTTTATGGCAGGTGTCCGATGACGGAAGTACATTTACCGATGCTGAAGGCGCAGGAACTACAATGAGTGCCCCACTGGTCAGCACTTATGTACCGAAGGTCACGGTTGGTCAGACAAAGTATTATCGGGCTATTATAACAAACAAAGGTTTGCAGGAAAATATGACGCCAACAGTAGTTACTACTGCAATTGCCAAAATTTGTTATAAAACAGGAACACGTCCGCGCGTGGAGATTGACAAGGCAATGCTTCGTCAGTCGGATGGTACTTTAGTATCGGATGATTCATTAAGTAAAGTGACATTATGGGGTGTAAATGGTACTCTGCCGAAACGGATTACCAATATCGGATCATTTAGCGGCAACCTTGCGCAGATGCGGGATACGAACTGGGATACGGATACCTACCTGTTTCGTGGCTGGCAGATAGGTGACCGGTTTTTTGATGGAACCTGCCCGGAAACGGCTGCTGTTGCGGCTGGACCGAACGAAGTAAGTGCACTGAAAGGTTTTCTGACCGTGGCAGATTCTGACTGGCATTTTAAAATGTATCAGTCTCCATATCAGAATCGAAATACCTATTATCTGAATTATGAAGGTACGACATCACAGGATGGGGCATTGAAAGTATGCCATATTACACCTGTTTTTGAAAAAATGCCAGCGGTGGTTTACCAACTCAGTCTGGTTCAGACGACTGGTGGAACAGTCAGCCAGGTACGTGACGGAGGAGAGACACATACGCTGATCGCAGATGCAGCATCCCTGTATAAGTTTGTGCGCTGGGAGCAGTCCGGTGATGGCGGCGAGACATGGATACCGGTTGATGGTGATTCCAGGCTCCAGGTAACGCTTGATAAGGATATGACATATCGTGCGATTTTTGAAAGTCCTTACAAGATTGAAAACATGCAGGTGGCTGAATATGCATTACCATCTTCCGGGAACAACTGGTATGTGAATTTGGCAATAAATCTGGCAGATTCACTGCCAAGCAATATGAAAGTAACGTTCCATATCTATGATGGCGAATCAGTAAGCGAAGAACATTTGCTTGGTGAATATAAAACAAGTTTTGCTCTGGTGAAGAAAGAGCAGACTCTTAAAGCAAAAGCACAGAAACGTCCGTCCGGTGATACGGATAAAATACTGGTGGTGGCAGAGACAGAAACGGGTGATACGGCACAGGCTGAATATCAGTTGAAAGGAACATTGGATGCAACAGCATCGAATGTTTCTGTAGATACCATTGAGAGTGCATTTCTGGAAAAAGAACCTGCAGAGGTTCAGACATCTGTGAGTGGAAATCCGGAAGTGAAGAGTGTATTCTGGTCCAGTGCAAATGTGAGTGTTATTCCGACACTGGGAACGGACATGGATACCTGTGCGATCAATGAAAGTACAGGTTTGATTACTTACAATGTGTTTAGTTCAAACAGACCAATTACTTTTACAGCAAAAGCCGGAGACGGAAGAATTGCGGATGTCGAAATTACTTTTAAAGGCGGAATGGCTTCTAAAATCAGCGAGAAAGTCGTAAAAGTACTGGAAGGCGAAAGCAAAGAATATCAGGCAGTCAATACATCTCCGATTCTGAGTGTCAGCAGACAGAAAGTAAGCGTAAAATCATCCGATGAGAGTATTTTTACCGCTGAGATCCTTACCCGCGCCGGCAGTCAGTTCCAACCGCAGGATATCGTGGATAAGATCAAGATCAACGGTGTGAGCAAAGGTAAGGCAACTCTGACAATCGATACCAATGGTAAAACAGTAGAGTATCCGGTTGTGATCCAAAATACGACAGACGCAGTAAAAGAAGTAACGTTATCCGATACAGAAACAAATCTGATTCAGGGAGACAGCAAGACGCTGCAGGCAGATGTGACACCGGAAACTGCTGTGACGACATTGAACTGGAGCAGTTCCGCACCGGATATTGTCAGTGTGAAAGATGGCAGGATCACAGGTCTGAAAGCGGGCAATGCAGTGATTACCGTTACTGCAACAGATGCACTGGGTAACCGTGTGGAAGCTTCCTGCGAAGTAACCGTCACAGAGCAGCCATACAATGTGGAAGTCTATGTACCAAAGGGAATCCTGGCAGCAAACGGACTGAAATTTGCTCCATCCGCAGGTCTCGATAAAGCAGGACATGACATCTTTGATACGGAACAGGTGATCGCAGACGTCAGTGCAGATACAGAACTTTACAATGCATACGACGTTTATACCATGACACTGTATCCGGGCACGTATTCCTACCGTGCAGTCAGCGCAGAGGGCAGAAGCCTGGGCGGCGGAGCATTCACCTTTCCGGACAGTCAGACAAGCACTGTGGATGGACGCACCGTTCGTGTATTTCTGCGCCAGACCGAAGTATCCCTGACCAATGAATTTGACGGACAGAAAGCAGAAGCAACAGATTTTTCCGTACAGCTGAAAAATGATGTGAGTACTGCAACCATGGGTGATTCCTATGTGAATGCAGATGGATATACCGTATATCCGACGCTGCTGAGTGCAAATAAGAACCTTTCCTATTATCTGGCTGCAATTCCGTCAGATGCGTATGTAAAAGCGCATAACGTGATGGCATCCAGAACACAGGGGGTAGCAGTCACAAAAGATACTTCCATACTGTCTCTGACAGAAGAACTGAAGACAGGCGCACTGACGATCAATGCCCCGGCAGACGCAGAGGTAGCAATCTGTGAGCAGATGGCAGATGGACAGATCGCTGCGTACAAAGCAGACAGCACTGCTGCACAGGAGGACGGAACCGTTGATTTTGTTTTCCATGTGGCAATGACCAGCAAAATGTACTACCATGTCGGCGGAGCTTCTTATGTCACATATAACGGAACAACGGTAGACGGAGCTGATTCCAGGATCGTAGTCAGCACAGCGATGCTGAAGCCGTCCGGCAATACCAAGACAACGCTGGACCGCAACACTGCTTCCAACGGCGGCGCGAATATGGCAGATCTGTATCTGAATGTTAATGCACAGGGGTATCTGAAACTGGAGGAAGGCAATACCTTCAAATTAAATGCAAAACGTAACTGGTGGGGCAGTAATGTCACATGGGTATTGGATAAAGACTACCGTCTGATCGAGCCTGATTTCCATTATCAGGTTGTCGGCCTGGATGGCAGGACAAGCAGCGATGTCATTACCGTAGGTGACGACGGAACCGTGAAAGCAGTAGGAAACGGTACCGCTATCGTACTTGTTACCTATGACTCGATGACACTGAACTATCACGATGATGTCAAATATTCCTACGACAACTATGATCCGAACGGTTTCTATGGTGCAATCTGGCCGGAGAACACCGGTGTATTCGTCGTTTCCGTAGGTTCCGGAAACAGTGGAATCACCACAGGTATGACACTGAACAAAGATCTGAATCAGGGCAAGAGCAGCAAACAGGCAGGCGATGCACTGGATGCGGAACTGGATCCGATCTACTTTACCGGCAAGACAGGTACTTATACCTTTACACCGGAGACAGAAGATGTCAGTGTATCCGTTGCAAATCCGACCATCGGAAATGATGCATTAAGCTTCAGCGGATTCAAGGCACTGGCAGCAGAGAAAGACGGCAGCTACAATGTTCCACTGACAAATGGCCGTAACATCGTAAAATTGGAAAAAGATGGAAAAGCGGAGTATCAGGTGATTACCGCAAAACACGTAACCGTAAAAGTAAACGGACAGGATCTGGATCAGGCAGTAGTCGCACCGGGTGAAAAAGTATCCGTCACATTTGATACGCTGTTCAATCCGGTAACACGTATGAGGCTGTATAATACAGATGCAGCAGCGATCTACAATGAAATCAGCGGTCTGGAAGGAAAGAAAGCAGGAAATCTGCGTGGGTCTTATGGATATTACTTCTTTGGATCCACAGGTTACAAACAGACGGTTGAGAATTTCGTAGAGGCAGGAACAGATTCTTCCGGATACAATAACCCGATCGTAACAGTAAAAGATGCACTGATTGTTCCGGAAGACTATTCTGCAGAACACTTTGTGCTTTCCAAAGGAACTTTTAACGTAGCAGGATTCGGCGGCGATTACGGTGCGCATCGAGCTATGGTCAAGACATGGGAGAATCTGTCTCCGAATACAAGTGCGTACATGGGACAGCTTCCGGATATCTCCATTCCGGTAGGAACTCTGCAGAGTATCGAAGTAACCGCACAGCCGACCAAGACTTCCTACTATGTAGGCGAGAAATTCGATGCTTCCGGCATGAAAGTAACCGCAACCTACAAAGGCAGCGAAGGAAACTTTACAAAAGAAATCAGCAATTACAGCTTTGCGAAAGAAGCATTTGCAACATCCGGAAAACAGAACGTGACCATCAGTTACACACTGGGTGGCGTAACAAAGACGGCGGATGTATCCGTAGATGTCAAAGACGTAGTTCTGGAGAAACTCGAAGTCGTTACACCGCCTGTAAAGACAAGTTACCGCATCGGTGAGAAATTTGATGCAACAGGTATGGTAGTGACAGCTTCCTACAACGACGGAAGTGTTCGTGAGATCACAGACTACAAAGTAACACCGGATACCATTGCAGCAGACACCGATCATGTACTGGTTACTTACGGCGGCAAAGCAGCTTCCGTAGCAGTTACGGTAAATAAGGTAGCTTCTATCGCGGTGACAAAAGCACCGAACAAGACAGAGTACGAAGAAGGTAACCTGTTCAACCCGACCGGAATGGTAGTAACTGTTACTTATCAGGATGGCAGCACAGAAGAAACCACAGCGTACAGTTACGCACCGAAGAGCAGACTGACCAAAGAGGATAAAGCCGTTACCATCACCTATACCGGTAAAGATGCAGTGGCAGACCTGGCAGCAACAACGGTGGAAATCTCCGTAAAAGATAAACAAGAGGAGACAGCAGCTCATATTACAGCTTATGTATCTTACAGTGATAAGGGTATTTTTGTATCCGGTTCAGAAGGAACGTTACTGTGGAATGCACCGGTCACTGTATACGACAGAGACGGCGATGGACAGTACACTATGAGTGATGTATTCCGCGCATTACATGAGGAATACTATTACGGTGGTGCAGATGGCTATGCAGATACCGACAGTGGATGGATAACCCGTTTCTGGGGTGTCAACACAGGTATGGTATCTTATGTGCTGAACCATGCATGGGTATACGGTACACAGACCGCAGTAAATGATGGCGATCAGCTGGGACTCTTTGTATATGCAAATACGATAGAATATTCCGATCTGTACACATGGTTTGATGAAACAACATACAAAACCGATGTTAACGCAGAGAACAGCTTTACCGTAAACGGTCTCAGCGTTATGAACAGCGGTCCGGACAGCCCGGTCACAGCAGCTCCGGCTAATGCAACCGTTACTGTTTATGATGAAAATGGAAACGTAGCAGAAGCACTTGGAACTAAGACAGATGAGCACGGACAGTTCAAAGTAACCTTCCCGAAAGATGGTAAATACACCATCGAAGTAAGCGGAACCTGTACTTATACCTGCTCCGGATACGGTGGAAGCGGTATGAATACATACAAAGATGCAACCGTAGTACCGACCCGCTGCACCGTTCTTGTAGGAACAGCCCGCGGCACACTGGGAGACATCAACGGCGACGGAGTCATTGATCTGACAGATGCAGCTCAGCTTCTGGATAAAGTGACAGCCGGTGAGAAAGTCGATACTTACCTTGGCGACATCAATGGTGACGGAACCGTAGATCTGATGGACGTTGCAGATCTGATGGATCGTATTACAGAAGCATAAGAAATAAGTACAGATACTGTTTGAACGCAGAATAAGCAATCCCCCGCTTCAAGTGTGTAGAGCACTAAGCGGTGGGTAAGGGGGATGCTTATGTCAGTGGGAGTTAAAAGCTCCCACTGACAGGTCGCAAAGCGACTGCGTTCATGAGCAAGTAGCGAAAGCGGATTGCGAATGTCCGCTTTACAAAGGCAGTAAGCTGAAAAAAAAGAGAACTTCTGATTTTATGAAAGTAAGATCAGAAGTTCTTTTTTTGGGCAAAAATAGGAGTTTTAAAGTTTTTACTCTATTTCGGTAATAACACCTAATTCAAGCAGTGCCATACCAACAAGAGAAAGTAACGAAAACACATCATCTGCCTTGTATTTTTGTTGTTGATAATCATATACATCCAATAATGTTTGTGCCAGATTATCCAGATCATAAGACGAAATACCAAATGTTTCCAAGCCATTATCCATTTCATTTATAGAATGAATCAAACGTTTTTCTGCTTCTTCTGTGTCCTCTGAAAAGACGAAATCAACGGTTTTTAAATGTATATCCGTTTTATCTGCATCATTTTCTGAACATAGTTCATTTGTAAGTGCGACTTTTGCTTCCTGTCCAAGTTTGAATGCCATTTTAACGGTGTCGTCTTTCATACAGGATAAAAGATAACTTTCTATCGCCGGATAACTCAATAATAGCTGTCCCTGATCTCCGTTATCAGTACCATAAGGATCTGTATATTTTTTGACATATTTTCCTCTTAATTCATTCCGTTTATAGCTAAGTACATCTCTGTCATACAGATAAAAAATCGGACAGTCTTCAGGTTTGATATGAAATTCTTCCCGCAATCTGCAAAACAGTTCATCCATCGCATCTTCTGTTAACTGCGTCAACTGATTTTTTGGAAGATTCAACGCAAATACACGAAATTGCGGATGTTGTCCATGGGCGATAAATTCTTCGCTTCCCCGCCTTAATTCCTGGACTTCATATCCAAGGATGTCTGCAAATATCTTTTTTAATAATCGTAATTCTGTTCCGCCCGTTTCAGGTCGTCCACCCTCAACAACAAAAATCACGTTACCAATATTTTTCATCTTATCAATTTTATATTTCTTCATATGTCGGTAAACCCTCAAACATACCTCCCAGATACATCTTCTCCAGATTTTGTGCTTCTCTGGGCTTGAATTTTGAAACTCGTGTCACCTTACTTCCAGATATATTCTGGAAAGTAACCAAATCAATCTGATCTGGACGAAATACTGAATTTGAAACCAGATTTGTATCATGTGAAGTAATAAAAATCTGCGAATCTTTTGCATTTTCCATAAAGAATCGAATAATTTTTTCTGCTAATTTATTGTGAAGACTATTTCCAAATTCATCAATAATCAGCATTCCGGTATGTTCTATTACCCTGATCAAATTCGGGAGTAAATCGGCAAACACCTGATTTCCCTGTGATTCAAGAGCAAGAACGTTTGGAACAGGATAACTTTTCCTTTTTAGAAAAACTGCCTTTTTCCCAGAACCAAGGGAAACTTTCAATCCTGCACCTTCACTTTCAGAACCATATTCCACAAAGAAATCATAATTGAATGAATCAAGATATTTATTGATCTTTTCAACACCATATTCTTCTGCATATTTGGTTATTGTCTTTCCTGTTCTCACATCCCAATTATATTCATCCACAATATAAGAATTTTGTAAAAAATCCATGAGTTTTCTTAATGTAGGTTCCTGTGGAAAACGTCCTGTATTGAATGATGCAGTTCTCAGAAATAAAGTTTCACTGTCAATCTGATCGTCTATTGTAACCTTATGACCGATTCGTAATTCCCCTGTGCTACCCGCTCTTTTTAGTACCGTAATATCATCTATTTTCAAATTTTCCGAAATACTATTTGTCTGAATGTTATATTCTGTCATGTATTCGACTTTTTTGTTATCAAATACAAATTCATACTCTGCTGTAATAATAGGATTATTGGAAAAAAGGCAACGATAATTTTGGAAAGCCGCTCCCTCTCCTTTTATCATTTTCACAATGAAAGAAAGCCCTTTTAGGGCATTTGATTTTCCTGATGCATTTGGGCCAATAAATAATGCACCTTTTAGGAATTCATTTTCATATACATTTGTTTTGCCAAGAATTGAATATTTAGATGCGGTAAAATCTATTTCTGTTCTTTCTTTGAATGAAAGAAAATTTGTAAGATACATTTTTGTCAGCATAGCATTTTCCTCCTTGTTATCCATTTTAAACACGATTTTTATATACGTCAATATTTTGTGCAAATATTTTGCTCTTATTCTGTAATTATTTTACACTTTGTAAAATCTGGCAGTTACTGATAAATATAAAACTTTGCACTTGCGCAAGTTCGTATGTATTTTAAAAACTCAACAATAACTGGCGAAAAATGAATACTTTAGCATGAACTGCAAATACTTTTCCGGAAAACAGGAAAATCTGAAAAAGGAGATGAGGGAATATGGCACAACAGATGGGACGACAGAGCCTGCAGTTTGAAAACCCACCCTGGATCATCAGTAGTGGCTGTATCGCAGGCACAAAAGAAGGTGAAGGACCCATCGGTCATGAGATCGATCTGATCGGTGAAGATGACAACTTTGGCTGTGATATCTGGGAAGAGGCGGAGAGTACCCTGCAGAAAGAAGCATTGACGCTGGCACTGGGAAAAGCCGGTCTGAGGGCAGATGAGCTGCGGTATCTGTTCGCCGGAGATCTGCTGGGGCAGTCTATGGCGACATCCTTTGGATTGCAGCCTTTTGAAATACCGTTGTTTGGCCTGTACGGAGCATGTTCAACCGCCGGGGAAGCACTGGCACTGGCGGCAATGACAGTGGCGGCAGGCTATGCAGATGTAGTGGGCGCCGTCACTTCCAGTCATTTTGCCAGCGCTGAGAAACAGTTTCGCTTTCCCCTGGAGTATGCCAATCAAAGGCCCTTATGTACTACCTGGACGGTTACGGGAGCCGGAGCCTTTTTACTTGGCAGAGAATCCGGTAAAAAGCAGAACTACTCAGACAACAGAAAAAGAACTGATGCAGGAAGTCCGATGATAAAAAGAGCGGAACAGAAAATCGCAGATGATACAGAACAAAAGGTTTGTGGTGTTCGCATCACCGGCATCACTACTGGGAAAATCGTAGATTACGGTGTGCGGGATTCCATGAATATGGGAGCCGCTATGGCTCCGGCGGCAGCGGACTGTATTCAGGCGCATCTGAAAGATTTTTCCAGAAGTCCATCTTGGTATGACAAAATCATTACCGGGGATCTGGGGGCTGTCGGCAGAGAAATCTTACTGGATCTGTTGGCACAGAAAAAGATCGACATTGGAAGCTTTCATACAGATTGCGGACTGGAAATCTTTGACAATGAAGTCCAGGGCACAGGGAGCGGCGGCAGTGGCTGTGGCTGTGCGGCAGTCACCATGTGTGCGCATTTTCTGCCGATGCTGCGCCGGGGCGAACTGAAGCGGATCCTGTTCGTGCCGACAGGGGCACTGTTGTCCAAAATCAGTTTCAATGAGGGGGAAAACATTCCGGGCATCGCACATGCAGTTGTGCTGGAAGCTGTTGAGAACTGAAATCAAAATCAGGGATAGACATGCATTATGAACGCAGTCGCAAAGCGGATTGCGAATGTCCGCTTTACGATCATAACGTGAAATGTCAGCTAATAGAAAATACAAGATCAAAAGTAAAAATAAAAGTAATAGGAGCCATTGCACAGATGGCTAAAACAATGGCTTTTTGTGCAAAATATATAAGAAAGTGACAGGAGGAAGGCTGCTATGGATTATGTGAATGCATTCTGGGTGGGCGGAGCCATCTGTGCGTTGGTGCAGATACTACTGGATAAGACGAAACTGCTTCCGGGGCGGGTGATGGTATTGCTGGTGTGTTCCGGTGCTGTACTCGGGGCGGTCGGAATCTATGAACCGTTTACCAAATTTGCTGGTGCGGGAGCAACTGTGCCGCTGCTTGGATTTGGAAATACGCTGTGGAAAGGAATGAAGACGGCCATTGACGAGAGCGGATTTCTCGGCCTGTTTACCGGCGGATTCACCGCCTGTGCGGCAGGTGTGTCGGCGGCATTGATCTTTGGCTATCTGGCATCATTGATCTTCAATTCAAAAATGCGAAAGTAATAAAACATGTAAATCAAAGCGACTGCGTTCATGAGCAAGTAGTGAAAGCGGATTGCAAATGTCCGCTTTACACAGAATAGAAGAAGCAAAAGCACTTCTGCAAAATTCGAACAAGGGAAAAAACAGATTATGAATAAAAAGAAAAAAATGTCGCATAGTAAGAATATAAAACTGATGTGAAAAGGAGAATTACCGATATGAACAAATTGAAACAAATCGCATTTATTCTTGTGCTGGCACTGAGTTTGACCACCTTTGCTGCATGTGGAAAAAATAATAAGGATATGAACAACGGGACAAACAATCATTCTGTTACAGAGAACGGCACCGATAAAAACGGAGCCAACGGCAATAACATCGTGGATGATAATGCCACAACGGATAGTAACGGAACCGTAAATGACAGATCTGATACAAACGGGATCGATTATGGAACAACCGGTGAAAATATGAGGGATGCGGCAGAAAATGCGAAAGACGCAGTGGAAGACACCGGTGAAGCCATCAAGAACGGCGTAACCGGAGATACTGATGTCAAGAGAGATCATGTGGAAAACACGACCGGAAATACGGCAGGAATGGAGTAGTACAAAACGTAGATAAGGAGAAGAACTCAGATTAGTGATGCAGGGCGTCTTAGCCCCAGGCACTAATCTGAGTTCTTCTCCTTTTTAATTAACTATTTAACTAGCTATCAATTTTTTACTCGTCGATACTGTAGTTTGGAGCCTCTTTTGTGATATGGATATCATGTGGGTGGCTCTCTTTCAGTGATGCAGCGGAAATTTTCACAAAGTTGCTGGTTTCGATCAAATCTTTGATGGTAGGAGCACCGCAGTAACCCATACCTGCACGGATACCGCCGATGAGCTGGAAGATAATATCCTCTACGCTGCCTTTATAAGCAACACGGCCTTCCACGCCTTCCGGAACAAGTTTCTTTGCATTCTGCTGGAAGTAACGGTCTTTACTTCCGTTTTCCATAGCTGCAAGAGATCCCATACCACGGTATACTTTGTATTTACGTCCCTGATATAACTCGAAAGCACCCGGAGCTTCGTCACATCCTGCAAACATGGAACCCATCATACATACGCTGGCACCTGCAGCCAGAGCTTTTGTCATATCTCCGGAGTATTTGATACCACCATCTGCGATGATCGGAATATTGTATTCTTTTGCTACTTCATAGCAGTCCATAACAGCTGTGATCTGTGGAACACCGATACCTGCAACGACACGTGTGGTACAGATAGAACCAGGTCCGATACCTACTTTGACTGCGTCAGCACCTGCTTCGATCAGTGCTTTGGTAGCTGCACCGGTTGCAACGTTACCTGCGATAACCTGCAGATCCGGATATTTCTCTTTGATCTGGCGAACTGCTTTTAAGATGTTTGCGGAATGTCCGTGTGCGGAGTCTACGACGATGACATCTACATGTGCATTTACCAGAGCATCGATACGCTCCATCATGTTTGCTGTGATACCTACACCGGCGCCGCAGAGCAGACGTCCCTGCTCATCTTTTGCAGAAAGTGGATATTTGATCTGTTTTTCAATATCTTTGATTGTGATCAGACCTTTTAATTTGAAGTCTTTGTCAACAATTGGAAGTTTTTCTTTTCTGGCTTTTGCAAGAATTGCTTTTGCTTCGTCCAGAGTAATGCCTTCCGGAGCGGTGATCAGCCCTTCACTGGTCATGCTCTCGCTGATTTTCTTGGTGAAATCGGTCTCGAATTTGAGATCACGGTTTGTGATGATACCGATCAGAGTACCGTCTTCTTTTACGATTGGTACACCGGAGATGCGGAATTTTGCCATAAGGTCATCTGCATCCTGAAGTGTGTGATCTGCGGAAAGGGAGAATGGATCTGTGATAACCCCATTTTCGGAACGTTTTACTTTGTCTACTTCGTCAGCCTGTGCTTCGATAGACATGTTTTTGTGAATGATACCGATACCGCCCTGTCTTGCCATTGCGATAGCCATGCGATGTTCGGTAACTGTATCCATGCTGGCGCTCATCATAGGAATGTTTAATGTGATTTTGTTGGTTAATTTGGTTGTAAGATCAACCATGTTCGGAGTAACTTCGGAGTACGCCGGAACGAGCAGTACGTCATCAAATGTAATACCTTCGCCAATAATTTTTGCCATTTCTTATCCTCCCTCTTATACTTTTGTGAGCAAAAAAAGAAAAACACTGCTGTTTTTCTGATTTCTTTAAAATAAATAGATTAATTTGAAGATATTATAGTAATTAAAAATTATTATGTCAATGACTTTTACCGAAAGGTTTCTTTTTTTTACAGTTTGTGATATTTTATCTGTATACTTTGCAAAATATTAGAAGAAAGCCACAAAGCAGACATAAGTTCAGGTAATAAGATTAATAACCTGCATAAGTAAAAACTGTGAAAGAAAAAGGAGAGTTGTATGGAATTTCGTCCTTGTATTGACATTCATAATGGAAAGGTAAAACAGATTGTAGGCGGAACATTAAAGGATCAGAATGATCAGGCAGCAGAGAATTTTGTGTCGGAGCAGGATGCACCGTTTTATGCACAACTGTATAAGACGTATGGCATCAGTGGCGGACACATTATTCTGTTGAATGCACGGGATTCTTCTTATTATGAAGCGACAAAACTGCAGGCTCTGGCGGCACTGCAGGTGTATCCCGGCGGATTGCAGGTGGGCGGCGGTATTACAGCAGAGAATGCCCATGAGTTTCTGATGGCAGGTGCGAGCCATGTGATCGTGACATCTTACGTGTTCCGTGACGGAAAAGTGGATTATGGCCGACTGGAAAAACTGGTGCAGGCAGTTGGAAAAGAGCATCTTGTGCTGGATCTGAGCTGTCGAAAAAAAGACGGTGCTTATTATATCGTGACAGACCGCTGGCAGAAATTTACCGACGAGTGTGTGACAGAGGAACTGCTGGACCGGCTGCAAGGCTATGCAGATGAATTCCTGATCCATGCAGTGGATGTGGAAGGAAAGGCTTCCGGCATTGAGTGTGGTCTGGTAGAATTGCTGGGGAACTGGAACAAGATACCGGTGACTTATGCCGGCGGTATCGGAAGTTTTGAGAACTTAAAGGAACTGTCAGAGTATGGAAAGCATCATTTGAATTATACCATCGGAAGTGCACTGGATCTGTTCGGCGGCAGTATGAAGTTTGAAGATGTGCTGGAGTTTGGCAAAAAAATCTGAACGCAGAATAAGCAATCCCCCGCTTCAAGTGCGTAGAGCACTGAGCAGTAGGTAAGGGCTTTACATCTGAAAAGAAATCAGTATAATAAACCTAATTAACAAATAAATCATACTATAACAGTAGAAATAAAGTTTGCAGAAATTTTGCAAAGCGACTGTGTTCATTAGCAAGCAGTGAAAATAAATTGCGAATGTCAGCTTTACGTTTGGATGCAAAAATGAATGGGAGGAAATGCCATGTATACAAAAAGTGATATTATGCAGATGGTGGAAGAGGAAGATGTGGAATTTATCCGTCTTCAGTTCACGGATATTTTCGGCAATATGAAAAATGTTGCCATCACCAGCAGTCAGCTGGAAAAAGCGCTGGATAACCGTTGTATGTTTGACGGTTCTTCAATTGAAGGATTTGTAGGGATCGAGGAATCCGATATGTATCTGCATCCGGATCTGGATTCTTTTACGATTTTTCCGTGGAGACCGCAGCAGGGCAAAGTAGCACGTATCATTTGTGATATTTACCGCCCGGACGGTACTCCGTTTGAGGGTGATCCGCGTTATATCCTGCGCCGTGTCGTAAAAGAGGCAGAGGATATGGGCTATGTCTTTAATGTGGGACCGGAGTGTGAATTTTTCCTGTTTAATACGGATGATAACGGATGCCCGACTACGGAGACTACCGAAAAGGCCGGCTATTTTGAGATGGGACCAAATGATCATGGCGAAAATGCAAGACGTGACATGGTGCTGACACTGGAGGATATGGGATTTGAGATCGAGGCTTCCCATCATGAAGCATCACCGGGGCAGCATGAGATTGATTTTCGTTATGAACCGGCGCTGCATGCGGCAGACAATATTATGACCTTTAAGCTGGCAGTGAAGACGATTGCAAAACGCCACGGCATGCATGCCACATTTATGCCGAAGCCAAAGAGTGGTGTCAGTGGTTCCGGTATGCATATCAATATGTCATTGCGCAAAGACGGCAGAAATATTTTTGCAGATGAAACGGACAAATTTGGCCTGAGCCAGGATGCGTATTATTTTATCGGCGGTCTGATGAAACATGTGTACAGCATGACTGCTATTACAAATCCGCTGGTAAATTCTTACAAACGACTGGTGTCCGGATTTGAGGCACCGCTTCATATTACATGGTCCGTGACAAACAGAAGTCCGCTGATCCGTATTCCATCATCCTTTGGCAGCGGCACACGAATCGAACTGAGAAGTCCGGACAGCGCAGCCAATCCGTATCTGACCATTGCATTGTGCCTGGCAGCCGGACTGGATGGCATTAAGAACAAAATCACACCGCCGGAAAATATACAGAAAAATATTTTCCATATGACAGAGGAAGAGAAAGAGCAGCTGCATATCAAATCCCTGCCAACGAACCTGTACGATGCGGTATGCGCTATGGAAAAGGATGCTTTTATCCGTGAAGTCCTGGGTGAGCATATCAGCAACGTATATATCGGCTCCAAAAAGGACGAATGGAATCGTTACTGCAGAGCTGTAACGGAATGGGAAGTGGACACATATCTCGACAAATTTTAAAAAGGTGGATGGTTGAGTTTTGACAAGGATAATTGTTGCATTCCCGAAAGCGGAAAACGGGAAAAATATAAAAAATGTACTCGTCAGAAACGGCTATCAGGTGGTCTGTGTCTGTACCAACGGTGCACAGGTTATTCAGGAAGCAAACGGTCTGCAGGACGGACTTGTGCTTTGCACTTATAAATTGTCAGATATGATTTATCAGGAACTGGCGGAATGTCTGCCGCCGGGGTTTGAGATGATTGTCATTTCCACAAAGGATCAGTGGAACGAGAACGGTACGCCGGGTATCGTCGGTCTGTCTGTGCCGTTGAAAATTCATGAATTGCTGTCCACGGTGGAAATGGTATCTTACAATCTGGAACGGAAACGCCGGAAACGGCGGAATGCTCCGCGGAAGCGTACAAAAGAAGAGCAGGAGCTGGTGGATCGTGCAAAGGCCATTTTGATGGAGCGAAATCAGATGACGGAGGAAGAGGCCCATCGTTATCTGCAGAAGACGAGTATGGACAATGGAACCAGTTTTACCGAGACGGCACAGATGATCCTCGGTATGCTGGATTCGTAACTTGTCTGAAGTTGTAAAAAGAGAAATTGCACAAATGTGCAGTGTCATACATATAATATCCAGACAGGATATGTGGAGTGTGCACATGGAATTTGTGAAAATGCATGGTCTGGGAAATGATTTTATCATTCTTGATGATACGGATCACAGACAGAAAAACGGCAGAGAGGGTTTTGAAACAGAGAAGCATTGCTGTGAGGAAAGTGAGCTGTCGCCGGAACTGGTAAGGCATTTCTGTGACCGGCACCGCGGTATCGGAGCCGACGGTGTGATCCGTGTGTGCAATGCGGAACATCCACAGGCAGATTTTCGGATGAAACTGTACAATGCGGATGGAAGCCCGGCAAGAATGTGCGGCAATGGTATCCGCTGTCTGGGCAAATATGTGTATGATCATGGAAAAACAGAAAAAGTGAATCTGCTGATCGAGACGGATGCAGGATTGTACCGTCTGCAGCTGATAAAAAAGGAAGAAACGGACAGGATATGCTCAGTCCGGGTGGATATGGGAACCCCGGATTTTGTGCCGGAGCACATATCTGCCCGTTTTTTGTTGTTCCGGCCGGTTTGTGTATCCATGGGAAATCCGCACTGTGTACTGTTTGTGGAAAGTAGGGAAGCAATGATGCAGTTCCCGTTAAAACAGGAAGGAACCGTTATTGGAAATGAGGAGATATTTCCAGAAGGGGTGAACGTGGAAGTTGTCTGGGTACAGGATGCAGGGCATCTGTGGATGCGGGTCTGGGAACGGGGCTGCGGTGAAACCTTTGCCTGTGGAACCGGAGCCTGTGCAGCGGTGGCAGCTGCCATGCGGCAGAAAAAATGCGGTGCATCCGTGCTGGTAAGAATGACCGGGGGAGAGCTTCTGGTACAATATGACAGACGTCATGGACACCTTTATCTGACAGGACCGGCAGAGGAAATCTGCCATGGGAAGTTTGGATAAATTGCGTTTATAATTGTGAAAAAATACCAAAGATAACTTTTGGAAGTTCAGATAAATCGTTTTTTTGCTGAAAAATAGCGGCAAATCCATTGACAGAATATGGTGCATAGGATATGATAAAAAACAGAAAAGAATACAGGAATATGCAGTTGTGAAATAGATATTTTTCTGGAAGTCCGGTTAGATTCCGGCACGGCTTATCCCCGCTGTAATGAGAACGAACACTGTCAGATCCACTGGGAAACTGGGAAGGGACAGCAAGTAGGTATGAACTCTGAGTCAGAATACAGTCAATTGCATATAGATACTACACATATCCGATGGCATAAACGGATGTTTATTTTTTTTCAAAAAATCAGGAAAAATGGGGTGAAAATCCGGATTTTCTATACAAAAAAATGTATCGCAGAGATCGTGAATTAGCATAACATTTTTTCTGAAAAGCTGTGAACGGATGGGGTATACCTGGCTTTTTAAATATGATACGGAAGGGGGACCGGTTTAAAAGGCAACAGGCAAATTGCGTGCATAATCCAATCATGGACAGAAGCACGCTGCAATAAGGAGGAGGAACGTAGATATGAGAAAACGATGGCTTGCGCTCTTACTGAGCTGTGCTGTTGCGGTAAACACTTGTGTAGTACCCGCTGCAGCCACCACAGTAAGTGATGCGGCGATTGCGACACAGCAGACCGTTTCGGCAGAAGATGCTGAAACACAACAGATTGATTCAGATGAAAATACAAAAGCACAGGGAGGACAGAATGCTGATCTGTATACTTCCGATGTTGTTTCCACAGAAGCAGATACGACGGCTGTATCAGAGACACATAATTTTCTGAGTGGTGTCCTGGTGTCCGGTATTTCCGGCGAAAAAGCTTTTGAAAACGGCGAGGTAACTATTCCGGCAGATACAAGTGCAACGTATCTGTCCATGAAGCCGGTGCTGAATTCAGAAGCTTCCAAAGATCCGTCCATGAAATATACATTCAAGTATATCGATCTGGATGGAAAAGAGTTTACAAAAGAAGATACGGCACGTAACGTATATGTGCGATTTGACCAGGCCTTCCTGGGAGTGAGCGGAAAAGGAAATGATCTGAGTCTCACAGTAACCAAGGGAGATGTGACTGAAACGTATGTTATCCATGTAGTGCGATCTGCAAAACTATCCGGTCTGTCCATGACAGATCATAACGGAAATGCAGTTTCCATCAGTCCGTCTTTTTCTTCCAAAAAGACTGCTTATACAGCACAGGTACTGGACAATGTATCAAATGTAACGATCAAAGCAATCGATCCGGTAGAGTTACAGAATCCGGAGGAATCCGAGATTCTGTTCAACGGAACAGCATCCGCAGACGTTACATATAAGCTGGATGTGGCAGACGGTGAGAACGTCGTTACGATCAAACCAAACAATGGCGCAGCAAGCGCAGACGAATATACACTGACGATCACAAAAGCAGCATCCGCTACTCTTGATGTGAATGTAGAGCCGGCAAACGCACAGGTGTGTCTGTATACTGACAAGGGTGAGCGTATTTATCAGGATAATGGTAAATACTATCTCGCTCCGAATACAGAGTATACATGGACTGCATCCTGTGAAGGATATGTGGGAAAAACAGATAAGATCACTCTGACAGAAGCGTCCACACTGGATATCACACTGGACAAAGCCGCTGAAGGTGAAAAACTTCCACAGCTGAAAGCAGAGTATCCGGGATTCCGTGCAGACTCCAACAATCAGTCCGTTATCAATGCAAAAACTCCTATTACAAAAGAAAGTATCGAAGTAAAATGGGAGCGTCAGATGGGTACATCTGTATCGCCTTCCAGCGGAAGTACACCGGTTATCGTAGATAACAAGGTATATACACAGTCCGGCGGTAAATTATATATGCTGGACAAAGAGACAGGTGAAGTCTTAAAGAGCAGCGACTGTTTCATGAATGCAGGATTCAACCTGATTCCGGTTACCTATGCAGACGGAATGATCTTCGTTCCGCTGGGCGGCGGTATCCAGTGCTTCAACGCTTCCACACTGGAATCTCTCTGGTGTTATAAAGGAAGAACCGGTGCCTGCAACAGCCCGATCCGTTATGAGAACGGAAGGATTTATGTAGGTTTCCAGATGGGCGATTTTGTGTGTCTGACAGCGACTGATGAAGATCCGTCCAACCAGACCGAAATGAAGACACCGTTATGGACCAATTACAGTACGAAAGGTTACTGGTGGGCCGGCGCATGGACAAATGACAACTATGTATTTGCCGTAGACGCAGGCGGCGCACTGATGGTCATGGATAAAAATACCGGTGTGACCGTACAGCGGATCCAGACAAAAGCAGACAAAGTAAGAAGTGATGTTTCCTATTATAACGGAAGAATCTACTTCTCTACACAGAGCGGATATCTGTATTCCTACAACCTGGCAGCAGATGGAAAAGTAGATCTGGATAACCTGATCGAGCCGTTATATTATGGCGGTGCAAGTACCTGTACACCGGCTATTTACAACAACCGTCTCTACATCGGTATTTCCGGTGGCAGTGGTTTTGGTGAGGATGGAGCGTCTATCCTGGTAGCGGATATCAATCCGGAGACAGGTGCCATGAGCAAAGCTTATCTGGTTCCGACCAAATCTGATTTTGCATATTGCCAGACATCCGGACTGATCATCAACGGCTATGAAGAAGAGACCGGATATGTATATGTATACTTCCTGGTAAACAGTGCAAAAGGTTCCCTGTACATGG